>Ga0137374_10006273_pt1 | contig 14146 bp, 11 predicted proteins | sample SagtaG_20_FD_104811 | JGI IMG/M metagenome (GOLD analysis project Ga0137374, IMG submission 104811) | Vadose zone soil microbial communities from Sagehorn Ranch, Mendocino, California, USA - Sage1_R_100_16 metaG | ecosystem: Environmental > Terrestrial > Soil > Vadose zone | place: USA...
CAACACCGAGGAAGCGGGTTCGCTCACGATTGTCGCCACGGCGCTGATTGAAACCGGCAGCCGCATGGATGAGCTGATCTTTCAGGAGTTCAAAGGCACCGGAAACATGGAAATGGTGCTCGATCGAAAAATCAGCGATCAGAGGATTTATCCGGCCATCGACATCTTTTTGTCCGGAACGCGCCGCGAAGAACTGTTGTTGCAAGCGTGGGAGCTGGAGAAAATCAATCTCATCCGGCGCGGTCTGGCCGGACACAAGCCGGAGGAAGCAATTCAGCGACTGTTAATGTTCGTGAAAAAATTCCCGACGAACATTGAAATGCTCAAAGGCATTCCGGGCTGATTGGTTCGTAGACGATCTGCCGATCTCGACGCGCGCTCGGAGACGGTTCACAATTCACTGTGCGCACTCGAAGGGTTTCCAAGAAGCTCCGAAAGTTCTTTGGGGGAAACCGACGGCGCGAGATTTCCGAGTTAAGCACATCACGGATTCATCAAGCAGTCCTCCGCGCAATCGCGACCGTGCCTGCGTTGCCAACCAGCGGAGACCACCTCGATGTGGGTAGCGGGACCGGGGAATTATTGCGGTTGGTTCGAGCTCATTATCCGTTTCGTTCTTTCGGCTGCGATTACACGGATAAATTGCTCTCCGTTCCGGGTGCCGAGATCCACACTGTCGACCTGAATCGCGAACCGCTTCCATACAGTGATAATCGCTTCGCGCTCATTACCTGCATCGAAACGGTTGAGCACTTGGAAAATTATCGAGAGGTCGTCCGGGAAATTTATCGTGTTCTCCAACCAGGTGGCGTCGCGGTATTTTCGACCCCGAATATTTTGAATCTGCGCTCTCGTCTGCGCTATCTGTCGTCCGGTTTTTATAATTTGTTTGGCCCTCTGGCGCCTGACGAATCCGCTATTCACACCACGCGCGGTCACATCAACCCAGTGAGCTGGTTCTATCTCTCGCACGCCTTCCTCAGCGCTGGTTTTGGCGATTTGAGAGTGACCGTGGATAAATACCAGCGCCGCTCTCTTCTGGCATTTCCGTTCCTCATCGTTCCTCTGCACGCCACAAACTGGATTGTTTATCATCGTGACAAACGCACCTACGGCACGCTGGACGAACGGAATACCTGGGCGGTTCAAGCGATGAATTCGCTCGACCTGCTCCTTGGTCGAACGCTAATCGTGACGGCGGTTAAGCCGGTGTAATTTGCCGTTGGTAGAGGTCGTGAATCGCCTGACGAGCGTCGAGATAATCGCCACGGAACGCGTCAAATTCACGATGACCAAGACGGATGGCAAACTTTCGTTGTTCGTCTGGATCACTCGGAAGCGTTGAAATGCCTCTGTTGTCATATCGACGCAGCACAAGTTCGCAGCGGCGCAAAAACGCGTAAGACTTCCTGAGCTTCGCAACGTCCGGCTTGTCCAGATGCCCGCGCTGGTGCAATCCGTCGACGGCACGCTCCCAGCTCTGTTCCCAGATGTTTGCTCGCATCTGCAAGGCTTGCACGAGAAACTCCGCTTCTATGATGCCGCCAACTCCGGTTTTTAAATCGAGAAAATCCGACCCGCTTCCGCGGTCTCGCCGAATTCGCTGCACCATGTCATCGATTTTCACGAAAAGGTCGGCATCCTGGCATGCGCGACGCCAGGCGGCTTTTGCGATAGCCATGAATTCATTTTGTAACGGACCACTGACAGCGCGCGCGCGAGTCAGCGCCTGTAGTTCCCAGAGTTGGGCTCGGCTTGCGTAATACCATTCAAACGTTTCAAGCGAGCAGACTACCGGACCCTTTTCGCCTTCAGGGCGCAGCCTTGCATCCAGCGCCCAGATATTTCCCTCGGCGGTTGGTTGCGCCATGGCAAACATAGGATTCTGCGCAGCACGAATGTCCTCGCCCACAAACAAAACGTCCAGATCCGCGCCGTAGCTGATCTCGCGTCCCCCAAACTTTCCGAGCGCGATGATAGTCAAGTGCTCACTTGCGAGCAGTTTCGCGACAAAAACCAGGCACGCTTCTGCGACATCGGAAAGCTCGACAAAGGTTCCTGCTGGTTGGACGAGTCCCAGTACATCGCGAAGGATGATGCGCAAGAGTTGTCGCTGACGGTAAGCGCGTATCGGATCGAGATTGTTCGCAGTTGCGCCTAACGAATCGAGCCGACCTAAATTTTCTTCCACCGACCGCGGTTCATCAAAGGTTGGATCCCTGGTGATATCTTCCAGCAGTTGCGGTCGGCGAATCAGAAGATCCGCTGCAAACCGGCTGGCATCAAAAGTTTTTACGACCAGTTCAAGCAACTTCGGATTCGTAACAAGCAGTTCGAAAAGCAAACTGCGCAGGCCATAGCTTTCCACGAATCGAAGGAACTGGTTCAGAGTCGCATCGGGGTCGGCAGCTTTGGAGATCCGATCCAGCAAAATCGGGCGCAGCCCTTGGAATATCTGGCGAGTTCGCGTGGCGACATGAAAACTCGTCGCACCTCGTTCAAGCCCGGTGAGCGCTTTTTCTGCTCGTTTTGCATCCTTGAAAAATTCAACAGTAATTTTGGCGGGCTGCGCAGGGTTTCCAGAGATAATCCGTTGAAATATGGGACGCACCGATCCCATTCGGTTGTGCAGTGCTGCTGTGAAATCGCTGACCGACGAGAAGCGAAGGCTGCGCGCGAGGCGGCTCAGTGGGTCCAGCTCGTCCGGAACAGTGTGGGTCTGTTGTTCGGCTTCGATCTGCAGGCGGTGTTCAACGCGGCGAAGAAATCGATACGCGTTATCCAGCGCCAGAACTTCATCGGGCGGGAGCAAATCCAGTTCTCGTAGTGCGCGGAGCGCCTTGAGCATGCTCGGTTCCTGCAGAAACGGATTACGCGCGCCATGGATAAGCTGCAGCGTTTGTACGATGAACTCGATGTCGCGAATGCCGCCACGCCCAAGTTTTACATCGCGCTCCAGTTTTTCCGGCCCAACCATGTCGCGCTCGATGCGGTGCTTGATGTTCGCAATCTCCTCGAGCAGATCGGGCGTTGGACTCTTTGGGTAGATGAACGGCTGATGTAGCCGCAGGAAATCGTAAGCCAACTCGCGGCTGCCGGCGATTCCGCGCGCCTTGATGAGCGCAATTCGCTCCCACGTTTCGCCGAATCCAGAGTAATAGTTTTCCATGCTCTCGAGAGACCGGGCCAAAGGGCCTGCCGAGCCTTCGGGTCGCAAGCGCAGATCCGCTCGAAACAGCGAGCCGGCTGGGTGCAGCTTCGAAAATGTTTCGAGAATCTTGTTTCCCAGTCGATTGAAAAACTGATGATAAGAAATGTGCGGCGTGAGCTGGCCTTCGTCGCTGTAGAGGAAAAGAAGGTCAACGTCCGAACTGTGATTGAGTTCGCCTCCGCCGAGTTTCCCGAGCGCAAGAATCGCAAAATCCGCTTTGGGCGAGCCGTAACGTTGCCGCAGTTCGGCGTCCCAAAATTCGTACACGCGACGAAGGCAAATCTCTGCGATCTGTGACAGCTCCCCGGTGGTCTCCTCCAGCGGTGCGACGGCAGCCAGTTCGCGTACGGCGACGCGCGTCATTTCGCGGCCTTTCCAAAACCGCAGTGCTTCGAAATTGTTGTCGGCGGCGGCAGAATCACCCGCGAGACCGTGCAATTCAGCCAGCATTTCCGCATGGCCGCGCGATGCGAGGCACACCTCAGGCTGAGCGAGCCACAGCAGCGTTTCAGGATTGCGCGTCAACCGCGTCGCGCAGATGCTCGAGACGGCCAGAAGATGCAGCAGGGCGGCTTCACCTAACGGAAATTGTTGGACCACTTCGGCAAGGGACATAGCGTTTGCCGGCCATTGCTCGTTGAGCTGAACCAAAGTGGTCTCTACCTGTGAAGGGTCCAGCGATGTGGCTGCTTTTTCCCGAATCCAGCCCGCACGGTGATCCATCGCGCAGAACATCACGCGGTTCTGGGCGAAAAACCAGTTGTCGCAGTGCTCAGACTAAAGCTCCTGCCTTTCAGATTTCGCTACTTATATGAGCTAAATTGAAATGCACGCAGCGTGCTACGGCGATGCCGGAGGCGACAGCACAGGAAGGGCTTTTTCGTGCATTTGAAAGTCAACCGGACAATTACCGGCTAACTCACCATCCAGCTCGACGGGAACATCCTGCTCGCTGCTTACACGGAGTTGGCGTGTCTGAAAATATTCAACTTCCGGAACGCGGATGTCGGAGCTGAACACAACGTCATGGAGATATTTAATGATCTCGAGAAACCCAAGGCGCTTGAACAGGACCACATCAAGTAAACCATCATCGACAACGGCCTGCTTGAAAAATGGGAAAGGTCCGCCGTAAAGACGCCCGTTCCCGACAAGCACAAACGATCCTTCGCGCACAGGCGCGTCCTCCGACTCGATGAAAAGCTGCGGCGGTTGGCGCGCTGCGATGTGCGCTGCGGAGATGAGATAACTGAGCGGGCCAAGACTGCGCTTGAAAGCAAGAGTGGTTTCTTTGACGGCTTGCGCATCGAGCCCAATGCCACCGAGTTGGACAAAGTATTTTCCATTCGCGCTCGGTAGATCAACGAGACGGATGTTTCCGGCCTGGACAATCTCCCAGCAACGCTCGAGATCGTTCGCGGGCAGACCGAGCTCCATCGCGAAAACGTTGACCGTGCCCATGGGGAGAATGCCAAGCGCAGCATCGCTTCCGGCGATTCCGTTTGCCACATGATTGACGGTTCCGTCGCCGCCAGCTGCAACCACGCGTCCAAAACCTTCCTCGGCGGCACGTCTCGCGAGCGCTTCCGCCTCGCCAGCATGCGAGGTGATGCGGATCGGCCAACTGCCGACGATTGATTCGACTCGCTCCTGCCAGTCTCTAACAGTTTCGCGGTTTCCCGCGGTTGGATTGAGAATGATAACAATGTCAGTCACGTGAAAAAGGAACTACCACTTATCTATTCATCTCCGCACCCGTTGTCATGTTGAGCGTAGCGAAACATCTCTGGTCTAATTCTGGTTTGGGCGATTGACTCAGAATGGATCTGAGATTCTTCGCTTCGCTCAGAATGACCACCAGGCTTTGGTCTTTGCTTCAAACTGGGGCTGCGTAACGTCTGAGGGTGCAAAAATTGCGACGGCTGGCATTGATCGCTCTGGGGGCATTGATTGGACTCGGTGCGGTGGTTTTGCTCGGCGTGAACCTGTATGTGCAATCACAAGGGACACAAGGAAAGATTCAGCAGGAACTGAGTCGCAGCCTCGGCGTTCCGCTCAAAATTCGCAGCATGAGCGTCACTCCCTGGGGCGGACTTGAACTTAGCGGCATCACGATTCCCCAAACCGTGTCGGTCGGGCCGAAGCATTTCCTGGAGGCAAGAACATTCCGGCTGCGCGTTCGTTTCCTTTCGCTCTTTTCGCGGCGGCTGGTGATCAAGGAAGTTTCGCTGGTTGGTCCCAGGGTTGTGTGGCTGCAGAACACAGAAGGAAAATGGCGTCTGCCTAATACACCAGCAGCGCGCCAACACACCGTGTCGACAAATCAGGCTCCTGCGACCTCGCAGGCAGAAGCAGGAACAGAATTGGTTCAAACGAAGACAGCCCCCGCTGTGACGAATCCAGGCAGTGTTCCAGCTTCGCCAAAAGTGACTGTTAAAGATGAACCACCCGGACGCGAACCCAAATTGGCCGTTGCTCCGGAAGTTCGACGAGTAACCGTGAAGGACGGCGATTTCACTTTCTTGGATCAAACCGGGAGGCTCGTTGCGAGTTTTTCTGGGGTGGATTTTCGCACCAACATCCGTAGCGCGCAGGCGCTGCGGGGAGATGCAAAGGTCGCCCGAGTGTCGTTGCGGGATCGCTTTTTTCTGGACCAGCTGCGCTCACCGATTCGCTACGAGCCCGACGTTCTCGAGCTCTCGAAAATTTCTGCTCGTGTCGCAGAGGGCGAGGTGAACGGTTACTTTGCGATGCAGCCTGAGACGGAGGATTCCCCATTCACTACGAGCGTAAACTTTCATGACGTGCTCGCCGATCAGCTCGTCGAAAATGCCGGCGGTGCGAAAGGAATGGTGAAGGGCAAGTTAGAAGGAAGTTTCCAAGCCTCGGGAAAAACCAGCGATCCGGAGGCGCTTGTTGGACAAGGCGAAATTTTTCTGCGGGACGGCCGAGTCCAACAATACAGATTGCTAGTGTTACTCGGCCAGATCTTGCAGATCGAGGAGTTGCAGGAACTTCATCTGGAGCAGGCCGCTGCAAAATATCACTTGCGCCCGGGGCTGGTCACGATTGATGAGCTGGTTTTGCGCTCGCCAAATATTCGCCTCACCTCGTCTGGTACTGTTGGATTTGACGGGACGCTGCAACTCAATTCGCAGCTCGCGATCAACGACAGAATTCGCGGTCAACTTTTCAAAGCAATTCGCGACAACTTTCACCGCATCGACGACCCGGGCTATTCAGCCATCGAGTTTCAGGTCGGCGGCACTATCGAGCGGCCCAGCACAAACTTGGTGGAACAAGTCGTTGGCCGGGATATCAGCAGCATGCTCAACAGCTTCTTCGGCGGAAAAAAGGATCGACCGAAAAAGAAAAAGAAGGCCGTTGAAGATGCGATGACCGCTGTGCCGTCCCCCTCTTTGCCGCCGGAGGTAGCGCTTCCTGAAAGCACTGCGACGCCAAGTCCAGTCGCGTCGCCATGAGGGTGATCGCCGGCAGCGCCGGCGGAGTCCGCCTGGCAGTTCCGAAGCTCGGTGTCCGCCCGACAATGGACCGCGTTAAAGCGGCTATCTTTTCGAGCTTGGGTGAGGCGATCATCGGCGCGCGAGTGCTCGATCTTTTCGCTGGGAGCGGTGCGCTCGGGATCGAAGCGCTGAGCCGTGGGGCGGGCTCCACAATATTTGTTGAAGATGATCGGCAATCGGCAGAAGCAATCGAAAAAAATCTCGCCAAAACAAGGCTAGAAGGGCGCGTTCGACACGAGGATGTTTTTGATTTTCTACGTCAACGATCGAACGCCGAGAAATTTCAAATCATTTTTGCGGACCCGCCTTATGAAAAAGCCCACCGCGACGCAAGCCATACTAAGAAGCTTTTGAACAACGAAAGCTTGCCACAGTTGCTGGAGCCGAACGGCATTTTCGTTTTAGAGAAGAGGCCCACTGACACTCTCCCTCAAACGAAGCTTTGGCGCGTTCTTCGGCAGAAAACTTATGGCGCAACAGAAGTGCTGTTTCTGGAGCCGATCCGCGACTAATGATTCGATTCATCTATAATCTGTTTTGGCCACTCGGGCTCTTCGTCTTTTTGCCGGGGTATTTTGCCAAGATGATTCGCCGCGGCGGTTACCGCGAGAAATTTGGCCAACGAGTGGGAATTTACGAGGGCAAGGTGCGGAACCGGCTTTCGAACCAACGCCCAACATGGCTGCACGCAGTGAGCGTGGGAGAAGTAAACATCGCATTGAAACTCGCGAATGCGTTACGCGCACTCGAAGCGGATTTGCAATGCGTGCTGACCACAACCACAACGACCGGGTTCGCGTTGGCGCGCAAAACTGCGCCGCCCTGGATCGAAGTCATGTACACGCCGCTGGATTACTGGCCAATCATGCGCCGTGCGTTTTCGGTTATTTGTCCCGCGCGGATTGTTCTTGTTGAAGCGGAGGTTTGGCCCAACCTCGCCGCCGCAGCGCACGCGCGCCGGATCCCGCTCGCGCTGGCCAACGCGCGATTGTCTCCGCGATCTGAACGACGCTATCGACGGTTTCGGTTTTTCGTCGCGCCAACGTTCCGGCTCCTCGATTTGGTGTGTGTACCAGAACGGCGTGACGTCGAGCGATGGACGGCGCTCGGTGTTCCGCGAAACCGAATCCATGTGACCGGCAGCATCAAATTTGATCCTGACGTTCAGACACAAAACCACACTGTAACCGCATCCGTGCTTGCCTCGGCGAAGTTAGACGAATGCGGATCGGCCGCGTTCAGTCCGGATTCACTCGTGCTCTTCGGTGGCAGCACGCACCGTGGTGAAGAAGAAATCCTGGTCAGAGTTTTTCTTCGGCTGCGCGAGCAATTTCCATCGCTGCGATTGTTCATCGCTCCGCGTCATGTCGAACGACTGCAAGAAATTCGTGCACAATTGGGCGCTATGCCATTGCGCGTGAGGCTTGCCAGCGAAGCGCTCACCTGCGACGCAGCTGATGCGGATTGCATGCTCCTCGATACGACTGGTGAACTTCAACGCTGGTACGGCATCGCCACTGTCGTGTTCATCGGGAAAAGCCTCACCGCGCACGGGGGACAAAATCCTGTGGAGCCGATTCTCGCGGGCAAACCGGTTGTGTTTGGTCCGCATATGGAAAACTTCGCAACGCTGGCTAGAACGCTGGTTTCAAATCAGGCTGCAATGCAGGTTAACGATACCGACTCGCTCGAGCATACCGTTGGCGAACTTCTCCGCGACAGCGAGTCGCGCCAGCGCATCGTGCAAAACGCACATGCTTCGTTGAGCGAACACAAAGGCGGAACCGCGCGGACAGCCACGCTGATTCACGAACTCGGAGCGAGACACTGAAAGCGAGGCGCCGTTGGATTGCGGCGATATCTCCCCGCACTCTAAATTCGGCGCCAATTTGCCTTGCGCCGAACGATGCAATTCCGATATTGCCCGGCTTTGTGACCCTATCGTCTAGAGGCCCAGGACACCGCCCTTTCACGGCGGTAACACGGGTTCGAATCCCGTTAGGGTCGCTTCGCGCGGGACGACGCGAGTGAAGCGACACGCCTTCAGTGACCTCTCAAAAATTGGCCGGAGAAACGGCGCTAGCGATTGTTCAGGACTGTTTGTGGTGCGGGTTTGTTAAGTTCTAGATGTGCGCTCACTTTCTGCAGGCCTGCGGCAAGTGCTTCAATTTGCTTTTGCAGCGCATCAATCTGGCGACGTGCTTTGAGGAACTCGTTGAGCAACATGGCGTTCACCGCTTCGTACCGAACGCTGTAGATTTCCGCATTGCGATCACGCACAACCAAATCCGGATTCACTTTCGCCACATCCTCCGCGATCAGGCCAAATTGCGTTGTTCCTTTGCTGTCGCTCTTGTAGTGAAAGGCTACCGGCTTGAGCGCTAGAACGGGTTCGCTTTCTTTGTCCATCGGTCTGATCTCGGTCTTAAACCGGCGTGATGAACTCATCGTGCCTAGCTGGCCGGCGGAATCGATTAACACTGGTATCGCGTCGCCGATTCCCGTCGTAGTGTCGCGAATGCCAGCGATATAGGTGGCAGTGTGGGCCGGATGTAAAACCCCAAATTGGTCCGTGGCGGCGATCTGAGCGCCAATCCGAATTGCGTTGGTTTCCGTAGGCACACCTACATTGCCGACATCGATGTTATTGTTGCCTGTGGCGAGATTTACGCCGGCGGCAAAGCCCAATGCGACGTTGAGGTCACCGGTGCTGTTAACCAATGCGCCAGTGCCGGTAGCGGTATTCAAGGCCCCGGTTGTGTTGCTGTTCAGCGCAGCAAAACCGGTGGCCGTATTGTCGTTGCCGGTTGTGTTGTTTTGTAGCGCAACACTGCCTGTAGCCGTGTTTTCGAATCCGGTTGTGTTGGAAAGCAGCGCCTGGCGACCACTGGCTGTATTGCGGGCGCCGGTTGTATTCTGAAAGAGCGCTCGCCAGCCGTCACCCGTGTTTGAAGTTCCTGTGGTGTTGTTAAAGAGGACGAACGCCCCATTTGCAGTGTTCCGGTCGCCACTGGTGTTACTCACAAGCGCACCAGCGCCAGTAGCGGTATTTTCGTCTGCAACGTTTGAAAAGAGCGCACCAGCGCCAATGGCCGTGTTGAAGCTACTTGTGGTATTGGTGCGCAGCGAAACGAAGCCCACCGCTGTGTTGTATCCGCCGCTGGAAAGGTTAAGCAGGGCATTCTGTCCCTCTGCCGTATTGCCGCCGGGATAACCTCCGTCCGGTGGCGGAATGACCGCTTGTACTTTGAGGTTAGCAGCCGACAGACAGAGGAACGCGAGCAATAAGCAGATGGTTGTCTTCATACGCGAAAGCTTCGGAAAGCTGTCGCCTACTTGTCGAGATCAAATCCCTGATCTTGCGGGCAGAATTTTGGTAGACCCATCAATTTTTTTGTCTCCCCAGCGTTTGATCATGGATCAGCCCTTCTGCGGTCTCGCCTTCTGCTAGGCGGGATGGTAAAGTCAGAGTCCGTGCGAATTCTCGTGATAGAAGACGAGGTCAAACTTGCGACGCATTTGTCGCGGGCGCTGGAAGGGGAAGGTCACGAAGCTCGGGTGGTGCACGATGGCAAAGTGGCGTTAGTCGAAGCACGCGAGGGGAACTATGACCTGCTCGTGCTCGATGTGGAACTTCCACGAATGGATGGGTTCGAGATCTTAAAACAGTTGCGATCGTCCGGAGTGGCGACTCGAATCCTGATGTTGACTGCCCGAAGTGAGAACCCGGACAAGATCGCGGGCCTGACCGGCGGAGCCGATGATTACCTGACGAAACCATTCGCGATGAACGAACTCCTCGCCCGGGTCAACGCATTGGGTCGCCGCTTTGCCGCGCCGCCTGGCAGAGTTCTTCGCGCCGGAGATGTGACGTTGAACGTCGAGACCCGCGAAGTATGGCGCGGCGAGAGACGCATCGAGCTGTCGGAGCGCGAATGTGCCCTTTTGAAAGTGTTGATGAGGGAACCGGGTCGCGCTTTTTCGCGAATGGAGTTGAGCGAGCGTGTTTGGGAACGGGCACACGAGTACGACACAAAGCTGATCGAAACCTATATTGGCCGGCTCCGCAAAAAGATCGACGAGGGTTCAACCGAGCCGTTGATCAAAACGGTGCGTCATCTGGGCTATGCTGTGCGCAGTGACCGTTCAGCATGAGACATTATTCGCTTCGCTGGAAGCTGGTGACGTGGGCCGCGCTATTTGCTTTGAGCGCCTCGGTCATCTGCCTATGGACGACGTGGATTCTCGTGCGTGCCCAGGAACTGCAGGCGCTCGACCGACGTCTAACAACAGATGCACGCGAGCTGTTTCGCGACATCGAAAATTTTCAAGGTACTAACAAGCGGCGCGAAGTGACGGAACGGTTTGTGCCGCTGGCTTTACGCGATCGACTGGTCGAGGTGCGAGGGCCTCAGGGCGACATTCTCTACATGTCGCCTAACTTAAGCGAACCGGTCTTGAGAGATGGAATAGAAACGTTTCACACCCGCGACATTGGGGGAAGAGCCGTTCGGATCGGGGTTTTTCGCGATCAGGAACTGACGCTGCACGTAGGCGCAGAATTGAAGGAGATAGAGCAACTCGGCTGGGAAATTGCTCGCAGTCTCGTGATTGTAATACCAATCGTTTTGCTCCTGATCGCCGCCGGCAGCTGGTGGCTCGGATCGGTTGCGCTCACACCGATTGAAAATATTCGGCGCGCGGCCGAGCGCATCACGGCCGAACGACTGGACGAGCGAATTCCATCGCATGGTCCCTCCGATGAGATCGGTCGTTTGATCAACGTGTTAAACGCGACATTCGAACGCCTGCAAGGGAGCTTTGAACAAGCAGCTCGTTTCTCAGCAGATGCGTCGCATCAATTAAAAACGCCGATCGCGGTGCTGCGCGCCGGCATTGAAGAGATTCTCGCTCAACCAGGATTATCCGACGAGCATCGAGAAAGTGTTGCGGACCTGCTTCAACAAACGCGCCGGCTCAGTTCGGTAGCCGAAAATCTACTGCTGCTTTCCCGCGCCGACACCGGTCGTCTGGCGTTGCGCGCGACGGAGTTCGACCTGCGCAAATTGCTCGACGGAAGCCTGGAAGATGCCCGGATCCTGGGCGCTGGGAACAATCTTCAGATCGAAACCAATGTTCCCCAAAACTCTTCCGATGAATGGCGACCAGGAAATGATTTCGCTGACGCTGCAAAACCTGGTGGAGAATGCAGTAAAATATAATCGATATGGCGGTAAGATCCTGGTCTCCGCGGAAAAACATGATCACGTCGTGCAAATCTGTGTCGGCAACAGCGGACCGGGAATTCCACCAGAACGCGCACCACACGTTTTCAAGCGCTTCTATCGGGCACGAGGCGACGAGCAGACGCCGGGGCACGGTCTCGGGCTGAGCATCGCACGGGAACTGGCGCGCGCGCACGGTGGTGACCTCACGCTAACCAGAGCGCAATCGGACTGGACCGAATTCTGTCTGCAACTGAACGCCTCGAGCATCCACGTTCAAACGCAAAAACCGCCTCCGGCGACTCAAGAGTAGCGCAGCACGTTCGCGACTGCGGAGTTTTCCATTGGATTCGGACAAAAAAGAGGCCGGCTGATCGTGCCGGCCTCTCTCATTGAGGTTGAAGATTACTGAGATTAATGGACCTGGAATCTGCCGCGCAGCGTGAAGTGGCCGTTCACAGTCACGCGCGCCACGTCGCCAGCTTGCAGCTCGGGTGCGGCTGTGCCGCGAATATCCGTCTCAAATGTGATGTCGTTTACAAGATTTCTGGAGAACTGGAGACGATTGCTAAAAATTAGCACGCCGCCACGCAAGACGCGCAGCTCCACGACTTCATCCCGGAAGCCGTTTCCACGAGTGATCCCCAGGTCAGCGAAGTCACCCTTGGCGATCTCCACCTCAGCGGTGAAGCGATCGTTGGCCGTGCCAACCTCAATGTCCAGTCTGGCTTGTCCACTGGCATCCACAGCAATCACTGGCTGCAGACGCGCTTCGAGCCGGACCGAAGCGTCGGCCTCGGTTTCCGGAGCTTGCTGCGCAATCGCCAGTGAGGAGAACGCCGAAAAGGCAGCGATTGACATTGCGGTGAGAAGTTTTTTCATGTGTTGGTTGAGATGTTTTTTATTCATGGCGGCACGTTCGTGATTGCGGAGTCCGCCTGCTACCGCTTAAAAGTTAATCGGCTGTAACTTTTGTCCGGGCCTGTTTGCTCGCGCTGCTTCGCACCGCGTTGGCGTGCACCTGCAGACGGAAAAACCGCCTCCGGCTGCCAGAAGCTTGTTATTTTGTTGGGCGAGCTTTGGTTCGTATGAAGGCATGCTCGAATGAGCAATAAAAAAACAATCCCCAATCGGGGGAATCTGAAGTGAGACCGATGGGCAGAGCCGCGCCGATGACCAGTTGCGCGTCGTTAGGCAGATTGAAGGCGTAACGCACACCAGGAGAAATGATCGCAGTCGTGCTGTGTTCGACAGTCTCCTCGAATGCGAACACGCCTTCGGCAATGTCTTCATTCCAGCCCCCCAGCGCTTCGAGCATGAGATTGAAATCACGGCTGACAGCGTAGATCGCGCTCGCGCCGACATTGTAATTCGTTAGGTGGCGGTTGTCGTGCGCGTTCGGAAACACCGACATCCCAGCGTTAAAATTCAGGGTCCAGCGGTCGCTGACGATCTTGCTGAAGGGAAGATTGAACTCATAACCCACCACGCCAGTGCCGAAGCCCTTGTCGCTATCGCCGGTCGGAAGCACAAGCGATAAACGCGGCGCGAATGCTGGCGTATATTTGTCTTCCATAAACGCCTGCAGACGGTAGTTGAGCCGCATGTCTTCCATGCCGTTATCGTCTTCCGCAAAGAGGTACGGAATCGTGTAGGAGAACTGGTGCGTCTGACTGAAGACCGGCCATTCCTGAGTAAAAGTCGGGGCGATCTCACGCGAGCCGTTAGTGAAATCGATTGGCAGGTTGAATATGTGCTGAACAACGCCCGGCTCCTGATTGTACGCTTCTTCGATGAAAAAAGAGTTATCCTGGATGCCCTTGGCTAGCGGCTCGGAGGCGATCAGGGCACTCAGCGGCAGGAAATACGCCAGTGACCAAGCCGATGCGATTATAAGGCGCAACCTCGATCGGAAGTGAGAACGCGGAAATCGCGCGAGCTTCATATTGGCGGTGAATCTGTTGCCCACAACCGAAGCATAAACACGCCCGGACGGTCAACGCGACCGGTTTCAGATTGCGAAAAGCGCGATTGAGGATGCGACCACGATGCAATACTTTGACGGGCAATGCAGGTCGCTTTTTACCAGTCTGAATCTGAGCAGCCCCATCCCGGGCGAGCGCGAGCGATCATCAAAGCGCATCCCGAGGTTCGCGAGTTAATGGTGCGCAACCCGTGGACTGCTC
>Ga0137374_10006278_pt1 | contig 14141 bp, 16 predicted proteins | sample SagtaG_20_FD_104811 | JGI IMG/M metagenome (GOLD analysis project Ga0137374, IMG submission 104811) | Vadose zone soil microbial communities from Sagehorn Ranch, Mendocino, California, USA - Sage1_R_100_16 metaG | ecosystem: Environmental > Terrestrial > Soil > Vadose zone | place: USA...
AGGCGGCTCGTCGACAAACATCATCGGGTTGGGCATCGCATGATTTTCGCCGTCGGCGCGCGGCCTCGCAAGGGTGACCCAACGCCGAAGAATCAGGCGACTGGAAGCAACAGGTCGATCACTTCTCGGCTGCGATAGAACTCGATTGCCGGGCGCGACACCCGGTATTCCTTCGCTATGGGATCGAAGCTGCCGAAGAACTTGCGGCCTTTCAGCCCGACCAGCTCTTCGAATTCCGCCCAAGCGCTTGTGATCGCTTCAGGAGTGTCTTCGGCACGCATGAACATCACCGGCGTATCCGCGCGCTCCACTCGGACTGGTTCGAATACCTCAGACCGCGAGGGTTCCATGGATCAAGCATATGTCGGATGATTTCCGAGCCTTCCGCCGGTCTACATCCTGAGCCACGGCACTTTGCGAGCGACTTCAACTTCGACTTCGAATTCGCGTTCACACCGGAGCAAATGGCGACCGGGGAGCTCGCGAAGATGGTCGCGGAAGCAGACGACTGGCTCAAGGACTGGGCCGACAACGTCGGAACCGATCTGGCATCCGGGATGGCCGAGTCGCCGGGCTGGAACGTCTTCGCACTGCAGGACGGCGTCGTCTACCACAGGTACTCGCGCACCGCTCCCGACCGCTTCCTGCTCGCTCCCTACTACTCCCAACTGCTCGACCAGATTCCCGACGGGCGTGACGCCGACTTCCCGCTCCGCCGCCATGACGAGTACTAGCAATCGGTGCTGAAAGGCTGAAAGCCGCGGCGCTCATAGTTCGGCAGTGCATGCGGGTGATCGTCTGAAGAAGTCTGTACCCACACGCGCTTCGTCGGCCCCCCTCGCGACGTGAGCTTCCAGGCCGTCTCCGCCGTCTGTGTCAGGAACGCGCCGCCAAATCCCTTGCCGACGAATTCAGGCACGAGCCCGAACACGACGATCCCCACGGCGCCGTTCGGTTCCGCCTCCAACTCCACAAAGCCAGCGATTGTTCCACCCACTCGCGCAAGCCAGGCGCGGACTCCCGGACGCGACAGCTCTTCCTCCCACTGCGCGACCGACCAGCCGATACGGCCACCCGACGCGAGCGCCGCCCAGATTCGGACATAGGTCGAGCGAAGGATCGGCGCCGCAGCCCGATCGACCTCGTCAAGTTCGAGAGGAGCCGGTGGAGGACGCCCAGGCACAAGCTGCGCCGGCGAAGTCATCTCGAGGCACGTTACGACCTCGTCCATCTGGTCAGAATCGTAAGCCGCCATCCGACCGCTACCGTCTTCTCGGCTTGCTCGGCTTACGTCGTGCTCGCAAGGTTGGTCGCCCACTCGACAATCATCCGAGCAGCTTCGTCGACGTCGACCGACCCGGTATCGACGATGAGGTCTGTCGGCAGACGACTGCGGACTGCACTTCGAGCTGCTCGTAATGACGACGAAGAAAGCGCGGATCGCGAGAGATGCCCGTGTTGGATCCTGCTACACACGCCGGAGCGCGAGGTCCATCGAGACGTGCACCATCACACACAGCGGTGCCACGCGTGAGCGCAGCGCGCTCAAAAACTCTGCGCGCTCTTCTTGTCTGAGGAAGTCGCCCTCCACGACGACGACACTCACCCCATCTTCGAGCAGCCCGTCCGTCGAAGCCGCCGCCGCGCGTCTCGCGCGGCGCCACTTCTCAAGCGTGTCTTTGCGGCTCGGTCGTGTTCGAGCATCTCATAGACGAGGTCGAGGTCCGCGACCGCCCCTGTATCCCTCGGCGCTCGAACCGCGCCACGACCCCCGCGACCGTCGACTTGCCGCTCGCGATCGGCCCGCAAATGACGATCACCATGCGTCAATCTTGCACGGGCTCAACCGGACAGCTTCCAACCTCAGATCCAGTCAGGGAACTAGAGTCGCCCGATGCTGTTTACGCCGGAAGCGCACGAGGCGCTCGCGGACGAACCGTGGAGCGCTGAAAACGTGCGGAAGGCGATCGCGTCCATCGTTGCCGACGCGGAGAGTGCATTCGACGATGGTTGGCCGACGCATCCACAGGACGTGGCGGACGACGACGACGCGTCGGCCAGGTTCCGCACGGTCTATCTCGGAGGTGCGGGGGTCGTGGATGCGCTACACCGCCTCGCGCGGCGGGGCTACTTCGAGTTACGACGGGACTACGTCCCGTATCTCGAGCGTTCGCTCGAAGCCCAGCCGGACTTTCCCGACGAGGACCCCGAGCGCAGCCTTTGGATGGGCGAGACGGGAATCCGGCTGGTGTTACAGAGGCTCGCACCTTCGCAGGCGAATCTCGAGCGGCTGTCGGAGCTGATCGCGGCGAACGAGCGAGACGAACGGTGCGAATTGATGTGGGGCTGTCCCGGCACGATTCTCGCGGGCCGGGAGCTCAGGCTAGACGTGACGGCGAGCATCGAGTGGTTGCACTCCCGACGTGATCCGGAAGGCCTGTGGACGCAACAACTGGCCGGGCGAAGCAGCCGCTTTCTCGGTCCGGCACACGGATTCGCAGGGTGTGTGCTTGCGCTCGGCGATGTCGCCGCCGTCTCGGAGACGCTCGAGCGCTTTGCCGTCGAGGAGAATGGGCTCGTCAACTGGCCGCCGATCGTGGGAAGGCGACTCGACGAGAACGGCGACGGCCAGATCCGCACCCAGTGGTGCCATGGCGCGCCGGGGATCGTCGCGACGCTCGCCTACATCCTCGACGAGGAGCTTGCGGTCGCGGGCGGCGAGCTGGCGTGGCTCGCCGGGCCGCTGCGAAAGGGCGCAAACCTCTGCCACGGCACAGCTGGGAACGGATACGCATTCCTGGCGCTGCACGAGCGTACGGGAGACGAACGGTGGCTCACGCGGGCGCGCGCGTTCGCGATGCACGCTGCAGCTCAGGTGGACCACAGCCGGTCGGACTACGGGCGCGGCCGCTACACGCTCTGGACGGGCGACCTCGGCACAGCCGTCTATCTCGCCGACTGCATCGACGGCGGAGGGAAGCTACCCCTCCCATAGGACGTTCATCCGTCGCGCGCCGGAGCGCGGGCCTCCGCCACGGTCTTAGCGCGACGCGGCGTGACTGCCGTGGGCCGGCGTTCGGGAAGTCCCCCGTGCGCTGCGGACCATGAAGCGCAGAGCGGCTCGTCGCGTGTCGGCGCCGAGCCGCCCCGGCTACGTCTTACGCCGCCGCCGGCTCAGGGTCCGGGCGCACGAGAACGGTGTCAGCGACCTTGATAACCTCGTCCACCGGAAGGTCGGCGCGCTGTGCGTGCTCGCGGATCGCTTCTTCGCTCGACGCCTGATAGATGCAGACGGTGCCGACTGATCCACCGCCCTCCTCGAGAACGTAGCTACGAATCCACCTGATGTCGTTCGACATCTCCTCGTCTCCAACACGGCTAGACCGTTTGGCGGCCTCGCCAAGCTCTTCAGGCGACCGCCACCCGCTTCGGCGCAGAATCACGTACATGTCCACGTCTTGAGCCTCCTAATGGAAAGGACGGACGCGTCAACCCTTCACGGGCCCGATAGCCGTGTCAAGCTTTCATCGGGTGTCACGCAGCCTCTCGAGGCCGTCCAGGATCAGGTCGAGCCCCACCTCGAACCCGCCCTCGTCACCGTGGTCCGGCTCCAGATGCTGCATGACATGCTCGACGAAGTCGGGGTACTCGTCGGCCGGGAGCTCCTGGAGGAAGGTCGCCGCCATGCCCGCGAGGTCCTCCCCTTTGTGCGGGACGCTCAGGTGCAGGTATGTGAACCCGAGGATGTAGGCCTCCAGGATGTGAAACGCGTGATAGCTGAGATCGTCCGATAGGCCCGCTTCGCGAAGCATTCTCAGCATCCAGTCCCCGTGCCGCATCCGCGCGAGGCCGCCACTCTGACGCGTCATCCAGAGGCTGGAAGCCCACCGGTGTCGCAGGAGGACGTCGCGCGCCGAGATCGCGCTTCGACGCATGGCCGTCTTCCAGTCGCCTTCGTCGGACGGCAGGTCGATCTCGGTCGCGACTGCGTCGATGATGCCGGCCAGGATCTCGTCTTTGTTGGCGACGTGGTTGTAAAGCGACATGGCCTCCACCCCGAGCTCCTTGGCGAGCCTGCGCATGCTGAGGGCCTCGAGCCCGTCTGCGTCGGCGAGGGCGATGGCGGCGCGCAGGACGCGCTCCTTGCTCAAGGGGGTCCGCGCTGCGTTCGTGTCGGTTTGCCTCGCCATCACACCCGCGTGCCTGTCCCCTCTCGGGTTGACAAGCTTACATCGTACGTTTAACTTACGCCGTATGCTTACACCGTAGTGTGCGAGCCCCCCGAACCGGAGGTCACCATGCTCACCATCGATCCTCGCGACGCGCTCGTTCTTGCAGACGACGCATCGAGCGCCGCCCGTAGCACCCCCACGCCCGTCACAGTTCAGCCGCGCGCGATGAAAGCGATCGTCGCCTACCGATACGGCCGGCCTGACGTACTCGAGCTTCGCGACGTCGACATGCCGGTCATCGAGGACGATCAGGTGCTGGTTCGCGTGCACGCGTCGTCCGTCAATCCAGTCGAGTGGTACGGGGTGACCGGGCTCTACTTCGCACGAATCGGGCAGGGGCTACGTAGACCAAAGAGCGCGTCCGTGGGAGCCGATCTGGCGGGGCAGGTCGAAGCCGTCGGAAGAGACGTGCAGGGCCTTCAACCCGGTGACGAGGTCTTCGGCACGGCGGCCGGCTCGTGGGCCGAATACGCAGCTGCACGTGAGGCTCGCCTCGCGCCGAAGCCGGCGAACCTGTCGTTCGAGGAAGCGGCGGCCCTACCCGTCGCGGGGATAACCGCCCTGCAGGCTCTGCGCGACAAAGGGGGGATCCAGCCGGGGCAAAAGGTTCTGATCAACGGCGCGTCCGGGGGTGTCGGCACCTTCGCTGTGCAGATCGCAAAGGCGTTCGGAGCAGAGGTGACCGGCGTGTGCAGCACGAAGAACGTGGATCTCGCCCAATCGCTCGGAGCAGACCACGTCGTCGACTACACGCGGGAGGACTTCACCCAGCTCGGCAAGCGTCACGATCTGATGCTCGACATCGCCGGCAGCCGCTCGTTCTTCGATTTCAGACGGGCATTGACACCCGAGGCGACCGTCGTGCTGGTCGGCGGGCCGATGACCTATCGAGGGCTCGGACCTCTGCCCCACCTCGCGGGAACGTTGTTGAAGTCACGAGGCCGGAGCCAAACGGTGAAGTTCTTCGTCGCGAAGATCACGAAGGAGGATCTCGCGTTCCTGGGACAGCTTCTCGAGTCCGGAAAGGTGACACCGGTCGTGGACAGGACGTACCAGCTGAGCGAAGCGGCCGAAGCTCTCCGGTATCTCGGAGAAGGACACGCCAGGGGCAAAGTCGTCATCACCGTGTGAGGGGCACACAACTCGACGCGTAGAGTCCGGTTCGTGAGCGCGCCCGAGACACTGGACGCCAAGGAGCTCGCTCAAACCAACGAGAGCCTGCGCGAGCAGCAGCGCGCGGTGAGCAATGTCTTGCGCGCGGTCGCTCGTTCGCAAGGCTTGCAGCCGGTGTTGGACGAGATCGTCGAGTCGGCGACGCTGCTTTGCGCAGGGGACAACGGCCGGCTCTGGCTCGTCAAGGACGGCCTGCTCCTAGCCGCCGCCCAGTACGGGTCGCCCCCGGAGACATACGAGTACGACGTCGAGCACCCGCACAGCGTCGACCGATCCTCATTGGCCGGGCGCGTTGCGCTGACGCAGGTGCCTGTTCACATTCCTGACATCCTGGCCGATCCTGAGTACACCTATCCGGGGCCGCGCCCTTATCGCGCCATGCTCGGCGTCCCGGTGCTGATCGAGAACGACTTGCTCGGAGTCGTCGCGGTCGTGCGTATTCCTCCGGAGCCGTTTGCCAAGGAGCACATCGAGCTCGTCCGCACCTTCGCCGACCAGGCGGCGATCGCGATCGCGAACGCGCGCCTGATCGACGCGGTCGAGCGCCAACGCACCGAGCTCTCGCGCTTCGTCTCGCCGCAGGTCGCCGAGCTCCTCTCCAACGAGCAGGGCGAGCAGCTGCTGGCCGGACACCGCGCCTACATCTCCTGCCTCTTTTGCGATCTGCGCGGCTTCACCGCCTTCGCCGAGACAGCCGCGCCCGAAGAGCTGTTGGAACTCTTGCGCGAGTATCACAGGCGCGGTTCGATCAGCTCGCCGATACCTGGCGGAAGCGCGGCTCCGACCTCGGGCTGGGGATCGGCATCGCCGCCGGCTACGCGACGCTCGGTCGGATCGGCTTTGAAGGCCGCTACGACTACGGCGCGCTCGGGCCCGTCACGAACCTCGCGTCCCGGCTCAGCACCCACGCGGAGCCAGGACAGATCCTGATCAGCCAACGAGTGCTTGCGGACGTCGAGGAGGTCGTCGACGCCGACCCGGTCCGCGAGATCGAGCTCAAAGGCTTCGGCCGGCCGGTCGTCGCCTACGACGTACGCGGGCTCGGTTGAGTTGACGAAAGGCTGAACCCCGCCGAACGCGCTCGGGTCGCGCACTTGAGATCGGCGTGCCTGCTTGTCAAGCTCGTGACGAGCGATGCGCTCTGCCGTCACCGTCGGCACCATCCTGGCCGGCTTTCGCCTGGAGTCGCTCATCGGGGAAGGTGCGATGGGCGCTGTCTACCTCGCCGAGGACACAAGGCGAGGCGGTCCAGTCGCCGTCAAAGTGCTCGTGGCGCAACTGGCGCAGGACGACCGATTCCGTCGGCGCTTCCTACGTGAGTCGCAGCTCGCGGCGAGCCTCGACCATCCGCACATCGTCCCGATCGTCGCTGCCGGCGAGGAAGACGGCGTCCTCTATCTCGCGATGCGGCACATCGAAGGGTCGGACTTGCGTGAGCTCCTACGCCGGGCAGGCAGGCTCGAGCCGGAGCGAGCGCTCGTACCCGGCTGTCTTCGTCATGCGAGCGAACGGCACGCGCGTGCGCCAAGTCAGCCGGGGCGGCTACACCGTGGCGCCCGACTGGGGCCCGCCCGCTGACCAGAGCCTTCAGGGCCGCACGACCATCTACATCTGAAAGGAAGTGAGAAGGATGAAGAAGGCACTTCGAATCCCGCTACTGGTTTCGGCCTTGATCGTGCTTGCGAGCGGCCTCGCGCTGCGTGCGGCGGCGGAGCCGCCGAACCAGGCGAATCGGCTCGAAGCGAGCTTCACCGAGAGCGCTGCGTCGATCACCAACCGGATCGCCGACCTCGGGACCTTTCAGCTGATCAACACGGGCAGCGGAACGGTCGAAGGGTTCGGTCCTGCGACCGTCGTCGTCGGGATCACGCAGGATCGCGCGGTCACCCCCTGCGGGCCGGGAAGCTGGACGAACGCCGCAACGCGGCGCATCGTCCTCGACGAGGGCGTGCTCGTCCTCCGCGAGGTGAGCATCAGATGCCCGACCGCGTCGGGCCCCGACATCACGGGCACGTACGAGGTCGACGGACTGTCGAGCACGGGGATCTTCGCCGGCGCACGCGGTTCGGGCGACGTCACGGCCGATACGGTCGCGCACACGTCCACGCTCTCCGGGAAGCTGAAGCTCGCCGGGTCGGCCGAGGGCTAAGGGCAGGAGAGTCCTCCCCTTCACCTGCTCTACCGGGTCCGCGACCCGGTGGCCGTGGACAGGACGTCGCCGCTCGCGAGGACGACACCGTCCTCGCAGCGTGCTTCGACCAGCCCGCTCTGGAACTGCTGCCGGTAGAGCTGCGCGTAGAGGCCGTTCGCGGCGACGAGCTCCTGATGTGTCCCCCGCTCGACGATCCGGCCGTGCTCGAGCACGAAGATCACGTCCGCTGAAAGGATCGTCGAGAGCCGGTGCGCGATCGCGATCGTCGTGCGGCTCTGCATCAGCGGCTCGAGCGCGTGCTGGACGAGCCGCTCGCTGGCAGTGTCCAGGGCGGACGTGGCCTCGTCCAGGATCAGCACCCGCGGGTCCTTGAGCAGCACGCGCGCGATCGCGAGCCGCTGCTTCTCACCGCCCGACATCCGATAGCCGCGCTCGCCGACGACCGTGTCGTAGCCGTCCGAGAGCTCCATGATCCGGTCGTGGATCGCCGCTGCGCGCGCAGCCGCGTGCAGCTCGGCGTCGGACGCATCCGGCTTCGCGTAGAGCAAGTTGTCGCGGACGGTGGCGTGGAAGAGGTAGGTCTCCTGCGTGACCATGCCGATCGCCTCGGCGAGAGAGGAGAGCTGCAGACCGCGGACGTCGTGGCCGTCCAAGTCGACGCTGCCGCGGCTCACGTCGTACAACCTCGGAATCAGATAAGAGATCGTCGTCTTGCCCGCACCGCTCGGGCCGACGAGCGCGGCGAGCTGGCCCGGCGCGACCTCGAGCGAGACGTCCTCGAGCGTCCAGGGCCGATCACCGTCCATGTCGGTCGCCTCCTCGTAGCGGAACCAGACATTCCGTAGCGCGACCTCGCCCCGGACGCGGTTCAGCGGCAGAGCCCTGGCCCCGGGAGCGTCGACGATCTCGTTCGGGAGGTCGAGGTACTGGAAGACCCGCTCGAACAGCGCCAGAGAGGACTGCACCTCGACCGACGTCTGGAGCATGCTCCCGATCGGGAAGAGCAGCCGGGTCTGCAGGGTCGTGAAGGCGACGATCGTGCCGGCGCTCAGAGCCGACTGACCGGCGACCAGGTAGATCAGCGCCGGCGTAATCGCGAAGAACGATTGCACGAGGGCGAAGAAGCCCCGGCCGACCATCTGCTGCCGTACCTGCAGCCCGGCAAGCCGCAGGTTTTCGGCGCGGTAGCGCTCGACCGCTTCGCGTCGCCGGTCGAAGACCTTGGCGAGCAGGATCCCCGAGACCGACAGCGTCTCCTCGGTCAGCGCCGACAGCTCGGCGAGCGACTCCTGCGTCTCCCCGGAGATCCGACGCCGCACGCGTCCGACGCGCCACGTCACGTAGACGAATACCGGCACTACGGCCAGGGAGAGGAGCGTCAACTGCCAAGAGAGCACGACCATCGCGACGACCGTGCTGAGCACGATGACGACGTTCGAGAGCACCGACGACGCCGTGTTCGTGACCACGTTTTGGACGCCCCCGACGTCGTTCTGCAGCCGTGACTGCAGCTCACCGGTGCGTGTGCCCGTGAAGAAGCGCAGCGACATCGACTGCAGGTGCTCGTACAACCGGTTGCGCAGGTCCTGCATCACCCGTTGTCCGACGACGGTGGTCAGGTAGGTCTGTGCGACCGAGATCACCGCCGCGACGAGCGGGATCGCGACCATCACGCCGACGAGGATGTAAAGGAGATGCAGGTTGCGGTGACCGCTCGCCGGGAAGAGCGCGCGATCGAACACGACCTTCGTCAGCAGAGACGGCGCGACACCCAGGCCCGCCGTGACGAGGATCATCACCAGCACGGCGACGACCTGCCACCGGTACGCACGGAACAGTCGCGCGATGCGCGGGATCAGGCGTCGTCCCTGCACTAGCCCGTTTCGGCGAAGCGCGCGAGTGCGTTGACGAGCGATCGCAACTGACGGCCGCGGTCCGTAAGGCGGTACTCGACGAGCGGCGGACGGGCGTCGATCACCTTCCGCTCGAGCACGCCGGCCTCCTCGAGGTCGGTCAGCCGCTGCGCCAGGGTCGCCGGCGGGATCTTGCCGAGCGCCTGCTGGAACTCGTTGAAGCGGACGGCGCCCTCGTGCGAGACATAGAGGATCGACACCGTCCAGCGACGCTCGAGGAGGTCCGCCGCACGGCGGACCTCCTCGGGGAGCGGCGGACAGCTACGACAGCGCATGCGCCGGCTGCGGCTCGAGCGAGAGCTCCAGCACCTCGTCCAGGCTCATCACCGGGTGGAAGCGCATCTCGTCGCGGACGTCCTCGGGAACGTCGTCGAGGTCGGCCCGGTTCCGCTCCGGGATGATCACGTCGGTCAGGCCGGCAGCGTGGGCGGCGAGCGCCTTCTGCTTCAGGCCGCCGATCGGAAGCACGCGACCCTGCAACGTGACCTCGCCGGTCATGCCGACAGTGTGCTTCACCGGCCGGCCCGTGAGCAGTGAGGCGAGCGCGGTGGTCATCGTGATCCCGGCGCTGGGGCCGTCCTTGGGGATCGCACCCGCGGGCACGTGCACGTGGAAGCTGGCGTCCTCGAAGACGCGCTCGTCGAGGCCGAGCTCCTCCGCGTGCGAGCGCACGTACGAGAGCGCGATCCGCGCCGACTCCTTCATCACGTCACCGAGCTGCCCGGTCAGGACGAGCCCGTCCTTGCCCGGCATCTTGGTCGCCTCGACGAACAGCACGTCGCCGCCCGTCCCGGTGACCGCCAGACCGGTGGCCACCCCGGGCACCGCGGTTCGTTCGGCCGACTCCTGGTAGAAGCGCTGTCGCCCGAGCGCGTCGCGGACCGTCGCTTCGCCGATCGCGATCGGCGGCTGGGCAGTGCCGGACGCCACGGTCGTAGCAGTCTTCCGCAGCAGCTTGCCGAGCTCACGCTCGAGCTGGCGGACGCCGGCCTCGCGTGTGTACTGGCTGACCATCAGCTCGAGGGTGATGTCGTCGATCGACACCTCGTCCTCTCGCAGGCCTGCCCGCTCGAGCTGGCGCGGCCACAGATAGCCGCGGGCAATCGCGACCTTCTCGTCGACCGTGTAGCCGTCGAAGCGGATCACCTCCATGCGGTCGAGCAGCGGGCCGGGGATCGTCTCGGCCACGTTCGCCGTGGCGATGAAGACGACCTCGGACAGGTCGAGCTCGACGTCGAGGTAGTGGTCGCGGAACGAGTGGTTCTGAGCGGGATCGAGCACCTCGAGCAGCGCGGCCGACGGATCACCGCGCCAGTCGGCGCCGACCTTGTCGACCTCGTCCAGCAGGATCACCGGGTTCATCGTCCCGGCGTCGCGCAGCGCACGCACGAGCCTGCCCGGGAGCGCGCCGATGTAGGTGCGGCGGTGTCCGCGGATCTCGGCTTCGTCGCGCACACCGCCCAGCGACATGCGGACGAACTGGCGGTTCAGCGCCCGTGCGATCGACTCGCCGACCGAGGTCTTGCCGGTCCCGGGCGGCCCGATCAGCGTCAGGATCGCGCCGGAGCGCTTGTCCTCGGCGATGCCGCGCTCCTGCCGCAGCTTGCGCACGGCCAGGTACTCGACGATCCGTTCCTTCACGTCCTCGAGACCCGCGTGGTCGGTATCCAGGACCTCACGCGCGTGCACGGGGTCGAGCCGCTCCTCGGAGCGCTTCCCCCACGGCACGGCGAGCAGCCAGTCCAGGTAGGTGCGGATCATCGAGGACTCTCCGCTCTGGTCGCCCATTCGCTCCAGCCGGCCGACCTCGCGCTCGGCCTGCTCACGAACCTCGTCGGGCAGATCTGCCTCGGCGATCTTGCCGCGGTAGTCTTCCGTGACCGAGGCGTCGTCCTCGCCGAGCTCCTTGCGGATCGACTCCAGCTGTCGGCGCAGGATGTACTCGCGCTGCTGGCGCTGAGCACCCTCCTCGACGTCCTCGCGGATCCGCTGACGGATCTGCAGCTCGGCCAAGCGCTCGCGCTGAAGCCGGAGGGCAAGCTCGAGTCGCTCGACCACGTCCACGGCCTCGAGCAGCTCGATCCGCTGCTCGAAGGTGATCTCCGGCGCGTAAGCGGCAGTGTCGGCGAGCGTGCCGAGCTCGCGAATCGAGCGTACGAACGCCGCAATCCGGCCGTCGTCGCCGCGGACCTCCAGAATCTCTTCGACGACCGCACGGTATTCGCGCTCGAGCTCGCGAGTCTTCACGCCCGGCGGCTCTTCGTCCGGATGCTCCTGCACCTCGACGCGGAGCCGACCCTGCGCGTCGGTATGGGCAGCTCCCGCGATTCCGCGGTGCAAGCCGACGAAGGTGACGGCCGAACCGGCGCCGGGCAGGCGCACCCGTTCGGCGACCTCCGCAACGGTGCCGACCTTCGCGTACTCGGCCTCGTGGCGGGGCACGAGCAGCACACGCTCCTCGTCGCCCACGTCGGCCGAGATCGTGACGTTCATATTCGGGAAGACGACGATGTCGTCAAGCGGTACAAGCAGCAGGGTGCTCAAGACCTTCATCACCTTTCTATCGTGTTGCTATGGCAAGAATAGTAGCTACAAGAGATGAAGGTACGCTGTGTTTCAGCCGCCTCAGCGCGCCCGGCGAAAAGGGTCCCTGTCCGTTGTCTATGAAGACAACGGACGTGGGTTCCGAGTGGTCTAGCCGGACGCGACCAGGCGAAGAGCAGGCTGGCCTCGTGGTTGCTGCGTGGAGGTTGGCCCCCGATCAGCTCGCCGGTGCAGTCGCTCAACAGCAGGCAGAGGCCCGGGAGTACTGGGAAGGAACCCAGGCTCGTGGCATGCGTTGCATGCCTACGGAGTCAGTAGTAGCCTCTCCGTGCGGGAAGAAAGGGGGAGAGCATGAAACGATTCTTCGCCGCGCTCGCTGGCGTAGCCGCAGCTTGCGCGCTCGTTCCTGCCACCGCGGCCGCCGACCTGACGGTCGCGAGCGGCGGCGGAAGGGGCACCGTCGACGGTACACAGCCGTTCTCGCAGTTCGGGTTCAGCGTCACCCGCTTCGCGGACGGCTCGGTCCAGGGAAGCTTCAACTGTCTCATGGCAGGGGCGTCGCAATTTCCGGGCTTCACGCTGATGGCCGTCCGGGGTCAGGTGACGAGCGCGGCCATGACAGCGAGCGGCGCGAGCTTCAGCGGTGCCGGCATGTTCCAGACGGGCAACCAAGGGAAAGCGCCGGCCACATTTCATGTCGAAGTGACGGCGGGCGGCCCCGGGATTGGAACGCTTCAGTTGACCCTGCTCACGCCGTTCGTCTTCGTTCTGCGAACGGAGGAGGTCCTGAACGGCCAGATCAGCATCCACTAAGGAATGCAAGAGGGATAGGAGGCAACATGCAACGCAACAGACGGTATTGGTGGCTCGGCATGTTCTTGGCGTTCGGTGCCGCGCTGACGCTCCTGACGACGTTCGCCTCGGCAGCGCCCGGCGGGGCCCAGCACGTTCGCTGGGACATCATCAGCACCACCGGGATACCCCCGGCGCCGATCAACCCGGGAGGTCACGCGTCTGCAACGGCGCCCGACGGTGACATGATCACGCTCACAGGCTCCGGAGATTTTGTCGCGCCCGCGAACGGCGGACGCTCGTCCGCCGCGACCGGAGGCGGCACCTGGACGACCACGAGCGGCGGCGGCGGCACCTATACGGTCACGGCGCTCGTCACTTGGCAGTTCGCCAATTTCCAGACCGACGTCGGCTTCATCGACAACATCGACGAGGGCAGGGCAGCCAACGGGGTGTCTGTCCTCAAGATCGCGTTCTCAGACGGGAGCACGGGCGTCCTGACCGTGGGCTGCCACGGACCGGGCGCGCCGCCCGGAATCTTCGAGGGCATCGCGACGACGAAGGGCTACAAGACGTACTACACCGTGGTGCCGCCGGTGGGCGGCGTCGACGCCAACCGAACGATCTTCCACGTTCGCTAGTCCTTCGAGCATCGGCATTTGAGAACAGGGCAGTCATATCGACTGCCCTGTTCGTCTGAGTCGGCGAGGCCTTTCGCGCGCAGTTCTTCGACCGAGTCATCGCAGATAGCGGGTGCGCTTGCGGCCTCGATGGCCGCGGCCACCGCATCCGCTAGAGCCAGGAGCGAATCAGCATGAAGAGCGGAGACGGCAAATCGAGGCTTGGCTCGACGTCGACGTCAGCGTCAGGAAAATCGTCGCGCATCCCAGATGCGAGCTCACTCGCTTGCTCTTCGTTGGGCGCGCCGACAGTCAAATACCGCCATCGCCGCTCGACGTGTAGCTGCCGATCGCGCAGGCGCTCCTCCAGCCTCTCAGCCTCGTCACGACTCGACGCTCTCACATGGACGTGCCAGTCGTATTCGCCTTCAGCCTCGGCCTCGCGACGCTCGCGCTCGTCGCGCTGCTCGCGCTCGCGTGTGCGCTCCGCTTCGGTGCGGGGCAGGGCCAGGGAGGCATCCTTCCACGCCTCTTCCAGCGGATGCCAGCGCGTCGTCCGGATGTCGGCCGTCAGCTCGTCTGCCTGAGCCAACTCGCGCACCACGCGCGCGGCCTCGTTCGCTTCCTCCGGTGTTCTCGTGTACAGAAAGAGCTTCGAGCCGTCGCGCGTGACAATCACCCGGCGCCCAAGACGCGCCCTCGCCTCATCGTCTAG
>Ga0137374_10006281_pt1 | contig 14136 bp, 15 predicted proteins | sample SagtaG_20_FD_104811 | JGI IMG/M metagenome (GOLD analysis project Ga0137374, IMG submission 104811) | Vadose zone soil microbial communities from Sagehorn Ranch, Mendocino, California, USA - Sage1_R_100_16 metaG | ecosystem: Environmental > Terrestrial > Soil > Vadose zone | place: USA...
AACGACGACGGCGGGCCCACCGACCGGACGGCGTCATCGTCGGTCACGTCGACCAGCCGATAGTCGACGTCGCCGCGGTGCCCGCGCGCGATCTCGAGCATGGCCGGGCTGAAGTCGGTCGCCACGACGGTTGCGCCGAGATCGGCGAGCCGACGGGCGAACTCACCGTTGCCGCAGGCGAGCTCGAGGATGCGCTCGCCCTCCACCGGCACGAGGACGTCTTCGACGGCGGGCCCGATGTACTCGCCTTGCCAGGTCTTGCCCGCCCGCATCTGCTCGTCCCAGTAGGATGCGATAGTGTCCCATCCCGCGCGCACGTCGTCGTTGGTGGGTCCCGAGCTCATGGCAGAACGGTAGCCGCTCGGCCGGGCCCCCGCGCGACCGCGCGACGGCGGCGCCCCACGCTACGCTGATGGAACACTGGTGGGACGTCTCAGCCGCCCGCCGCGCCCGCGCCCACACACCCGGAGGACCGGCCGATGACCGTCACGACCTCGACAATGACCGACCTGCGCGACTCGGTCGGGACATTCCTGGACTTCTTTGCGGGCCCCATCTGGGCCCGCAACGGCCAGCCGGGCATGGCGAACTTCGCGGTCGGCAACCCCCAGGAGATGCCGCTGCCTGCGTACGTCGAGGCGCTCCGCAGCCACCTGGAGCCGCAGACCCCTGACTGGTTCGCATACAAGATCAGCGAGCCGCGATCCCAGGCGACCGTGGCGCGTGGGCTGACGGCGCGGACCGGTCTCGACTGGGATCCGGCCGATGTGGCGATGACGAACGGCGGCTTCGCCGCCCTGGCTGTCGCCTTTCGCACGATCATCGAGCCCGGCGACGAGGTCATCTTCCTCTCGCCTCCCTGGTGGTTCTACGAGTTGCTCATCCGAGCCGCCGGCGGGGTGCCGATCCGCGTTCGGCTGGCACCGCCGCGGTTCGATCTCGACTCGGCGGCGATCTCGGCCGCCATGACGCCACGGACCCGAGCGGTTCTCCTCAACTCACCGCACAACCCCAGCGGCCGTGTTTATCCGCCGGCGGACGTCCAGCGGCTGACCAGCGCGCTGCGCGCAGGAGCCGCCCGGATCGGCCACCGGGTGTTCATCGTGTCGGACGAGCCCTACAACCGGATCCTCTTCGACGGCCGTCAGTTCAACAGCCCGGCCGAGTTCTATCCGGACACGATCATCAGCTACTCATACGGGAAGCAGCTGCTGGCGCCTGGCATGCGGATCGGCTACCTCACGGTTCCGCCGACGATGGAGGATCGGCCTGCCTTTCGCGAGCGAGTGCTGGTGGCTCAGCTGGCCACCGGATTCTCGTTTCCGAACGCCCTCCTTCAGCATGCGATCGAGGACCTGGAGCGGCTGTCGATCGACGTCGCGGCGCTCGAACGTCGCCGAGACCGCCTGGTCGGCGCGTTGCGAGGGATGGGCTACGACACCACGCTGCCGGAGGGCACGTTCTACGTGATGGCGCGCAGCCCGATCGACGACGACGTCGCGTTTGCTGAGCTCCTGGCCGAGGAACACATCCTGACTCTGCCCGGCAGCATCGTCGAGGTACCCGGCTGGTTCCGGATCTCACTGACCGCCAGCGACGAGATGGTCGAGAGCAGCCTGGCCGGATTCGAGCGGGCGCGCACCCACGCCGAGACAACCGTTCGCTGAGGCGGAGCGACGCCGCCCGATCCTTGCGGTGTCTCAGGCGGCCCTCTCGGCAGCGGCCTCCGTTCTCAGGCTGGAGCGACCGGCGGCGATCGCCAGCGCGGGGATCGCGAGCAGGGCGCCGGCCACGAGTGACAGGGCCGCATAGCCCCGCGATATCGAGGAGCAGCCCGGACGAGACGCCGGCGACCGCGCTGGCGGTCCAGACGACGACATCGGTGAGACCCTGGAGCCGAATCCGCTGCGCCAGGTCCGCGCCGACCGCCAGCAGGCTGCTTCCGGCCACCAAGCCCAGGTTCCAGCCGTAACCCAGCAGGAAGAGGCCCAGGGTGAGCACGGGAATCTCGGTGTCGCGGGGATGGCGGCCAGCACGGCGGCGATCAGCAGGAGCCCGAAGCCACCCAACATGACCGGAATGGCGCCGAGCCGGTCGACCAGCCGGGCCGAGAGCGGCGACAGCGCGTACATCCCGAGGGTGTGTGCGCTGATGACGAAGCCGACGGTGGCCAGCGAGTGACCGGTGTCGTGCACGTGGACGGGCGTCATGGTCATGATCAGGACCATCACGATCTGTCCGCTGGTCATCCCGATGAGCGCGATCCGGACGCGGATCGGTGCGAGCAGGCCGAGCGGAGCGGAGGTGCGAGGCGCGTCAGCGGTAAGGCTGGGGCGGCGCTCTCGAGGGCCGACCTCCGTCCCGGAACCCCAACGAGGACAACGAGCAGGGCCAGTCCAAACAGCAGGACCGTGGCGGCCATCGCACCCTCGAGGGGCCCCCGACCGAGCCATTCCCCAACTGCCGCGGCCGGCTGAAGGAGATTGGGACCAAGGACGGCGCCGGCGGTGCTGCCCCACACGACGATGCCCACCGCGCCCGCGCGGCGCTCGGGCGCCACGAGGTCGGAGGCGGCATAGCGCGAGAGCTGGAGCGCCGCGTTGCCGAAACCGACCGCGATGCTGCCGGCGAGCAGGAGTGGGAACGAAGCACCGGCAACGGCGATCACCGTCACGGTCGCGCCTGCGACCCCGGATGCTAGCCCGGCGACGAGGCCCGCCCGGCGGCCCCACCGTCCCATCGCGCCAGACAGGACTGCGATCGCGATCGCCGTGCCGATCGTGCCCAGCGCGCTGGGCAGACCCGACAGCTGTGCCGATCCCGTGATCTCGCGCGGCAAGCGCTCCGGCCGTGAAGGAGGCGATGTAGGCCGTGCTGCCGAATGCCACCGCGAGCACGAACGGGGGAAGGTTCGCGCGGGCGGAATCGTCGGCGGTCGGGCTCACGGGCCGAAGCGACTATCAGCGAGCCGGCGTCCGCAGAGACCACCGCCACTTGATCCGCACTTGCGACACATAGGGTCATCTGCGTGCGCCGAGCAGGGGCCAGTGTCGGCCATGGTGGGAGACGGCCTGCCTCTGCTCACGCGTGGTTATGCTGATTGGTGGGGCCGTGGTGTGGAAGGAGTGAAGCGGTGTCTCTTCCGCAAATAGTTGGTGGCTACGGATTGAGGCCCGGTGAAGGCGAGGCGTTGTGGTTCAACGGCGGGCTCGGCGTCCTCAAGGCGACGGGAGACCAAACCGAGGGCCGCTTCGCCGCGATCGAGTTCCTGATGCCCAAGGGATTCGCCTCACCCCTCCATATCCACCGAGCGGAGGACGAGTTCTTCGTCGTCCTCTCGGGCGAGGTTCGCGTCCAGCACGGTGAAGCCGTGGTCGAAGCGGTGACTGGCTCGTTTGTCTATAGCCCTCGTGATGTCGCTCATGCCTTCCACGTCGACTCGGCGGAAGCCCGTCTGCTCTTGTTCTTCGGGCCAGCGGGTGTTGAGAGGTTCTTCCGCGAGGGCGGGAAGCCGGCTCGGTCCCTGGGACTGCCTCCCGCCGATGAGCAGTTCCTCGACAGACAAGCCCTCAAGGAGATCGCGATCCGCTACAGCCAGGAGTTTGTTGGTCCACCGCTGCCCCCGAAGGACTGAACGTCCCGAGACAGTTGCCTGGCGCTTTCACCGGCAGGCTCAGGGGGAGGGTCAGGAACCGAACGTACACCCGAACCAGCGACTTCTGCGGCAGGCCTTCGAAGCGCAACCCCGAGCCGCCCGACCTGCCTACCCCTCTGCGATGACCCCGACGGAGATCCTGAAACCGGCGCGGCGCTGCAGGGCGGGCATCAGCGTACCCTGGCCAACGGGCGCGTCACCCGGGAACCAACGCACCCATTCCTCGTTGAAGATGTCGAACTCTGCCGGGTCACGCAACGACCAGTTCGCCCAGACGACCTTCTCGAGCGAGCTCCCGGCGGCTTCAAGGGTTGCCTTCAGGTTGGTCAGGCACTGGCGTGTCTGCTCCTTGATCGCTCCGCTGACGACCTGGCCAGTTTCCGGATCGACGGGCCCCAGCGATGAGACATAGACCATTCCCCCGGCCGTGACCGTTCGGCCGTTTCCGACCGGGACTCGTGATGTATCGGGCACCTGATTCGTCGACCTCGCGACCAATCTCCCCTTGCCCTGGCGTGACGGACCTGGCCGCGCGGAATCTTCGGAGGGGATGCCGAACTCCCCGGGCGGCAGCTGGATTCCGTTGGCCTGGAACGTTCCCATGAACGTGGGCCGGATCCCGGTCGGCTTGAGCTCGCCCTCGACCTTGCCGTCTCGGAGGCCGGTCTGCTCGAAGGCGAAGACGTCCTGGGTGAGGATCTCGTCGTCCTCGATCCCGTACACCTCGGTGATGTTGACGATCTTGCGCGAGCCGTCCTTGAGGCGCGCCGTGTGAACGATCAGGTCGACGGCCGAGGCGATCTGCTCGCGGATCGCCCGCAGCGGCAGCTCATAGCCGGCCATGAGGACCATCGTTTCGATCCGCCGGAGCATGTCCCGCGGGCTGTTCGCGTGCCCCGTTGAGAGCGAGCCGTCCTGGCCGGTGGTCATGGCCTGGAGCATGTCCAGGGCCTCGCCCGAGCGGCACTCCCCGACGATGATGCGATCGGGGCGCATATGCAGTGCATTGCGCAACAGGTCGCGGATTGTGATCTCACCCTCGCTCTCCAGGTTGGGCGGGCGCGACTCGAGCGTCACGACGTGGGTCTGGCGGAGCTGCAGCTCGGCCGCGTCCTCGATGGTGATGATCCGCTCCTCCTCGGGGATGAACGAGGAGAGCACGTTGAGCGTCGTCGTCTTGCCCGATCCGGTGCCGCCCGAGACGAAGACGTTGAGTCGGGCCTCCACGCAGGCCTTCAGGAAGTCGAACATATCGGCCGTTGACGTGCCGAAGCGGATGAGATCCTCGACGGTGTACGGCGTGGCGGCAAACTTGCGGACCGTGATCACCGGTCCAACGAGCGAGAGCGGTGAGATGACCGCGTTCACGCGCGAGCCGTCGGGGAGGCGGGCGTCGACCCGCGGGCTCGACTCGTCGATGCGTCGTCCCATCGGCGTGATGATCCGGTCGATGATTCGCCGAACGTGCTCGTCGTTCTGAAACACGACGTCGACGCGCTCGATCTTCCCGTCCCGCTCGATGTAGACATGGTCCGGGCCGTTGACCATGACCTCGGTGACCGACTCATCCAGAAGGAACGGCTCGAGGGGCCCGAACCCGGTGACCTCATGGACCATCTCGTCGATCAGGCGCAGCCGCTCGTCCCGCGTCACGGCGAAGCCGTGCAGGCCGAGGATCCGGTCGACGATGGGCTCGATCTTGCTGCGTAGCTCACTCGGTGGGACGTCGAGCACCGAGCCGAACGCGCTGATGACTTCGGCCTGCAGCCGAATCCGGACGTCCCGAAGCAACTCGTCTCGAGGTGAGCCGCGGGTCGTCGTCGCAGGGGCCGGCGTCGGCGGCGGCGGCGGAGTCGGAGGAGCGACGGGTACCGCTACGCCGGCATCCTGGATGTTGGCTCCCTGTCGAACCCGCTCAACCCGCTGGAGCAGGGACATGACCTATACCTCACTCGGACTTGCGTCGCTACTTCTCGTTGAGCGGTGATCCCGTATGACCGGGCCCCGCGCGCGAGCCGCTGGCGCGACTCGCCTGTTGAGTTCGGGGAGAGGATACCCCCGCCGTACTATCGGAGGCCCCAGGAAGTACTACGCACGGTGCGTGACGGCAACCGTAATTGTCGGCCGTCGCCTTACCGTCGACCGCGTTCAGATGCGGCGCCGGCGCTTGCGGACGAACCGGCCAGCGGCCAGGATGAGGACTCCTCCGGCAACGACCACCACGCCGATCGTCAACAGGCCGCGTGACATGCGTCGCGGACAACCCGCTCGAATGCGGGCCCTGAATCAGCCGCCGACGAACTCGTGGTCACCAAGCTCGACGGACAGGTGGTTCGTCGTGTCGGCAAGGACTACACGGTTATACGTGCCAGCGTATGGCACGGCCCGATACCCCAAGAGGCACGCGAGCTTCTCCGGGCGTGGAGGTGCGAGTTGGAGCGTCCCCCGAACCCTCCCGCTGGCATCAGACGTCAAGGTGGCCGTGGCCGTCACCGTCCGCGAGACGGTCTCCTTCTGCGTGTCGATTTCCTGCGTCTGCGGATTCCAGCAGTGGTAGGACGCCATTCCATCGGCGGTCAGCGTGTAGCTGATCGTCTGGCCCGGCACACCTGTCTCCTCGAAGACCACGGGCACGTTCTCAGGCGGGACGCCGGCGGCCACCTTCGGAACCTGCGCCTCCGAGAATGCCGGCCGTGCAGCCTGTGAGGAGCCCGAGAGTGGGCTCGGGGTGGGGCTCACAGCGGCCGAAGGCGTGTCGGTCGGCGGCTGGAGGGTCGGTCCGCCCGGCGTCGCCGAGGCTCCGCCCGAGCACGCGACTGCCAGGCAGCCGAGCACCAGGCAAGCCAGCCAAGGCGCCCGATTGTTCGTCATGATGGTCTCAAGACGACTGAGCGCGGCCGCTGTGACGCTACCATCGAAGTGTGACGACGGGCGAACGAGAATCCCTCATTCGGCCGCCGCTCTACCAGGCGCGATCGGCCGAGCGCGTCAGGCTCGCGTGGACGAGTGTCCGCCACGATCGGTGTCCGAGGCGTCACAGGCGTCGGTGGCGCCGGAAGGGGAAAGCCGCGGTCAGCGGCGTACGAAGCGGAAGTGCGCCGCTCCGCGAGCATCGACATAGGTGGCCTCGACAGTTTCGACGATCCGGAGGACCACGCCGTCGCAGGTGGGGCAGCGCAGGACGGTTCCCGGCGCGCGCACATACGCGCGCAGCTCGGCCACGAGGCTCACGGTGCCGCAGTGCGCGCATCGGCCGGGAACCATAGTCATGTCCGATCCGAAGGCCGCGGCGAGTGTCCCGGCCAGCGCGTTGCCATCCAGGACCTGCTCGGCCACCGGGTCCATCGTGCGGTCCTCGTCCATCGCTCGATTCTCCTGGGAACTCACGTGCCGGTCGGGCCGAAGCGCTCGGTCCGAACCCGGCTCGGCGGCAGGCCCAACCGAACGAGCGCATTGGCGGCGGTCTCGACGAGCGCCGTCGGGCCGCAGATGTAGACGCGGGCGGAGATTCCCAGCGGCTCGAGGACCTCGGCCAGCATCCGGTCGTCGATGCGGCGCCGGTAACCGGTCCATCCCGCCGGCTGCGATCGCGTCAGGGTGTGGATGACGTCCAGCCCGTCTCGCGCTCCCGCCAGGCGATCGAGCTCCTCGCGATAGATGATCTCCTCGGCATGTCGCGAGCTGAACAGCAGGCGGGTCGGGATGCCCGATCCGGACCGCGCGCGATGACGGAGCATGGCCATGAGCGGCACCACGCCGGATCCCCCCGCGACGAGGAAGAGCGGCCCGCCGAGCGTCACTTCCCAGACGAAATAGCCGCCGATCGGCCCGCGAATCTCGAACCGGTCGCCGGGCACCACGACGTCGTGGAGGAACGGCGACACCTCGCCGTCCTCGATCCGCTCCACCGTGATCTCGATCGTGTTCGCCAGCTCCGGCTCGGACGCGATGGAGTAGCTCCGCTCGACGCTGTAGCCGTCCTCGGCAGTCAGCCGCACGTCGACATGTTGGCCGGGGCGATGCCCGAGCCACGCCGGTAGCGAGAGGCTGAACGAGCGGACGGTCGGGGTCTCGACCCGGATCGCGGCCACGGTGGCGAGCTGCCATGCGATGGGGCTTGCCACAGTGCTTGCCACGGTGCTTGCCATCGTTCCGGTCCCAGTCCTAGTCACCGCTGTAGCGCCCTTCGAGCCACTGGTCGCCCCGGTTGTGGTAGCCGAGCGACTCCCAGAAGCCGGGCTCGTCCGTCGACTGGAGGCGGAGGCCCCGGATCCACTTCGCGCTCTTCCAGAAATACCGATCGGGGACCACCAGGCGGGCGGGGCCACCGTGCTCTGGGGCGAGCGGCCGGCCGTCGTATTCATAGGCGACGAACGCTTGGCCGTTGAGCACGTCCGCGATCGGCAGGTTCGTCGTGTAATCGCCGTCGGACCAGGCAATGAGGAAGGCGGCCGCCGGGTCCAGCTCGGCGTGCTCGAGCAGCGTATCCACGCTCACGCCGTGCCAGCGCGTGTCGAGCTTCGTCCATTTCGTGACGCAGCTGATGTCGACGGTCCAGTCGCGGGCCGGCAGAGCGAGAAACTCCGTCCATGTCCATCGGACGGGCTCGTTCACGAGGCCCTCGATCGAAAACGTCCAGCGATCGAGTGGCGTGCGCGGCGTGGGGCCCGCGGACAGGACGGGGAAGTCAGTCGTCAGGTACTGGCCCGGCGGGATCCTGGACGCGATGTCGGCGCCGCCCTCCGCCGTGCCGCGCCGACCGACGAATCCCCTGGTCACGAATCGCTCGCTCATCTGGTCCTCCGTCCTGCGGCTGAGCAAACCGCGCGCGGGCTCGAATGTCAACTGGGACGACGCGCCTTCGGCGGAGCAGTGGCCAGAGCCCGCGACCAGCGGCGATTTCGCGGCGGCGACCTCGCGTCGCGCAATCAAAGAATTGCAGGACGCGCAGCAGCAGCGCCATGAAGGTGCGTGGCCGGTCGCGAGCTTTGGCCAATTCGTGTGGCGGTCACGCTCGATCCTCTCGAATTTGATGCGTCAGATGCACTCGCGCCCAGATGCGGCGGCGCTCGAGGAAGGTCACCGCGGGCTCGTTCATGATCGTGCGCGGCTCGACCGGCGAGACAGACGGGAGTAAAATAGAGGCTCGCCATTGACCCCCTACGACGGACAACTCCGCCGGTCGTACGGGTTGGTGTTGCCATGGAGGTGCCCCTATGAATGCGTTCATCGTGGACCTCAAGAACAAGCCAGGCGAGTTTGCCAAGGTGGCCGAAGCGATCGCCGAGAAGGGGATCGACATCACCGCCTTCAGCGGGGCGACCTGCGGCGACAGCGGTTCGGTCGTGCTGCTGACCAGTGATGAGGCCGGCACGCGGCGCGCGCTGAGCGACGGGCAGTGGAAGCACCGCCCGGTCGAGCTCATCACGGCCGCGCTCGCCAACCAGCCGGGCACCCTCGCCCAGGCTGCTCGCCGGCTCGCGAATGCCGGGGTCAACATCGAGGCAGCCGTCCCGACCGGCATGTCCGGGAACAATGTCCACGTCGCTTTCGCGACCGACAACCCGACCAAGGCCCGGGATGCCCTCAGTGAGTGGCTCCTGGTCGAGACGTACAGCCGCTAGATGACCCCTGGCGGCGGTTGACGCCGCCGCCGACGGATGGCTCGATGCCCCATGCCCCACCGAGGCATGGGGCATCGTCTTGGCCCTCAGTGATGCAGCGAGGGCCCTGCCGGCTTCGGCATCCCGGACGAAAGGGGGGTCGGAGTACTGCCCGTTCGGGTGATGCGCCACGCGCATCGCACTGGCTACGATCGTGTTGCGCGCTCGCGCTCCATGACCCAGGAGGTGCCCGGGTGGCCCAACGACGCACGACCCGGAAGCCGTTCGTGTCCCCCATCAGGAGATCTCCGGCGTGATCCGCCCCCGATTGCGTGGCGGTCGCTCCGCCGTCGCCGAAGAGGAAGATGCCTCCGGTCGTCTTAGGCGGCTCGCAAGGGAGTCGCGGGAACTTCAGGCGAAGGACGCCTCGGATCAGGACGCAATGCCTGCCAAACGGCTGGGCATGGAGCCCGGGCTCTCTCTGGTAGGTCAGCCGGACAAGCGCGGCGTCCTCCGGCAGGTACCGGCACCCGAAGAATTGTTGCTCGAGGCCGACGCCTGGCTTCGAAACGAGCCTCGCGAGACGGTTCGAGGCTCGCGCCTCGGCGTTGACGAGGCAAACCGGCCAGCCCTGTTCGCGATGCTCCATCCCGCGGCCGGTGACGTCGCGATCGTGGCCTCAGAGACCGGCCGGCTCGTCCTCACAGCCTCCACAGCCGTCGTCGGACCCGGCTATCACACCTTCCTGACCCAGCTCGTGCGCCGTCTGGGCACGGACCTCGACGTGACCTGGGCGCTGTATGACGGCATGATCGAGACAGACGAGTTTCTGTTCGAGCCCGCGGACCGACCCTCCGTCGAACGAGACATGTTCGCCTGGCTCATGCCGGCCCTGCACGCCGCCCGGGCTGCCCGCGCACGCGGAGCGGATATGGTCAACCTGGGGCTGCCCGCTGGGACCCGATTCACGCTACCCGGAGCGCTGGCGACCGTCCTCGGACCGCACGATGAGGCCTGGATCGAGACGGCCATCCGGCAGCCGCTGACCGCGGTGGAGGTCTGGCCCTGGTGGAGCGACGCGACCGATGCGCGGTACCTGCTGAACAGGGCGCTGTGCCTCATGTGGACCGACGTCCGCTGGCGGCCGCCCGGGATCGTGGAGGAAGCCGAGCTCATCGACGAGGTCCGAGGCTATCTCCGGCGCGCACACGGCCTGGACCCGACGTTGCCCTACCCGTGGCGTGAGTGGGCCGAGCTCCTTCGACTACGCGGTGGCGACGACCCGCTGGCGGAGCGTATCAACGCCGCAGCCCGACAGGCCGAAGACGCGCCGCTCATCGGCTATCGCCGCGGACAGGTGATCGCTCTCCACGAAGGCTGGTCGATCTCCGTCCCGGGCTCGTTCGCCGAGCGGCGCGGCGCGGACGAGTGGTGGGGCGGCCAGGCGGGCCGCAGCGTTACCCTCGCCGCCACCAGGACCGGAACCGCAGGCGGCCCGATGCCGCCGGAGGTGTTCCTGGACCAGGTCGCCGGACAGCTGGGCGAAGGCTCGATCCCGCATCGCCAGGGGCCGGTCATCGGCAAGGCCCGCTTGACTACGGACGCCAGCTCGGGGATCGAGGTGGCCGTCCTCGACGGCTATTCGGCGGTGGTCGGCAGCGGGGCCGCGGTCAAGATCGTATTCGACAGCCCGGCTGACTACCAGTGGGCGGTCGAGACCTGGCGGTCGCTCCAGCCAGCCTGAGGTTTCCCCGAGATCAACGGCCTGCCTTCTGCCGAGAACTATCGACGAGGCTCGGAGGCGGCGGGCTCGTGCCTTCAGCCGGTCGGTCGGCGCAGGACGTACCCCACGCCGCGCACGGTCTGGATCAGGCTTGGGGTGCCGGGATTGGCCTCGACCAGGGAGCGCAGGGCATGGATGTGGACGTCGACCGTGCGCGTCTCGCCGGCGTAGTCATAGCCCCAGACGTTCTGGAGGAGCTGGTCCCGGGTGAAGACCCGGCCGGGGTTGGACAGCAGGAATGCGAGCAGCTCGAACGCCTTTGGCTTGATCGGCAGGGCCTCTCCGTCGCGCAGGAGGCGGTGGCCGGCGACGTCGACCTGGACATCCCCGAGATCCACGACCGGCGGGCTCTCGCCCACCCGGTGCGCCTCGCTCCGGCGGAGCAGCGCCCGGATGCGGGCCAGCAGCTCGCCCAGGCTGAAGGGCTTGGTCACGTAGTCGTCGGCGCCCAGTTCCAGGCCGACGATCTTGTCCACCTCGCCGCTCTTGGCGGTGAGCATGAGGATGGGCACGTCGGATTCGCGCCGGATGATGCGGCAGACCTCGGTCCCGGACAGCTCGGGGAGCATGAGGTCCAGCAGGACCAGGTTCGGACGGCTCTCGCGAAACCGCGCCAGCGCCTGGCGACCGTCGTCGGCCGTCACCACGCGGAAGCCCTCGCGCTCGAGGTTGTCTGCCAGCGTCTCGCGCAAGGTCGGCTCGTCCTCGACGACGAGCAGGGTGCGACTCATTGGCCGCGGCCCACTCCTGCGGGATCCGCCGTCACGTGCCCGCCCTCGGTTCGCGCGCGCAGGGCGAGCGGCACGAACAAGCCGATTCGTTCGCCGATCTGTGTGAAGACCCGCCGGAAGACGGCCAGCCGCTCCTCGTCGCTTCCGGTCGCGAGCGCCGGATCCTCGTACCCCCAGTGGTGCGACTGGTGGCTGCCCGGGAAAACCGGGCAGACCTGTCGCGCCTGGTCGCACACGGTCACGACATAGTCGAGCGACTGGTCCAGGAACTCGTTGACGGACTTCGATCGGAATCCGGTCGTCGGCAGGCCGGCCTCCTCGAGGATTCGAATGGTCAACGGGTTGATACCCTTCGGCTCCGTGCCCGCGCTGGAGACCTCGAAGTCCGCCCCGCCGCGTCTGCGCAGGAGCGCCTCGGCCATGATGCTGCGGGCCGAATTGCCGGTGCACACGAAGAGGACGCGAATCGGCGGGCCGTCCGGCCGCGGGCCCATCCCGGCGGTCACGGGTTCAGGTCCTCGATCTCGCCAGTGGCGAGGAAGACGACGTCCTCGGCGATGTTCGTGACCCGATCGCCGACCCGCTCCAGGTAGTGGGCGGCGAACAGGATCCGGGCGCCGCGATCGACGTTGGCGGGGTCGGCGCGCATGAGCTCGAGCACCTCGTCGAAGGTGCGGTGGTAGAGGGCGTCGATCGCGTCATCACCGGTCGCCACTTCGCGCGCCTTGTCCTGGTCGACGTCCACCAGGGCACGGAGGATGCCGTGCACCAGCTCGGCCGCCAGCTCGCCCATCGCGGGCAGGTCCACGTATTCCTTGAGCGGCGGCTCCGGCGCCAGCTTGCGGACCTGCTTCGCGACGCTGCCGGCATGGTCGCCCATCCGTTCCAGCTCGTAGCTCACGTGGTCGAGGGTGAGCAGGAACCGTAGGTCGCGGGCCACCGGCTGCTGGGTCGCGATCGTGGTCGTGATGAGAGTGCTGATCGCCCGCTGCGCCGCGTTGATGTGCCGATCGCCCTCGATCACGGCGGACGCCGCCTGGGCGTCGTGCGCGACGAGTGCGGCGATCGCGTCGCGGAGGGCGATCTCGACGAGGCTGCCCATGCGCAGCACGTTGTCCTTGATCTCGCGCAGCTCGCGGTCCAGCGTCTCGCGGCGCGCGTGCAGGCCGCCCCCGGTCGTCGCGATGGTCTGTCTGGCTCGATCGAGGATCTCATCCACCTGCCGCTCGACCTGCTCGGCGGTGGGGCGGTCGTTCTCCATCATGTGTTCAGGCACCCCCGGCTCAGCCGAAACGACCGGACACGTAGTCCTCGGTCAGGCGGTTCTTGGGATTGGTGAAGATCTCGATCGTGGGCCCCTGCTCCACGAGGAAGCCTGCTCGATCGTCGCCCATCGTCATGAAGGCCGTCCGATCCGAGGCTCGGGCCGCTTGCTGCATGTTGTGGGTGACGATGACGATCGTATAGCGGGTCTTGAGCTCGGCCATGAGCTCCTCGATCTGCAGCGTCGCTCGCGGGTCCAGCGACGAGCACGGCTCATCCATGAGGATCACTTCCGGCTCGGTCGCGATCGCCCGGGCGATGCACAGCCGCTGCTGCTGGCCGCCCGAGAGCGACATGCCGCTCTGCTTCAGCTTGTCCTTGACCTCGTCCCAGAGGGCCGCCCGGCGCAGGCTTGCCTCGACAAGCTCACCGATGTTGCCCTTGAAGCCGTTGATCCGCGGCCCGAACGCGACGTTGTCGAAGATCGACTTGGGGAATGGGTTCGGCTTCTGGAAGACCATGCCGACGCGCCGCCGGACCTCGACCGGGTCGGTCCTGGCGGCGTACAGGTCCTGGCCGTGGAGGAGGATGCTGCCCTGGAGACGGAAGGTCGAGACGAGGTCGTTCATCCGGTTGATCGTGCGCAGGACGGTCGTTTTGCCGGAGCCGGACGGGCCGATCAGGGCCGTCACCTCGCGAGCGGCGACCAGGACGTTGATGTCGTGGACGACGCGGAACGAGCCATACCAGCACGTCACGTCCTTGAGCTCGACCGCGATCTCCCGCTCGCCGACCGGCCCGGACGGTGCGGCCGGCTGGCCGGCCATTGCGATGTGGACTCGCGGTGCCGTCTCCGGCTGCGCGGTTGTCTTGGCCGGCGTCTCGACGAACGACGCATTCACGGGTGACTCCTCTACCACTGGATATTTCTCGACAGGCGCACTCGGATCACCAGTGCGAGGGCGTTGAGCAGCACCATCAGGACGAGCAGAACGATGATCGCAGCGGCCGCGATTCCCTGGAAGTCGGACTGCGGACGGCTGGCCCAGTCGAAGATCTGGATCGGCAGGACCGTGTAGCGGTCGCCGATCGGCGCCGGCA
>Ga0137374_10006286_pt1 | contig 14132 bp, 14 predicted proteins | sample SagtaG_20_FD_104811 | JGI IMG/M metagenome (GOLD analysis project Ga0137374, IMG submission 104811) | Vadose zone soil microbial communities from Sagehorn Ranch, Mendocino, California, USA - Sage1_R_100_16 metaG | ecosystem: Environmental > Terrestrial > Soil > Vadose zone | place: USA...
GACAAAGGACGATTACTCGCTCGAAACTTACATTTTGAGCACGAATCATTATCAGATCGAGCTGCTCACGAATCTCGATCAAGTTCCTGAATCTGGCGCAATCGTGGTCGTCAGTTTTCCAAAACCTAAGGGCGGGTCAGGATTTCCTGCGCGGGTGTTTGCAATCTTGCCCTAATTTGACGCGCCCGCTGCACGACATTAATCGCATCTCCTGTGGATTTGCTTGATGAACTAGAAAGTCGCGTCGTCTGCGGTGATGGCGCGATGGGCACCCTCCTTCTCGATCGCGGTTTGCCGGACGTTAAACGCCATGCTGGCATAGGCTTTTCGAGTTTAGGCTCGAGCTTTCATGGTCGAAAGTCTGCTCGGTCAGTTGACCGAAAGTCGCGGCACGAACGAAGATAGGTCTTGAATCATGCATATCACGGACATCATGCGGGGGGATCCTCCCACGTTTTCGTTCGAGTTCTTTCCTCCGAAAACGCCTGAGGCTGCCGAGATTCTCTACCAAACGATTCGCGATCTGGAATCGTACATGCCGAACTTTGTCAGCGTCACCTACGGAGCCGGTGGTTCAACGCGAGATTTAACCCACGACCTTGTCGAGCGCATTCAACATACAACAAAACTAGACCCGATCCCGCACCTGACGTGCGTCTGTCACAATGAAGATGAGATCGAATCAATTCTACTTCGATACGCCAGGTCGGCGATTGGAAATGTTCTCGCGCTCGGAGGCGATCGGCCGCGCGACATTCCCTACGATAAATCGCGCGATTCGTTCCAACATGCGGTCGATTTGGTTAAGTTCATTCGCCGATTTAACGAATCCGGCGCGCATCCAGATCGCCGCGGTTTCGGGATCGGCGTGGCCGGTTTCCCCGAAGGACATCCCGCGACGCCGAATCGATTGGTTGAAATGGATCATCTCAAAGCGAAAGTGGACGCCGGCGCCGATTACATCGTCACGCAACTATTTTTCGATAATCGCGACTTTCTCGATTTCCGCGAACGTTGTGCGCTCGCCGACATTCATATCCCCATTATCGCGGGCATCATGCCTGTTACCTCCATAAAGGGATTTAAACGCATCGCGGAGCTGGCGGGAGGCGCGCGCTTCCCGGCCAAGCTTCTGCGTGCTCTTCAACGATGCGAAAATGATCCTGAAATGGTGAGGCGCGTTGGCGTTCACTTCGCTTTGGAACAATGTCACGATCTTTTGGACAACAACGTGGCCGGCATTCACTTTTACACGCTCAATCGCTCCGACGCCACGCGGGTAATTTTTGACAGTCTCGGCATTCCGCGCCAGCGGAGCGCACAGGCCCCTACGGTTCCGTCGAACGACGAGGTTCGCAAGCGGCTTGCAAATTGAGCGACCGCAGGCGCGCAAAGTGCGGGATACACATCGCGGAGAAAGATCATTGTCGCCGCGCTCAAGCATTTCCGGCGTCTATTTAATCACGCCATTTTTGCATTACGAAGCCACGACTGAACTGGCGAAATTTGCGCGGAGTCTATGAAGCGCGCACAATCTCGAGATGTTCAAAATTCGCCGGGCGATTTACTGGCAGCTCGCGGGTTTAGCGGTTGCGATCGCATTGGTTTCTTTGCTTTCGCCCTTTTTCCCAGTTGCCGATTTTATTGAGGCGCTGCAAGAGAAGGTGATGCAGTGGGGCGCATGGGGCGCAATCTGCTACCCGTTGCTTTTCGCCGTTTGTAACATTCTTCTACTTCCCGGCGGCGTGCTGGCGGTCGGCGGAGGCTTCTTTTTCGGGGTATGGTGGGGATTTCTCCTCGTGTTTGTTGGCAACGTTTTTGCCGCAGCAATTTCGTTCGCCCTGAGCCGTTGGATAGCCGGGCGATGGTTTCGGCGCAAGCTTTCGCAGAATCCAACGCTGCTTGCCTTGGAGCCGGCCGTAGAACGAGAGAGTTGGAAAATTGTCCTCTTGAGTCAGCTGCATCCGCTTTTCCCCACAAGCTTATTGAACTATTTTTATGGTCTAACGCGAATTCCGTTTCGGACCTACATGCTTTGGGCCTCGATCGGGCGGATTCCGGGGCTTTTTTTGTATGCGTATATCGGAACCTTGGGTCAACTTGGGCTCAGAGTGATGCGCGGGAGGAGCCAACCGCGTATTATCGAGTACTGGACTTGGGGAGGAGCGCTTGTGACAACAGCTTTACTCTTATTGGTGCTAGGCCGCATTGCATATCGAGCCGTGCAGGTAACCGATGAGACGCCAGAATTGCGCGGATCAGGGGGCGTGGAAGAGAGCTCAACCATTACGTTGCCACATAAGTAACTTGTTATCAGTTGATTATGGTATAAGGATGTCGATTCAGATGGGCTAAAAAAGCAGACAGCTGGTGCTTTTGTAACGATGGCGATGCTTCGGGAAAAGCCTTGGCGCTAATCAATAATGTTTAAATTGCCAACAGAATACGAAGTGGTGGTGGTCGGGAGCGGCCATGCCGGAATCGAAGCGGCACTGGCCGCTGCCCGAATTGGATGCCGGACCTTGATGTTGACCCAGAACTTGGACACCATTGGCCAGATGTCGTGTAACCCAGCGATCGGCGGCCTGGCCAAGGGGCACATAGTTCGCGAGATCGATGCCATGGGTGGGGCAATGGGCCTCAATGCCGACGCCACAGGGATCCAGTTCCGCATGCTTAACCGGACAAAGGGTCCATCCGTTCGTGCGCCACGAGTCCAATGCGACAAGAAGGCTTATCAATTTCGGATGAAAGCACTCTTAGAACGGGCAGAAAATCTTGACCTCAAACAGGCAACAGTTTCCGCTGTCCTTGTGGAGAATGGGAAAGCAGTCGGCGTCGAAACTGATCTGGGCCTGATGATCGCCGCGCGCACTATTGTTATCACGTCTGGGACATTTTTGCGCGGTCTACTGCACGTTGGCGAGAACAGTAAGCCCGGCGGACGCATGGCTGACACCAGTTCGAGCCTAAGCGAGAATCTTCGGCAACTCGGTTTTCAAATAGGCCGCTTTAAGACAGGGACCCCATGCCGGCTCAATGCTCGGTCCATCGACTTCGCACGATGCGAGATCCAGCCGGGTGACGACCCGCCACCAAGATTTGCATTTCACGATGAGGGAATCGGCAGAGATGCGGACGATATCTTCACCTTGAATTACAACCGCCGGGGGGAGTTCCACGTGGAACAAGTCCCTTGCTGGATCACCTCCACAGTGTCGAAAACGCATGAAATCATTCGGGCTAATCTTGCGCGATCGCCACTCTATACGGGTCAAATCAAAGGCACGGGCCCGCGATATTGCCCATCGATTGAGGACAAAGTCGTTAAATTCTCCGACAAAACTTCTCATCAACTCTTCCTGGAACCAGAAGGACGCCACACCGGCGAATACTATGTGAACGGAATTTCGACCAGTTTGCCATACGACGTTCAGCTTGCTTTTCTTCACTCCATTCCGGCACTCGAGCGCGCGGAGATTATGCGTCCAGGCTACGCTGTAGAATACGATTATTTTCCGCCAACCCAACTTTTTCCCACCTTGGAAACTAAGCCAATCAGCGGGCTCTATTTCGCCGGCCAAGTCAATGGCACATCAGGATATGAAGAGGCGGCCGCTCAAGGCTTGATTGCTGGAGCGAACGCGGCACTGAAAATTCAGTGTCGTCCTCCGCTTATTGTGAAGCGAAGCGAAGGTTACATCGGCGTGCTTATTGACGACTTGGTCACGAAGGGAACCGAAGAGCCTTATCGAATGTTCACAAGCCGCGCTGAGGATCGACTGTTTCTCCGACAAGATAACGCCGACCAGCGGTTGACCAAGTGTGCATTTGACGCGGGATTAATCTGCAACGCCCGCTGGGCTCGGTTTCAAGAGAAGAGGCGCCTTCTCGGCCAAGCTCGACTCGCAGCGACCGAGACAAAGCTCGACGGCATTCCGATCTCTCAGTTGCTTAAGCGGCCGGATTTTAGTGTCAAGAATTTGCCCATGGGGATTGCCTTGCTCGCCTCCACTGAAATTTGGGAGTTGGTCGAGACAGATTTCAAATACGAGGGATATGCGGCGCGCCAATCGGAGCAGAATCGGCAGCTGCAACGTCGGCACGATCAAATTATTCCGGATGGCGTGGACTACGACAGAATCACGGGACTGCGTTCCGAAACTAGACAAAAGCTAACAACCGTTCGCCCGTCGTCACTGGGACAAGCGGCGCGCATAAGCGGAATCACTCCAGCTGATATTGCAATAATTTCTATCTGGCTATCTAATAAAGACTTAAAGGATGGTGACTTCGCGTTAGATAGGGCTATCAGTCCCTACTGACATTCCGGATGCTTACGCTTGCCGCTATCGCGATCGTCAGCTATTTGCTCGGATCCATACCTGCTGGCTATCTCGTCGGCCGGATGGCAGGAATCGATATCCGAAAGGCCGGGAGTGGTAACATTGGCGCGACGAATGTGACGCGCGTTCTCGGAAAGCGTTACGGTTACCCGGTATTCGCCGTGGACTTTATAAAAGGCTTGGCGGCAGTGATTTTGTCGATTTTGATCGCGAAACGCGCGCAGCCAGGCTGGTTCTCACCTGATCTATTTGGAATCACCGCGGCTGTTTCCTCGGTGATCGGGCACTCGTTTCCGATTTGGCTAGGGTTTAAAGGAGGCAAAGGCGTTGCTACTTCAGCCGGGGCACTTTTCGGGTTGATGCCACTTGCGGCGATCATTGGCGCCCTAATTTGGTTCGTCGTTTTCAAATTGACGCGTTACGTCTCGGTGGCGTCGATCACAGCTGCGGTGGCGTTGCCAATCATCATTTTTGTCATGACGTCGCTAAATCAAACGCACAGGAAAGGACTGTTCTACTCCTCGATTTGTCTCGCCGCCGTTGTGGTTTTGCGACATCGCTCAAATCTTGTCGGTCTCATGCGCGGTACCGAACCACGTTTTCAAAAACGGAAATGAAGATCGACAAGACAGCAATCTTGGGAGCAGGCAGTTGGGGAACAGCTTTGGCTTGGTTGTGGGGGAAAGACGGGCGACAAATTTCTCTTTGGGGCAACAATGCCGCAAGGGCCGAGCGGATTCAAAAAATACGCGAGAACAGCGATTACATGCCAGGACTCAGGCTACCCGAGTCGGTTCGCGTCACATCCGAGCTGCGTGACTGCGCCGACGCGGACCTGATCGTTTTTGTGACGCCATCGACTGTCTTACGCACAATTGCAATGCGTTTACAAAGAGCGCTGAGCGAAGGTCGAGCTGCGTTGCTCAGTTGTACGAAAGGAATTGAGCACGGCACTGGGATGCGCATGAGCGAAATTCTTGGTGAGATTCTTCCAGAGCATAAACTAGCGGTGTTATCGGGACCAAATCTCGCCGCGGAAGTAGTGCGCAATATGCCAACCGCGACAGTAATAGCCTGTCGAGACCCTGAATGCGGCACAGATCTGCAAGGTTTTCTGGGGAGTTCGCGGTTTCGAGTATACACCACGGACGACGTCACCAGCGTTGAGCTGGGCGGCGCGTTGAAAAATGTCTTCGCGATCGCGGCCGGCGCGAGCGACGGGCTTGGCTTGGGCGACAACACGAAGGCGGCATTAGTCACTCGTTCACTTGCCGAGCTGGTTCGGCTCGGAAGCGCAATGGGCGGAAATTTAAGGACGTTCTACGGCTTGAGCGGCGTAGGCGATCTGATTGCGACCTGTTTTAGCAGGCACAGCCGTAATCGGCGCGTTGGCGAGCATCTCGGTCGCGGCCAAACGCTCCAGCAAATCACGTCCGCAATGCAAATGGTGGCGGAAGGAATTCCGACAGCGAAAAGCGCTTACGAGTGTGCACGAAAAATCAACATCGACACGCCGATTACCGATGAGGTTTACGCCTTGCTATACGAGGGAAAACCGCCGGTCCAGGCGATGCATGACCTTCTCGAGCGCGACCAGAAGGCGGAGCAAGTTTAAGCAGTGGACAATTGCCGGCAGATCTGGCCGATCGCGGTCGGATACAATTCGTGCTCCGCAACTTGAATGCGAGCATGGAGGCTTTCAGGAGTGTCGTTAGGCAGGATCGGGACTTCGCGTCGCGCGATGATATCGCCGTGATCAATTTTTTCATCCACGTAGTGGACGGTACAACCGGTCACTTTTTCGCCAGCGACGAACGCTTGTTTCCATGCTTCGAGCCCGGGAAATTTCGGCAGCAGCGATGGATGAATATTTACAATGCGGCGGGGAAATGCGTCCAGCATCGGCGATTTCAGAACGCGCATGAACCCAGCGAGAATCACAAGTTCAACACTGGCGTCGCGAAGCATTCGCACAAGGTCGCTCTCAGCTTCCGGTTCCAATCGAGTGCGGAATTGGCCCGGCGGCAGATAAGCGTTTGGGATGGAAAATTCCCGCGCGATGTCGAGGATCGGCGCATCGAATACTTCTGAGATTACGACGCGGACTTCAGCCTCCAAGGCGCCGCTTCGAATACTTTCGAGAATCGCGCGGCAGTTCGTTCCTTTTCCTGAACCAAGAATGCCAAGCCTAACCGGTCTCATCTTCCGGCCTTTCGAAGTTTCTCGAGTAAAAGCGATGTCGAGTAACCTTTCTCAAATGGAATAATGCGAATTTCTGCGCCGATTTTTTGCAGGATTGCCCGCTCCTCCACATTTAGTGTTTCAGGAGTGTAATCGCCCCCTTTGACATAAACGGCGGGCATACTTGCGGAGATGAATTGAGTCGCCCGCATCTCTGGGAAAATCGTGATGAGGTCGACGCACTCCAGCGCCGCAAGCACCTCCGCTCGGTCTCGCTCGTTATTAATCGGACGCCCGATTCCTTTCAGTTCGCCGACTGAACGGTCTCCGTTCAAGCCGACAGCCAGCCCATCACCGAGAGCACGCGCAGCTTGCAAATACCGCACATGCCCCACGTGCAGCAAATCAAAACAGCCGTTCGTGGCGACAAGTTTTTTCCCGGCGGCACGCAACTCCTTTGCGCGCTCCTGCAGTTCATCCATACCGATGATTTTCGTGTTCATCGCTTGTTAATGACAAAGTCTAACGCGCGAGGAAGAATTTGGAAGATAATCGGCTCATTTCCGACCAGTTCCCCATCGGCGTTGAACCACATCCCCGGTTGCGATTGAACCGAGATCTTTTTAGCACGCCGAAAAATGACGCCATCGCTGGTGAGATGCTTGCCCAAAAGCATCTCTGCGGCCAGCAACGCCATTTCCGCTGCTGGCCGTTTAGGTATCAAGACAGCATCGAGCAGTCCGTCGCTAGGATCTGCTTGAGGTGCGATCGGTAGTCCACCGGCAACGAATTGTCCATTTGCAACGATGACATTGTAAACATCGGTCACCAGGCTTTCTGCGTCATCGAAAGTCACCGTCGTACGATAGGCGTGCAACTCCGGCAGGGCGGCCGCAGCGCTTCGGAGATAGGCAAGCGGGCCCCAGGCTAATTTGATTTCCGGGGTCAACTTCTCATCAACAATACCGCTGAAGCCGCCGGCTGAAGTATTCACGAAGTAGCGCGTGCGTTCACTATTCATGGAGACGAGGTCGATCCGCGCGGTTGTTTTGGTCCGCAAGATATCAATGGTGGCGTCGATGTCGCCCATCAGTCCCATCGACCGCGCAAAATCATTTGCAGTGCCGAGTGGCACAATTCCCACACAGACGTCGCTTGGCGGACTTGGCGTTGCAATTCCATTGATGACTTCGTTCAATGTGCCATCGCCGCCCGCTGCGATAAGGTAATCGCATCCAGCGCGGATCGCCTTCCGCGCCAAAGTTTCTGCTTCGCCTGCATGCCGAGTTACACGCACCTCCCTGGCATTGAGTGGACGGAGCTGTCTTAGCCGAAGATTTAAATCGACAATCGACCCCGCAATCGGATTTACGATGATGTACGGTTTCACCAGGCTCGTGACAAGCTATGCGATAATTTTTAGGTCTCGCGGCTTCGATGAAAAACGAAGTAGCTGATGATTCGTGTTTGTTGGTGTGAATGCGTGGTTGAACTTGTTTCAGCCGCCAAGATTCACTTTTGTCTTTCGCCGATTTGCGCCAAGTTACGAATTAGATCGCCATGCCGAGAAAAAATTCCAAACGGCCCCCGGGCAAATCCAAATTCACAGAGGGTTTTCGCATTTTGAATGGGCCAATCGTCCCCCAGGATAGCGAGGAGGGGAGAGATGTCGGCGATTTCGATGACGTCGGGCTTCCGCGGGTTCATGGGGCGCCAATGTTATTCGCGATCGCGCGTGATCCATGCACAATCTTCACCTGTTGGAGCGTCGATTGGCCGACGGTTTTTGCGAAAACGGTGCCAGTCGATAGACAGGTTCATCTCCGCGTGTATCGCGCAGACGAGGTCGAGGCAAGGGACGTGGCCGTCGAACCGATGGCCGGTTATTGTTACATAGCAATTCCGCGACCGAATGGCTTCTACCATGTCGAGATTGGATATTATCAACCGGCAGATGTTTGGCACTCAGTGGCAGTATCCGATGAGGTGAGAATGCCGCCCCACCGGGTCGCGGCTCGGGAAGATTTTGATCTTGTCACGATACCATTGCACCTAAGATTTCAGCGGCTTCTCGATTTGTTTGGAGCATCGAACGGTGACGCTTTGGCCGAAATCGTCTCGCAATTTCAAAAGCGTGCGCTGAGTGACCAAGTGCACACGAAATTGAGTCCCGAAGAGCGGAAACTTCTTCGCGCGATGGATCTTTCGTTGTTCGAACTTGCGGCGGCCCGGCGCGAGTTTACTCCTAACGCCGACAGTGAAACGCTGCGCAAACGGAGAGAAGCACTTCTTAGTTTCGGCCAGACAAGTTCGTCACCTGGATTTGGCGGGAGAATGTGGAGTTCAGGCGCCCCGTAAGCACCATTAACTCTTCGTTCGCTCACAGCCCGCCTAGTTGGTCTTTGCAAGATGATCTGTGCGGCTTCGCGGGCCTAGCCGAAATGGGGAACTTCCAGTCGAGATTGGCGTTTTGTTCGGCCAGCAAAATGGTGAACACTAACGAACGACTGCAAATTACCGGTAGGCAAATCAGTGCTTCCTCACGACGTTTTGGCCGACCGCTAATGTGTTCGTCTAAACACGCGGCCGAGCGAGGTTGCTACGGCGGACGCCGTAGATGAAGTAAATCACAATGCCGATGGCAAACCAGACAAGCAAACGTCGCCATGTCGGCCATGGAAGCGCGGCCATTAGCGCGAGTGCGGAGAGGGCGCCCGCCGGGGCAACAAACCAGACCCATGGCGTTTTGAATTTGCGCGGCAGATTTGGCTCGCGCACACGCAGAACGAGAATTCCCACTGAGACGATTACAAACGCAAGCAGCGTGCCGATGGAACAGAGGCTCGCCGCATCGCGCACGCTAAAGACGGCGGAAAAGATCGCTACGGCAGCGCCAGTAACAATCGAGGTTATCCATGGCGTGCGGAAGCGCGGGTGCACCCGGCTAACGAACGGCGGCAGCAGACCATCGCGCGCCATGCTGTAAAACACACGCGACTGTCCAAGCAACAGCACGAGAATGACCGACGACAAACCAGCGATCGCGCCGAACTTTATGAGCGTTCCCATCCAGCTCATGCCCGCATGGTCCGCGGCCACCGCGATCGGGTCGGGGACATCGAGCTGACCATAGGGCACAACGCCAGTGGCGATTCCAGAAACGAGGATGTAGAGCACGGTGCAAATGAGCAATGACCCGATGATGGCGATGGGCATGTCGCGTTGCGGATTTTTCGCCTCCTGGGCCGCGGTGCTGACGGCGTCGAATCCGATGTAGGCGAAGAACACAATACCAGCCCCGGTCATTACACCACTCCAGCCGAAATGTCCGGACTGACCCGTGTTCGCCGGTATGAATGGATGCCAGTTTGCCGTCGAGATCGCGTGAGCAGCGCCGACAATGAACAGGAGCACGACGGCCACCTTCACCAGCACAATAAAGTTGTTGAAGTTAGCCGATTCCTTAATGCCAACGACGAGCAATGTCGTGACGGCGAAAATGATGAACACGGCTGGAAGATTAAGAATCGTCGTCACGTGGGTGAGCCCAGTCGGGTCGGTTCCCGCAGCCTTGATCTGATCGAGTAAAGATGCGCTGCTCACGATCCAACCGATCTTCGCGTTCACAAGTGGCGCGAGCGCGGCAGGGATTTCAATCAGCTCGGTGCCACGAGCGGCCGACAGCGCCGGCGGAATATTAATACCAAAGTCGTGCAGGAACGACACGACATAGCCTGACCAGCCGATGGACACAGTAATGGCGCCCACGGCATATTCGAGGATCAAGTCCCAGCCGATGATCCAGGCGATGAGTTCGCCGAGCGTGGCATAGCCGTAGGTGTAGGCGCTACCGGCCATCGGCACGAGCGAGGCGAACTCGCTGTAGCATAATGCGGCGAACACTGATGCAACGCCCGCGAGCACGAATGAGAGCACCACGGCGGGTCCGGCATTCTGCGCCGCGACCGTGCCGGTGAGCACGAAGATGCCGGTGCCGATGATCGCGCCTATGCCGAGCGCGGTAAGATTCACCGCGCCAAGTGCGCGATTAAGGCTGTGGTCGGTGAGCGCCTCAGCCTGCAGTTCCGTGACGCTTTTTCGTCGAAATAAATTCATGGGTGAAGTTGGTTTTGTTCTTGCTAAATGAAGCGAGCCCCGCAAGTCAAGCCGGGCGTGATTTTCTCCAGAGGAAATAAATCGGCACACCGGCGAGGACGAGGAGCAGACCGGGCCATGAAGTTTGGGTGCGGTAAACGGCCAGCACGAGCAGAATCACCGTAGCGGCGACGATGTAGAACGCCGGTAGCACTGGATAACCGAACGCGCGATAGGGCCGTTCCGCTTGCGGCTGCGTATGCCTCAGCACAAAGATGCCCGCAATCGTTAGCACATAGAAGATCAGAACTGCGAAGACAACGTAATCAAGCAACATGCCGTAGAGGTTTCCATACTGTTCGACACCCGAGGCATCGCGCATCGGTGCGTCCGTGACTGGATCGCGCAAGCGTGTCCGGGGCAACACCAGCAACGCAGTCCAAACGCCCTGCAACGCCAGTGCCATCGCCGGAACGTGCCTCGCGTTCAGCCTGCCTGTCGATTTAAAAAACAATCCGTCTAGCGCCATCGCGTAATACACCCGCGCGCCCGCGAGGATGAGTCCATTGCAACATCCAAACGTCGAAATCATGATCGCTACTGCCATGATGGCTGCGCCCGCGCCGCCGAACATCACTTCCATCGCCGCTGTTCCGACGCGATCGTCCGGCGCGTGTTGGATTTTGTCTAACGGCAACACAAAAAGGTAGGCTACGTTTGCAAGCAAATAGAGCGTGATGACCAGCCCTGTGCCCATGGCCAGCGACAGCGGTATGTTCCGACGCGGCTCTCGCACTTCTCCAGCAGTGAACGTGATATTGTTCCACGCATCGGCGGAAAACAACGAGCCGACTTGCGCCACGCATACTGCGATCAACATTCCCAGTGCGCCGCCCGTTGCCGAGACCGTTGCGACAAACGAAAGATCGGACCTAATTGGTGCCGCGGCGCCCGGCGTCCAAAAATTCGTGAAGTTTGTGCTGAGTGCGTTAGCGTTGCGCCCAACGAAAATCCCAAGCGCGATCAGCGCGATCAGCGACAAGGTTTTCGCGGAAGTGAAAATGTTTTGGATGAGTTTGCCTAGCTCAAGCCCGCGCGTATTCACGATGGTCAAAAACGCGATGATGAGGACCGCCACTAGTTGCTGCGTCGAAAGACTGATCGCGTAATTTCTCGACAGGATGATTGGTGGAATGATCCACTGGGTCGGTGAAATAATGGACGTAAACACCCCGAGAAAGCGCGCGAACGCCACCGCCACGGCGGCAATCGTACCGGTCTGGATGATAAGGAACAATGTCCAGCCGTAGAGAAATCCCCAGAGCGGACCATATGCCTCGCGCAAATACACATATTGCCCACCGGCGCGCGGCATCATCGCGGCAAGCTCGCCGTAGCTGAGCGCAGCCGTCACGGTGAGCGCACCGGTCACTGCCCACACAACGAGCAGCCAACCCGCAGAACCAACCAACCGACCGATATCTGCCGAGACAATGAAAATTCCGGAGCCGATCATCGATCCAGCGACGAGCATAGTCGAGTCGAGCAAGCCGAGTCCCCTAACGAATTTATCGTCGGCTGCAGGCGGCGGAGTCATTGGGCTTGTCTGTTGAGCGGTCGGATTTGATGCAGAGTTAATCATCACTCCAGCGAATTGGGCAACGCGAAAACAATTCTGCGCTCACTCTTGCCCGAGTCGAGCGAATTCAAGCGCGAAACCGCTTTCGCGTAAAAAGAATCATGCTAATCTCCGCCGCGTGACGTTCCCGAATCCTATTTCCTCTGCCTGGAGGTTTTTGTCGATCTTGTGCGTCGGGCTGGCGCTGATTGCCGAATTGCCTGCCGCCCCGCGGCCCGCTTCGGGGCGAGCAACTCCACAGTTTGAAGCGCTGCCGTTGCTGCGTTCGCGACAAAATCATTTGCTCGTGCGCGCTTACATCAATGGCAAGCCAGCGTGGCTTGGCGTCGACAGCGGTGCGCCGGTGAGCGCGATTGCTTTGCATCGTCGCGAATATTTCGGGCTTAAGCCAATTACGGCAAAGTCGAACCTTCCGGGCCGTATTCAGATTAATGGCGCATTCAATAACGTGGTGATTGCGCGGGAACTGCGACTCGGCGCGCTGACTCTGGTGGACGAGCCGGTGGTTACCGTTGATCTAGGGAACTCGAGTCGAGTCGCGCGATTACGGCGCGAACAGGAAATCGATGGAATTATCGGGGCGGATATTCTTTTCCCGACCAAGGCAGTGCTGGATTGTCAGCGGCAATTGCTTGTCTTAAAGATCGATCCCGACGTCGTCGGCAACGCTCCGGGTTTCGATCGCCGCGGATTGCAAGCTCTGCCGATTCAAGTCAGTGACGGATTCAACTTGTACGTTAATGGCTCTATCAATGGCAAAGCTGCCAGGCTCATGATCGACACGGGTTCTTTCGCTACGCTGCTGCATAGCTCCTTCGTTCGGCGAATGCGGATTGCGACTCGCGAGACACAGTTTAGTTCCTCCGCCGTGAACCTGAAGGAGCGTGGGGTTTGGGTGGCGCGAATCCGCAAATTATCGGTTGGGTCGGTCGAGATCATCGGCAAGGAAGTAGGCGTCGTCGATCTGGAGGGCTTGATTCACGACGGACTATTAAAGGGTTCACCGCCGGTCGCTGGCTTGCTTGGCGCCGAAATTCTCAACGGGCATCACGGCATCATCGATTTCGGCACGCGAACGCTTTATTTGAAAAGGTAGGGCGGATGGCGGCAGGCATCGTTCTCGGAGGTTGTCTGTGCGGCGCAATCCGTTACGAAGCGAGCGGCGAGCCTTATAACATCACGCACTGTCATTGCTCCGACTGTCGCAAGGGCAGCGGCGCGGCTTTCGTAACCTGGGCCTCTTTCCGGCGACACAATTTTCGATTCACTCGCGGCGCGCCGCGTGAGATTGCATGGGCCGGGCGCGTTCGTTCCTTCTGTGCAAACTGCGGCACGGCCTTAACGTTCTTGAGTCAACCGGACACCGACGAGGTGGACGTAGCCGTTTGCAGTTTCGATTATCCCGATGCGATTCTGCCTCAGGATCACACTTGGACGGAGGATCAATTGCCGTGGATTAAACTAGCCGACGATTTGCCACGATATGCGCGCGCCAGAGACAAAAAATGATCTTAGCGCCGCGCGTCTTGGCGCACTGGCCATCGGAGCGCAAGCCATCGGCGCTCTGGCGGTCGGGGCACTGGCGATTGGCGCGCTTGTCCTAGGCGCAGTTGCAATCGGGAGGCTGGCGATTGGCCGGGCAAAAATCAAGCGAATGGAAATTGACGAACTGATCGTGAAGAAGATTCGGATCACGGATTCGTTGGAAATGCCCGAAACTGCGAGACCGGGTCGAGGTAGGGATTGAGCGGTTCGCGCGGCACCAACAATGGATCGTATCACACAAGCATTCGTTTTAGGCGCGGGGCTCGGCAAGCGGTTGCGACCGTTGACCGATGATTTACCCAAGCCGCTCGTCCCGATTTTTCAAA
>Ga0137374_10006298_pt1 | contig 14119 bp, 10 predicted proteins | sample SagtaG_20_FD_104811 | JGI IMG/M metagenome (GOLD analysis project Ga0137374, IMG submission 104811) | Vadose zone soil microbial communities from Sagehorn Ranch, Mendocino, California, USA - Sage1_R_100_16 metaG | ecosystem: Environmental > Terrestrial > Soil > Vadose zone | place: USA...
GGCAACGCAGCGCAGCATCGCTCACGGCTCGCCGAATTGCACGGAGAGTTTTTCGGTCCTGACAAATCGGACCCGCTCGCTCCAGTGCGCCTGGAAGTCCTCGACCGGGCGACGGACGAAGCATTGCAGCGGCTCATCGCGGCCGGCCTGATTCAGCCGGCCACTCGCGCCCGCCGGCCACTCGGTTCCGCGACGGAAGCGCCCACTGCGCCGGCGCTGTCGCCCGAGGAACGCGCCAAATCTGCGGCGCACCGCGCTGGCGCCGCCCGCAAACTGAAGATGGCGCGGCTGCTCGGCGAAGGCGGCCTGGGCGAGGAAGCCCGTTCGTCGATGCTTGAGGCGACGCATTGCCTGGGCCGCGCCCTGGCCGTCGAGCAGCGGCTCCCTGAGCCGGTGGGACTGGACGACGCGCTGCTTGCACCGTTGTCCCACTGCTGGGGGGAAGCGCTGCCGTATGTGCGGAGCTTCGCCTCCGACGCTGCGCATCCGTGGCAGCGCGTGGCGGAGTGCCTGGAGAAGGAATGCGCGAAGCCGTCCGCCTAGCAGCCCGTCCAAAAACTGTAGCGGCGCTCTTGTAGCGGCGCTCTATGAGCGCCGAAGAAAGTGCACATTCTGGCCCGATTTCGGCGGTCACAGACCGCCGCTACAGCCGAACCTGGAGTTTTTGAACGGGCTGCTAAGTGCGGGGGACAACATCGCTCGTAAGCCTGCGCGGAATCGGTTGCTCCAGTGGTGCCGATGGAGGGGCTCGAACCCCCACACTCTTTCGAGTACCAGATTTTGAGTCTAGCGCGTCTGCCAATTCCGCCACATCGGCTCCTCAATAGGCGGGACGAACGCTATCAAAGCGCGCGCGGCCTGCGCAAGCGCGCAGAAGCCCCAGCCGCTTACAGGTCTTCGTCGGCCGTTTCCTCGCCTGCGTCACCTTGAGCGGCGCCGGAGCAGACTCCCCGTTTGCTGGAGGCGACGAATTCGATAAGCAATCGTGCCGGCTCGCCACCGAAATCGTTCCGGGCCGTATCAATTCTCTCACGGAGCAAGCCGGCGCTGCGGAACAAGAGGTGGTAGACCTTCTTGAGTTCAAGCCGTTGTCCGCCCGTGAATCCCGCGCGGCGCAGGCCGATGATGTTGAGGCCGGCCAGGGAGTTGACGCCGTGGGCAACGCAGAAGGGGGGAAGGTCTTTACTGACGGCCGTGCCGCCTTGCATCAAGGCCAGCGTGCCGATGCGAACGAACTGATGCACCAAACAATTGCCGGAGATGAGGGCGCGGTCCCCGACCGTGACGTGTCCAGCGAGCAGCGCGCCGCCGGCCAGGGTGACGTGCTCGCCGAGCCTGGCGTTGTGGCCGACGTGGCTGTGTTGCATGAGGAAGTTGTGCGAGCCGATGACGGTGTCCTCCTCCATTTTGTTCGAGCGATGCACGGTGACGTGTTCGCGAAAGAGGTTGTGATCGCCGATACGCAGCCGCGTCGGGTCGCCTTGGTATTTCAAATCCTGCGGCGCGTCGCCGATGACGCAGCCCGCGTGGAAATGGTTGTGCGCGCCGATGGTGATGTGGCCGGTAAGATGAACGTGCGGGCCAAGTGTGCAGTGGGCGCCGACGGTCGCGTGCTCGTCGATGACGGCGTAGGGGCCGACGACCACGGTCGAGTCAAGCCGGGCTTTGGGATGGATGACGGCGGTGGGATGAATCACTGATAAAAATAACCGAGTTCCTTCAGCGACACCCAGTCTTTCGGACGCTCGTGGGTCGCGCGGCCGAGGATGACGTGGTCCAGAACCTCGATCTTCAGCAATTGGCCGGCGCGGATGAGATCGCGGGTGACCTTGAGGTCCGACTCGGATGGCGTGGGATCGCCGCTGGGGTGATTGTGGACGATAACGACGACGGCGGCGTTGGCGAGAATGGCGGCGCGGAACACGTCGCGGGCGTGGACGAGGATGGTGTCGAGCGTGCCGGTTGACAATTTTTCGGTTTTGATGAGGCGGCGGCGGGTGTTGAGGAGCACGACGATGAACGACTCGGCTGCGGCGTGGCGCAAGTCCTCCCGCAGCAAGTCGGCGATCTGCTCGGGAGTTTCGACCAGCGGTGCTTCGCCGCGCATCTCGCGGGCCATCATCACGGCCAGCGTGAAGGCGGCCTTGAGCGTGACGGCCTTGTCGCGACCGACGCCCTTGACCGAGCAAAGTGCCTCCAGCGGCGCGCGTGCCAGCGTCTCGAGAGTTTGAAAGCGGCTAATGATCTCTTCGGCCACATGCAGCGCGGACTTGCCCTTGAGTCCGGTGCGCAGGAGGATGGCGATCAACTCAGCCTTCGACAGGCTTTCCGCGCCGTGGGCCACAAGTCGTTCGCGCGGGCGGTCCTGCACGGGCAGATCGTGGATGCGGACGTGGGTGGTCATGGCCAGTGATCCCGAATGGCAGATTTCGCGTGCCAATGCAAGCCGGATAGGTAGGGAGGAAAACGGGAAAACGAGAAGACGGGAAAACGAGAAAACGACAACTTGGCGGCATCCCTACTCCGCCTTCTCGTCTTCCCGTCTTCTCGTTTTCTCGTCTTCTCGTTTTCTCGTCATCGCGCCATTGACGACATGCACGGCGGCTCCATTGGCTTCGGGCACGATGAACGCGGCGAACTCGCGCCGCACGTCCGGAGGGATTCGGGCCTTGAAGCGCGCCGTCTCGCCGGTGTAATCCCGCTCGACCACCTGCGCGACTTCGTGCAGGCGCGCGATGGCGGCGGCGGCATTGTGGGGGAGGAGCAGCTCGACGAATTCGCGCGCCGGCCGGAGCATCGCGCCCAGTTCGGAGAGCAGGCCGGGAACGCCCTCGCCGGTCCGGGCAGACACGGCGACCGCATTCGGGAGGCGATCCAGATAATGACGAAGCAGCTCGCGTTGCTCGAAGCGGTCGATCTTGTTGAGGACCATCAGTGTCGGCTTGCCGGCGGCGCCGATTTCCTCGAGCACCGCGTTGACGGCCAGGATCTGTTCCTCGGCCTGCGGGTGGCTCAGATCGACGACATGGAGCAGCAACTCCGCTTGGACCACTTCCTCGAGCGTGGCTTTGAACGACTCGACGAGCCGGTGCGGCAGCTTGCGGATGAAACCGACGGTGTCGGTGAGAAGCACGTTCTGGTTGGTGGGCAGACGCAGGCGGCGGGTCGTGGGATCGAGCGTGGCGAAAAGGATGTCCTCCGCCATCGTGCTCGCGCCGGTGAGGGCATTGAGCAGGGTGGACTTGCCGGCGTTCGTGTAGCCGACGATGGAAGCCAGCGGCCAATGGTGACGCCGGCGGCCTTCGCGCTGGGTCTGGCGCTGGCGGCGGACCAGTTCGAGCTCCTCGCGAATCTTGTCGATGCGCTCCTGCACGCGGCGGCGATCGGATTCGAGCTGGGATTCGCCCTCGCCGCCGCGCATGCCGATGCCGCCCTTTTGCCGGGAGAGGTGGCCCCAATAGCGGGTCAGGCGGGGCAACAGATGCTGAAGCTGGGCCAGCTCGACCTGGAGCTTGCCTTCGCGCGTGCGGGCCCGCTGCGCGAAGATGTCCAGGATGAGTGAGGTGCGATCGAGAACTTTGCACTCGAAGACCTTTTCCAGATTACGGCTTTGGGCGGGCGACAGCTCGTCGTCGAAAATCACGGTATCGACATCCTGCTTGCGGCAGGCGGCGGCGAATTCATCCGCCTTGCCGCTGCCGATGAAGGTGGCCGCGATGGGCACTTCGAGCTTTTGCGTGCCGCTGCCGATGATGTCGCCACCGGCGGTCGCGGCCAGTTCGCCCAATTCAGCCAGGGAATCCTGGAGGTCCCACGAGGAGCGGTCCTTGAGTTCGACGCCGACGAGGAAGCCCCGTTCCGGGGTACGGCGGGATGTTTCGATGAGCGCTTTCAACTTCTGAGCATCGCCGGGTGGAAGCTAGCACAAGCCGGCTGGGTGAGGAAGGCGGAAAGTGGGGATAATGTTATGGGGTTGGTCGCGGCTTGACTTCACCTACGGCGCTCCGTAGCTTTGGCGGATGCCAAAACCCTCCGGGTCGGCCGCCCGCCGCAAGGCGATAATGCTTGGTGTCGGCCTCGATTCCGATGGCCACAAACGCGCCACCGCCGGCCCGAACTTCGCCCTGCTCGGCGGATCCAAGGAGACCCACGAGGCGATGACCGAGAAGGCGATCAAGATCAACGAGAGGCTCAAGGAACGCGGCCAGGAACTCCACCAGGTTTCCCCGGCAGAATTCGACGACATCGCCGCGTCCGTCGGGCTGCAACGCCACAAGCCGCGCCACCCCTAACGCGGACATTTTGTGCCACGCATGAGCCGCCCCCAGCCCGTAGCCGCCGACGTGAGGAGGCGGACGAGTTCATTGGCTTGGCCCATCCACCTCCTCACGTTGGCGGCTACAGCGGGCGTGAAGTCTCCAAGTTAGAGATCTACCCCCTCCCATGCCGCCCGCCGCCGAGCCGCATCCGTATCTCTTCCTGGTTATTTTCATCGCCGCCGCGTTGCTATTTGCCGTGACGCCGCTGGCGCTGGCCGCGCTCTGGGCCCGCAAATTTTCCCCGGCCAAACCCGGGCCGGACAAAAACGCGACCTACGAGTGCGGCCTCGAGTCGAAGGGCGACGCGATGATTCGCTTCAAGGCGGAGTATTATCTCTACGGAATCCTTTTCCTCATTTTCGACGTCGAAACGGTTTTTCTGCTGCCGTTTGCAGTCGCGTTCACGGGACTCTCCGCGGGCGCGTTCCTGGCGATGATGGTGTTCGTCCTTCTGCTCGTCGAGGGGCTGGCGTGGGCGTGGATGAAGGGATTGCTGACGTGGCGGTAGCAACCTGCTAAAAGCCCGCATCGAGAACTGTAGCGGCGCTCTGTGAGCGCCGCAGGCTGACCAAAATCTCTGGGTTTTCTCGGCGGTCACAGACCGCCGCTACAGCGCGCCAGGTTCTTGAACGGGCTCTCAGGCCCGCTCCATGTACTTCCCCGTCCGCGTGTCCACCTTGATCCGTTCGCCGGTCTTAATGAATAGCGGCGCCTGGACAACGACGCCCGTTTCCAGCGTGATCGCCTTCTGCACGTTGTTCGCCGAATCGCCGCGCACGCCTTCCGGCGCGTCGGTCACCTGGAGCACCACGCTCGGGGGCAGCTCGATCGTCACGGCCTTGTCTTCGACGAACGTCATCGTGACCGAGGCGTTCTCGACGAGGTAATCCTTCCCTTCGCCGACCAATTCCGGCGTGAGGTTCACGGTTTCGAAGGTTTCGGGGTCGCTGAAAACGAAGTCCTCGCCGTCCTTGTAGGAGAACTCCATGCGCCGGGTGATCATCGGGACGACCTCGATTTTCTCCGTCGAGCTGAAGCGCAGGTCGGAGCTCTTGCCGGTGCGGATGCTGCGGAGGCTGGCCTGGACGAAGGCGCGGAGGTTGCCGGGCGTGCGGTGTTGCACGTCCAGCACCACGGCCACGTCGCCATTGTGGAGGATGGCCATGCCTCTGCGAAGATCGTTTGCTGCTGCCATAAAATATCTTTCGTCGGGTGCCGCGGCCGATCCTCCGGCCGCAGCGGAGCGGAGAAGGTAGCGGAGGATCGGCCCTTTGCAAGCATTGAGTTTGGAGACTCGAACAAGCGCAGCCTTCCGCGCGTCGAAACCCGAGGTATGAAAAACATTCGATTTGCCTTTCCCGCCTGTCTGTTCGTCGCCGCACTACTCAGTCTTGGCGCCACATTCGCCGCCGATCCAAAGTCTCCCGCCGCCCAAGGGGTCAAAAACGTCGGCGTGGAGGAGTTTGATAAGCTGCGCGCCGACAAAAAGAACGTCGTGCTGGACGTGCGCACGGCCAAGGAATTTGCCAGCGGGCACATTGCGGGCGCCGTGAACATTGACTGGAACGGCCCTGATTTCGAGAAGCAGGCCGCCGCGCTGGACAAGAGCAAGACTTACCTGGTGCATTGCGCCGCCGGCGGCCGCAGCGCCAAGGCGTGCGCCCTGATGAACAGCAAGCTCAAGTTCCCGAGCTGCTACAACCTGGAAGGCGGCATGCGAGCGTGGGAGAAGGCGGGCAAGCCAGTGGAGAAATAAATCCATCGTCCGGGGGCGCGGCCTTCCAAGGCCGCGCCCCCGTAGCAGGTTGAGATTGCGCTGCGAGGAGCCACAAGACGCTCAATTGGAAATTGTCATTCCCCGCGAAATCACTACGCTGTTCAAACAATGAAAAGCATGAGCCTAATCGAGCGCCGATCCTGTGGCTCACTTCAATGTTAGGCGGCAACAACTGGATGGCGTCGGAGTTGAATCCTCAGTCGCGGAACCCGGAAGCTTATGCTCAAGACCTTGGACCCAAGAAGCCTCATCATCGGTGTCTTGATTACGATGGTGGTGGTCGCCTTCATGCTTGTGGCGACGGCAGGCAGCCCTCGCGCGCAATGGGAGTACAAGACCCTCTCGTTAATCGGTCAGAGCCATGACGCTACTCTCAACGGCCTCGGCAAAGACGGATGGGAGCTCGTGGGCTTCAGTCATTCGCCAGGGGGCCGTAACGAAAACGAAGTCTTTAGCTACATATTGAAGCGATCGAAAGCATACTCGAGCAATCTCCGTTGGAAGTTCTGGTGAATCAATGGCCATCCCGAGAAGGTCGGAACATGAAGGCTAACTACGAGGTTGCCTAGTCGGCAGGTGTTGGCGGTTCAGCCTCCGCAATTCCCTTTCATTTGCGTCCAACTCTGTTTATCTGTGAATTCAACTTCTGCTTTTTGGCTAAATGAAACTGCATCGCTTTCTGCTGCCCGCGTTGATGGCCTTGGCTCTCTCCCTGGCACCCGCTCGGGCGCAAAACACCAACGCCTTCGAACTGCGCGACGGCGACCGGGTCGTGTTCCTGGGCGACACCTTCATCGAACGGGAGCAGAGTTTCGGTTTCATCGAACATCTGGCGACGACGCATTTTCCCGACCGCCAAGTCACGTTCCGCAACCTGGGCTGGAGCGCCGATACCCCGCTGGGCGTTTCGCGCGCCGGGTTCGACACGCCGGACAAGGGATTCGACCGCCTCAAGGAGCAATTGGCGCTCGTGAAACCCACGGTCGCCTTCCTCGGCTACGGGATGGCGGCGTCGTTCGACGGCGACGCGGGTCTGCCGCGCTTCAAGGCCGAGATGCAACAGCTTCTTGAGACCGTCAAGGCCAGCGCCGGCACGGGTGAAGTGCGTTTCGTCATCCTCAGCCCGATCCCGCACGAGAAGCTTCCCCCACCATTGCCTGATCCCGCGCCGCACAACGCGGAACTCACCAACTACACGCGCGCGCTCAAGGAGATTGCCTCCAAACGCAACGCCCATTTTGTGGATCTGCTCGAACTGGTCTCCAACTCGCAACAGTACAACCGCGGCCCCGCGTTCACCGACAACGGCATTCACCTCAACAGCTATGGACACCGGCGCGTCGCCGAGGCCATTGCAATGGGATTGAAGTGGGAGGCGCACCTCTGGCGGGCCGGCATCACCACCGACGGAAGGCTCCGCCAGGGCAGCCACGGCGCGAGGTTCGTCGAGTTCGCGCGCACCGAGGACAAAAGCGCCCGGCTCGTGTTGGAGGCTCAGCAACTCGTCTTGCCGCGATTCGGACCCGGCGAGACCACCGGCCCCACCGGCTCGCCCGACAGCCGCTGGCAGGTCCTGGGTCTCAAGCAGGGCGACTACGATCTGGTCATCGACGGCCAATTCCTCAAAACCGTCCGGGACGAGGAGATCCGGCGCAGCATTCCGATCGACGGGGGCCCGGACTTCACGCAGGCCGCGCAACTCCTGGACGCGATCCTCAAGAAGAATGAACTCTTCTTTTACCGCTACCGGCCGCAGAACAACACCTATCTCTTCCTCTTCCGCAAGCACGAGCAAGGCCAGAACGCGAAGGAAATCCCGCAGTTCGATCCGCTCATCGAAGAACAGGAGAAACAGATTGCGCTGCTTCGCAAACCCGTCAAGCGCACACTGGAATTGCTCCCCGCTGATGCCTCCCGCCGCAAACCCCCGACCAAGGCCGCCGCTCCGCCCGATTCGATTCCGAAGACCTCGCTGCCGCCACCCAAGTTCGATCTCGGCCCCGGCCTTGAAATCAATTTGTTCGCCGAGAATCCGCTTCTCGCCAAGCCGATCCAGATGAACTTTGACGCCCAGGGCCGCCTTTGGGTTGCCAGCAGCGAAGTCTATCCCCAAATCAAACCCGGCCAGGTCGCTAACGACAAAATTATCATCCTCGAAGATGCGGACGGGGACGGTCGCGCCGAGAAATCCAGCGTCTTTGCCGATGGCCTGCTCATTCCGACGGGCGTCGAGCCGGGGGACGGGGGTTGCTACGTCGGCCACAGCACCGAGTTGCTTCATCTCAAGGACACCGACGGCGATGGCCGCGCCGACCAGCGGCGTATCGTGCTCTCCGCGTTCGGCACGGAAGACACGCACCACATCCTGCACACCTTGCGCTGGGGCCACGACGGCCAGCTCTACATGAACCAGTCCATCTACATCCACACCCATATCGAGACGCCGCACGGCGTTACGCGGCTGAACAGTGGCGGCATCTTGAGCCTGCGCCCTGGCACGATGGAAGTCGGCGTGTTGATGAAGGGCCTGGTCAATTCCTGGGGCCACGCCTTCGACGACTATGGGCAGAGTTTCGCCACGGACGGCGCGAGTTCGGCCGAACCCTGGCGCGGCGGCCTCAACTGGGCGATCCCACAGTCGATGTTCCTCACTTACGAACGCGCCCGCCGCATTTGCGACAGCGTCAGCCCCGGTTCGTATCCCAAATTTTGCGGCCTGGAGTTGGTCAGGAGCACCCACTTCCCGGACGACTGGCAGGGCAATTTCGTCACTTGCGATTTCCGCGCCCATCGCATCGTCCGCTTTGCCATTGAGGAGAAGGACAGCGGCTATGTCACCCGCGAAATGCCCGACCTCGTGCGCACCAAGGACGTGGCCTTCCGACCCATCGACATCAAGCTCGGCCCCGACGGCGCGCTCTACATCGCCGACTGGAGCAACCCCATCATCCAGCACGGCGAAGTCGACTTCCGCGACCCGCGCCGCGACCACGAACACGGCCGAATCTGGCGCGTGACTTACAAGGACCGCGCGCTCGCGAAGAAACCCGACCTCAAAGCCCCGGCCAAGGAACTTCTGAGCAACCTGCTCTCGCCCGATCGCTTCACCGAAACCCACTCCCGTCGCGCACTGCTGGAACGCGGCTCGATCAATGTCCTCCCGGATCTCGTCACCTGGACCGCGGCCCAGACGAACGAACGCGCCCGCCTCGAGGCCCTTTGGCTCTACCAGGCCTTTGACCTCGTCGAACCCAGGCTCCTCGAATCCTTGCTCGAAGCGAAAGACCACCGCGTCCGCGCCGGTGCCGTCCGCGTCCTGGCGCTCTGGACGCAGCGCGCTCCCGCCCGCGAAGGCGGCACTAGCAGCCCCGACGCCATCGCGAACTATTCCGCCGGCTGGCCCACCGCTCCGTTGCCTCTCGCGCACCGTTCTGAAATCCCCGCTGCTCGCGCCCTCGAACTCCTTGCCCCGCGCGTCGCTGACGAACACCCCCGCGTCCGCGTCGAAGCCTTGCGCGCCCTCGCCCGCATCCCGACCGCCCGCGCCGCCGAACTTGCGCTCACCGTCGCCGACACGCTTTCTCCTCCCTCTCCCCCGCTCGGAGCGGGGAAAGTGGGTGGGGCGAGCGTCCTCGCGAGCCAGCCCACGGGTGGGGCGAGCGTCCTCGCGAGCCGCCTCGCTGCCTCGGCGCGCGACGAGAGAGCGGGGAGAGGGCCGGGAAGAGGGGCTTCCGAGCCCACCGACAAATATCTCGACTACGCCCTCTGGCTCACCATCAACGATCTCGCCCCCTCGTGGCTCGCCGCCGTCAAGTCCGGCGCCTGGAAACCTGACGGCCGGGACAATCAACTCGAGTTCGCCCTCCGCGCCATTGAACCGGCTCGCGCCAGCGAAGTCCTCGGCCAGTTCCTCGGCGACAAACCGCTCCCCGCCGACGGCTCCGGCCCGTGGATCGATCTCATTGCCCAAGCCGGCACGGGCCGGGAATCCGACCGCCTCTACCAGCAAGTCTTGAACAAAGGCTTCGACGATTCCACGTCCGCCCGCGCGTTGGCCGTCGTCGCTCAGGCCGTTCGCGCCCGCAGCGCGAAGCCTTCTCCCACCAAAGGCGCTGCCGCTCTCGCCGAACTCTTCTCCCACGCCAACGAATCTGTTCGCCTCGAAGCAATCCGCCTCGCCGGCGCGTGGAAAGACCTCCCTGGCATCAGCCGCGCCGTCGCCGACGTCGCCACCACCGCCACTGCCGCGCCCGCCTTGCGGGAAGCCGCCTTCGCCAGCCTGCGCGAACTCGGCGGCAACACCGCCACCGACACCCTCGCCGCCATTGCCGGCAAGGAAACCAATCCGATCCTCCGCCGCTCAGCCACGCTCGCCCTCGCCAGCCTTAAACTCGACCGCGCCCTCGCCCCCACGGCCGACCTCATCTCCAGTGGCGGCCTCGCCTCCGAAGACGACGCGCTCGCCTTCTTCCGCGATTTCCTCAAAGTGAAAAATGCCGCGCCCACGCTCGCCAAAGCCCTGCCCAAATCGGGGCTTGCCCAGCCCGTCGCGCGCGCCGGACTCCGCGCCTCGCGCGAAGGCGGCCGCAACGAACCTGAACTCGTCCTCGCCTTCACCCGCGCCAGCGGCCTCGATGAAGGCACCGCCACCCTCACGGACGAGGAACTCAAGCAACTCGCCGCCGACGTGACAAAGAAGGGCGACCCCGCCCGCGGCGAGACGATTTACCGCCGTAAAGACCTTGCATGCGTCTCCTGCCACGCCATTGGCGGGGCCGGCGGCAAAGTCGGCCCCGACATGACTAGCCTCGGCGCCTCCGCCCCCGTCGATTACCTAATCGAATCCGTCTGGTTCCCCAACAAGAAAATCAAGGAAGGCTTCCACTCCTTGAACATCGAGACCAAGGACGGCGAGGAATACTCCGGTACCCTCGCCCGCGAAACGGCCGACCAGCTCGTCCTCCGCGACGCCGCCGCCCGCGAAGTCACGCTCGTCAAGAACAACATCGCCCAGCGCCGCATCGGCACGCTCTCCCTCATGCCCGCCGGCCTTATTGACAATCTCAGTGCGGACGAGCGCATCGACCTCTTCCGCTTCCTGAGCGAACTGGGCAAGCCCGGCCCCTACGACGCCAGCAAAGGCAACATCGCCCGCGTCTGGCGCATCCGTCCCGCTGGCCACACGGACGAGCAGGGCGGCGAAGAGAAATTCATCTCCTCGGACACGACCGGCAAGGAATGGACTCCCGTCGTCGCCAACGTGGACGGCCAACTGCCCGCCACCGCCATCAACGACGCGCTTCCGCCGAACGATTACGCCCGCCACAGCATCACCGCCCTCTACGCCGCCGCGCGCCTCGAAATCGCCAAAGCCGGCCCCGCGACCCTGAAGCTCACCGCCCCCGCCGACACCGCCCTCTGGCTCGACGGCAAACCACAGAAATACGCCACCGAGATCACCGTCGAACTCACCACCGGCCCTCACACCGTTTTGATCCGCCTTGATCCAAAGAATCTGCCCTCCGCCCTCCGTCTCGAAACCACCGAAGGCGCCTTTTCGACCAACTGACGAATTTGCCCGGTAGGGCGAGGCTCCTGCCGAGCCGATACTTCCCGTGATGGAATCACGGTTCCTCGACGTTTTCAGTGGAAAGAGCAAGCTCAGAATCCCGACAGCGTGCGCATTGTGTTTATCAGACTTTGAGGGCTGAAGGCCCGTCCTGTGATAGCCTGGGCTGGAGCGAGTCTGCGAGCGGAGGCCCAGGTCAAAGTCAGCCAAACCCTCTCCAAGGCCTGAAAGGCCGTCACCCGGCTCTGCATTGAGGTTTGGAGTTCCGGGTTCCGGGTTCCGAGTTCCGGGTTGGATCGGAACTCGAAACTCCGAACTCGGAACTCGGAACCTGGCTAACGGACCTGGGGCTGCGCGCTGCGCGCTCCACCCCAGGCTATAACATTCCAGGCTTTCAGCCCGAGTCATTGCCGGCTCGCTCAGTTCCATTCCATTGAAAACAGCGAGGCACCTGGAATCGGTTCTTGATATTGACGACTCAACTGGCGCCGGCCATTCTCCCGCTATGGCCCTCAAGCTCAGTGTCGAATATCCAGGCGCGATTTGCCAAATCATGAATCGCGGCGACCGGCACCTGGGAATTCGGGGCTATCTGAACCATCTGTTGTATCGAGGCAGGAACGCTGGCCGAATGTAGCCATTATCAAGGCCCGACCCTTTTACACTTCGTGTGGCTCTGAGGCGTAGACTTAATTAGCAGGGTTTCTGTCCACGACCGGCGGCGCAGATGACACCGCTCTTTCTTGCTGCTTAGCATATTTGCTGAAAATTTCCTTCACGTCAAAATGATCGTAAACAGTTTCAAGAAGTCGGTCGAAATCTTCACGAGTACCGCTTCGTGCATGAAGCATTTGGCTCAGTTCTCTATAAATCGGTAGAAGGGACGGAAGGCCATCCTTCATCCTAGTGTCCAAAGTGGTAGCATAATTCTCACACAACTCTTCTCCTTCGATTTTGTCGCTTGGCTGGTTCTTCAATTCAGCCTTCATGTAGTGTTCTAGGAACGTCCTAAGATGATAGAATCCTCCAAAAATATCCGCTTCATTCGTAGCATTTAGCGCATCCACAACGATTGGGCGAAACGTCTTTGGAATCACCTTGTTCACCGGTGGAACGAACCTTTCCGACCTTCCGCAAATGGTGAGTTTTAGCCCTTCCCTGAGAATCAAAACCGCGCAGTTGGAGCGATGGCATTCTCCGCATTGGTAAAAAAGGAGGAAGATTTGCCTTGTCGAATTGGGTGTCATCTGAGGGAAGACTTCCATTGGGAAATCACCCTTGGCCCAGTTCGCCGCCACAAAAAGCGTTTCTTTGTCGCAAAGAGAACAATTGCTCGGGAAGTTTGGCACGATGAACCTGACAGGAAACTCGTATTCGTCGGAAGCCGTAAGGCTACTCCGAGGTGCGGGACCGCTGGCTTGAGCGACGAAAGGCTCCCAAATTCGAGTTTGGAACTCATTACGATAATCGTCCGCCTGATGCGCTAGGGCGACCTTTGCAATGTGTTGATTCACGGCTGTCGTCTGAATCGAAACTTTTTGATACAATCCTCTTTTGGAGAGTAGCTCAGTGATTGCCTCGCGTATTGCAGCTTGCATCAAGTATTCAATGCGAGGACTGACGTCTCTGGGTATTTGATCATTCGTACAGTAAATGTGTGTGGGCATAGTTTCGCAAGAATAGTAGTTCGGCACTGGCAGTCAGTGAAGCGATAGCACCGACCATAAGCGATAGCATGTCCGTCGCTTGGGGCTTCTGAAGCTTATTCGGAAACTCGTAAAAAAAGGTAGCACAAGCAATCCCCTCGCTCCGGTCGGCGACTCGCTGGCCGGAATGATGGCGATGTCCTTCGCGAACCGAGCGTCCGCATCGGCGAGGATGCGTCCCCGCCCTGCCGTCATGGGAATCGCCGGACAGGACAAGCCAATGGCCAGTGCTCCCCTCCCCACAGCCGTGCGTGAGGCGAGAGCAGCAAGTACGAAATCGGCAACGTAACCCGTCTGAGGCGGACAGGGAGTCCAACTCGCCACTCACGCGGCGCTCATGCTGGCGCATGGTCCCGCTGTAGTTCTGAGCGGGCTTGAGCGCCGGTCGGAGTTCCAGCCTAGACTTCACGGACGTTGTTTTAGCCGGTTTGGTCCCTCACGTCGAGCGCGGCACCATCGCCTCCCGCCGTTACGTGAACGCTGCCCCACTTCGGATGCCGCAGGCTCCACTAATCAAACACCGCCAGCTTGCGATTGACGGTGCGCAGGCGGCGGCAGAGGCAGAGGCAGAGGTTTTCCAGGAGCTTGATCTTGATGCCCAGATGAGTCGTGCCCAGCCGGTCGAACGCCTCGAGGTCCATCACATCGCAAACCGCCTCCGTGTCGGCCACGATCATGGCCGAACGCGGCGCCTGGTCCATCACGGCCATCTCCCCGAAGACCATGCCGCGGGTGAAGGTGGCCAGCC
>Ga0137374_10006307_pt1 | contig 14111 bp, 15 predicted proteins | sample SagtaG_20_FD_104811 | JGI IMG/M metagenome (GOLD analysis project Ga0137374, IMG submission 104811) | Vadose zone soil microbial communities from Sagehorn Ranch, Mendocino, California, USA - Sage1_R_100_16 metaG | ecosystem: Environmental > Terrestrial > Soil > Vadose zone | place: USA...
CGAGTCGCTGGCCTTGCGAACGATGCACGGGGTCGTGTAAGACTCCAGACGGTAAGGCCAGTGACGAGGACCAGGATCGCGCCGGCCGCGATCAGGTGCTGCGGTCCCTGCCAGAGGCGCGGTCGCCGTGAGCCCGCGACCGCAGACGCGTCCTGAGCGGGTGCAGGTGTTTCGAATGCCCCATCCAGCGCCAGCCGAAGATCACCCATGTCATGCAGGCGCTGCCTGGGATCCTTGTGCAGGCACCGTCGCAAACAGATCCGGAGCACGGGTGGGACTTCGGCGGGCAGCGCGTCCCAATTCGGCTCTGACTTGATCACCGCGGCGAGGACCTCCGATATCTCGCTCCCGTCAAACGCCCGTCTTCCGGCCAACATCTCGTAGAACACGCATCCGAAAGCCCAGATGTCGCTTCGCTTATCCGCCGCGCGGCCTTTGGCCTGCTCCGGGCTCATGTAGGCCGCCGTGCCGAGGATCACGCCCGCGGCCGTCATCAGCGCGGGATTTGTGATGGTGGGAGAATTCAGCGATTCCCCACTCGCGCTATCTGCCCGACCGGTCGCGAGCGCCTTGGCAAGCCCGAAATCCAGCACCTTCACGGTCCCATCCGGCCGCAGCTTGATATTTGCGGGCTTCAGATCGCGATGAATGATCCCCTGCTCGTGCGCGGCTTCGAGCGCCGCCGCGATCTGCTTCGCGATCGGCGACGCCTCGTCCAACGGGATCGGTCCCCCGACCAGCCGCCGCGCCAAGTCCTCGCCCTCGACCAGCTCCATTACCAAAGCCCGCACGCCGCCGCTCTCTTCCAGGCCGTGAATATGCGCGATGTTCGGATGGTTCAGTGCGGCGAGCGTCTGCGCCTCACGCGTGAAGCGCGCCAGCCGATCGGGGTCGCTTGCAAAAGCGTCAGGAAGGATTTTCAGCGCGACGTCGCGGCCCAGCTTCGTGTCCCGCGCCCGATACACTTCGCCCATGCCGCCAGCCCCGAGGGCAGAGAGGATCTCGTATGAGCCGAGACGAGCGCCGGCAGCAAGAGCCATCAGAGGTCAAAAGGACCGGCGGTGCTGATTGTATCGGCACTTTACAGCACGGCAAAGTGAGATGATGATCGAGCGACTACCCGAACGGCCAACGCTTCCGTAAGGCATGCCAGCAAATCAGCACGCACCCGAGAGAGAGGAACGCCTCGTGGATGTCGGCCCGCTTGTCATACCGCACGCGTAGGCGCCGAAACTGACTGAGCCAGGCGAATGTGCGCTCCACGACCCACCGCCACCGGCCCAGGCCACTCCCATGCTGGGTGCGGCGCATGGCCAGCAAGGGCACAATGTGGCGAGTCCGGAGACCGCGCCGAATGGCGGCCGCATCATAGCCCCGATCTCCGAGTACACAGTCCGGCCGCTGCCGCGGTCGCCCCCATGCGCTGTGTAGCGGAGGAATCGCATCCACCAACGCCAGGGCTTCTTGCGAGTCGTTCCGGTTCGCGCTGGTCAGGCGCACGGCTAGTGGTACGCCGCGGCCGTCGCAAATCAGATGGCGCTTGCTCCCGCGCTTGGCCCGATCAGTGGGATTCGGACCGGTCTGGTCACCGCCGTACACCGCACGGATGCAACAACTGTCCACGACCGCCCGCGACCAATCAATCTGGTCGTCGCGCGCGAGCCAATCCAGGAGCGCAAAGTGGATCAGATCCCACACGCCTGCCTGTTGCCAGTCCGCAAGCGACGCCAGCATGTCATTCCCGATCCGCACCGGAGTTCCTGCGGGAGCATCTGCCACGGAATACCGCTGCGGAGGACGAAGACAATGCCTGTGAGGCACGTGCGGTTCGAGACGCGCGGCCGCCCACCCTTTGGCCGTCGCGGTGGAATCGGCAAGAACGGTTCGACGAGATCCCACAACGGGTCTGGAAGCAGCGCGACGGCCATGCCTGTTCACGCTACCTCGCCAACGAGGATCAAGTTTCGGAGGTTTTGTTACACGCTCTAAGCCCGTTCCCCTGATCCAAGTGAAGGCGGACGGAATCATGGGCAACGGCGGGAACATGACCTTTACGCTGCCTGATGCCAGTAGCTGCAAAGGGCGTTGGTCGTCTGCGGCCGGCGCTGACGTTTCAGTTACGAGCGGAAGCCTGATCGGACAGTACGGTTCGACGTACTTGTCGGGCGTTTCGGTGGCGAGCGGGACGGGCCAGAATCCGGGACAGGCGCTCGCTACATGCACGACCGGCCGAACATTTCAAATCGAGTTCGTGACGGGTGCGGGCACGGCCCACGGCTATGGCATTGGCAAGGACAACGAAGGCAATATCTATCGCTTCGTTTTTTGAATCTATCGCTTCGTTTTTTGAAATGTCTCGTTCGACGCGGCTAGGCTCTTGAATAGCTTGCTACGCGCTTCCCATCTCTCGCACGAGCGGCGGTCGCGTTCTTTCCGCCTCTCGCTGGTTGTGATAAAGGCCATCTCACGCTGAGAGGTTCCGAGCATTCTGGCAAGCGCGCCACGCCCATACAGCGAGTCCTTATAATTCAGGAGCGTTCTCGACTCATAGGTGAGGCCCCAGCAGGACCTACAGGCGAGTGCGCGGTTCTCGACGGGCACGTAAAGCCGCGTACATCGGCGCGAACACGACGGGCAAACGAGAAACACTCGTCCGCGTCGCCAGACGGCGTTTCGGTGAACTTCCCATCCTGCCGTGTGTCGCGGCCTGGATTGAACGTCGCCGTTCCTTTCGCTCCGGGCCGTACTGAATCGGCGTCGTCTTTCAGGAGCGCTGTGTATAAGTCTTCCGCGCGCACAGTCACCCAGCATTGATTGACGCGAACTCGGCGAGGACCCCATCGGCCAGAGCACCACACTTGAACGTCCTGACCAGGCTGAACGTATCGCCGCGGAAAGCCTCTGTGCATTCGTCCTCCGTTTTCAGTACCGAAATCAACGAATCAATACAGCAATGCCGTCTCTGTCGATGCGAGCTTCCCCTTGTAGCGGAGTAACGTATCGGACCAGACGACCTCGCCCTCATAGGCCAGCGCCTTGCTCGTGTAAAGGGCTACCCGATCAACGTCCGCTACGGCTTGCAGATCGACCCTGCCGTTACGAACGCGCCACGAATGAACCGCCGGCAACCATTCTGGAGCGCCAGCGCCGACGATCAGCACGTGCGTGTGCCACAAGCCACCAGGACTTCGCTCGACGCCGTAGACCCAGGCGATGGGTTTTCGGTACAGGTATCCGAGATCGCCGCACCACTTGAAGGTCTCGCGACTGGCAAGCTCTCGCGAGACGGGATACACACGTTTGGGATCGAACGTCAGCGTCGCGAACCACTCCCACGGCACGCGGCCGAGAAACGCTCCCCAGGCGTCAGCGAGGCGCTCCGCCTCCGACCTAGTTCGGCCCTCCCATCGCTCTGTAGCGAGGGTGCCTGCGGGCCATTTTGTCGTTCGACATCGGAGACGGCGTTCTCTTGTCTGCATTTGGGCACACTCCACCCGTCAAGGACCGGTCGTGCGCCGCTCTTCGCTAAGCGCTATCATCGGACTTGGCAGGGCGGGCAAACCTGCACAAGGCGAGGCTCTTGGACCCCCGGTGTCGCGTTAATTCCGCTCCTAATCAGAATCGGGCGCTCGCGCTTGTAGGCGCGAGTAGTTACGGACGGCCGAACAACGGTGCCGGTCGGTAGGATCTGCCGCCGAGCCGCTACTGAGCGGCGTTAGCCGTTTGTCTGTCGATCCACGCTCGCAATGCGTCCAAGGGAACGCGAACGCACCCGCCGACGCGCACGCTGGGAATCTGGCCTGCCGCGATCAGCTCGTACGTCTTTGCCCGACTGATTCCAAGCGCTTCAGCCGCCTCAATTACGCGCAACATCAACCTGTCAGTCATTTCCTCCATTGTCCACGCGGCAACGGTTGTGTCCAGCAAAAACGTTTACGCGTGATACAATTTGCGCGGCAACGATTACTCCGGGCGACCGGACCAACAAAGCCTGAGTGGAGAACAGTTGGCTAAGAGAGAACGCAGGTATCGTCGGTTCCCTGCTGGTTCTGAGGACCTGATTTCGAGCCTTCACATTCGTGGGCAGACACTGCCGCACCTATATGAGCCGGAGCAGTACGCGCAGTGGTTTTTCCAATTCTTGCGCTCCGATTTGCGCTCGCTGACGGCGGGCCAGCAACTCGGAACGCGAGCGGACGTGTTGGTGTTCGCTCGTCCGGAACTGCTGAGGGGCTGTTGGAGCACAGATGACGGACTACCGCCTATCGAACTCCTTGAGACTTTGCAGAGAGACGCGCGTGCCGGCATTCAATGTGTTCGGCGCGGCGAGTGGTTCGAGCTCGAAGCGGGAATCGGCTACGGAGTTGCCATTTTCGGCGACCGTCTAATTAGGGGCGCACGTCGTGGCACGTTTAAGGACCTGTTCCTGGCGGCAGTCATTGACACTCTGCAAACCAGCTGGAACCGCCTTTATGAGTGTCCTCAGTGCCACGAGATCTTCTTGAAAGTCGGGAAGCAAAAGTACTGCTCATCGAAATGTGCGAACCGCGCGCATTGGCAGAAGTTCAAAGCGCATCGGCCCTCGCGTGACCACCACACGGAATACGTTCGACGGACGCGGCAGCGAATCGGTGCGAACGTAAAAATCAATCCGCGGAGGAAGAAATGAGTACACGCAAGCGCGGACAGGGCGAGGGCAATATCTACGAGCGCGCTGACGGTCGATGGGCGGCGCGCGTCAGTGTCGGCTATCGAAACGGCAAGCGATCGCGGCAGTGGGTCTACGGCAAGACGCGCGCGGACGTCGCCAACAAGCTGCGGACTATGATCGAGGCGCGCCAGCAAGGAATCCTCGCGGTGCCGGCACGGCAGACCGTCGAGCAATTCCTGAGTGCCTGGCTCGAGGATTGCGCGAAAGGGAAGCTTCGGCCTAAGACGTTCGCAAGCTACGCTCAGATCATTCGACTGCACGTGACGCCGTACATCGGGCGTCTGCCTGTTCAGAAGTTAGCGCCGCAACACGTTCAATTGTGGCTAAACACGCTTCAGAAACCGGCCTGAGCGCTCGCACGTGTCAGTACGCGCGCGCGATCCTGCGAGTGGCATTGGCACAGGCGGCGCGGTGGGGCATCGTCAGCCGCAACGTCGCAACACTCGTCGAAGGTCCGCGAGTCACTCGGCACGAAATCCAGCCTCTGACGCCCGATCAGGCGCGAGCGCTGCTGACTTCGATTCGCGGCAACCGACTGGAAGCGCTCGTTACCGTCGCAGTCTCGCTCGGGTTGCGTCGAGGCGAGGCGCTCGGACTCCGCTGGGATGCTCTGGATTTGGAAGGCAAGCTTCTGCATGTCAGAGCGTCGCTTCAGCGTGTAGACAAGCGCTGGTACCTGGTCGAACCGAAGTCCGCGCGCTCCCGCCGGACCGTGGCGCTTCCTGACGTGGCAGTGTCAGCGCTCCGGACGCATCGGGTGCGACAGCTCGAAGAACGCCTAGCGGCGGGCTCACGTTGGCGTGATAGCGGTTTTGTGTTCTCGACCCGAATCGGGACACCACTTGAACCGAGCAACGTCACAAAGGCGTTTAAGGCGCTTCTCGGCCGGGCCGGCGTTCCGCAAATCAGGTTCCACGATCTTCGGCACACGGCCGCGACATTCCTACTGGCGCAGGGCGTTGACGTGCGGACCATTATGGAAACACTCGGACATTCGCAAATCAGCCTGACCCTGAACACGTACTCGCATGTGTTGCCGTCATTGCAGCGAGACGCCGCCCAACGGATGGATGCGATGCTTGGAGGATGCTGAAATGGCCGAACGTCGTTTCGCGCATGTCGATTTGGGCCAAATGCTGTATTCGGTTGTCGCGATGAAAAGCGAAGGACAATTGCTTCGCCCAGTGATCTACGGGACCGCATTCTGCGTTGGACCGGGCATGTTCGTGACGGCCGGCCACGTCCTGTCGATGATCGCCGACGATGGCGGCAAAGTGGCGTTGTCCCATCTGGACGAAGATCGCGGATTGCTGGCCTCGATGGCCTTGCAGACGGAAATCATCGCGGGGAGCGACGTAGGGATCATCGCCGCAAAAGCCGAGGGGGTCGCGTTGCTGGATTGGGCGGAGGAACCGCGTTCGATCCTCTCCGACGTTTCAGCGATCGGCTTCCCGTATGCAATCACTTCACAGGAGAATCCGGCGTCTTTCAAGGTCACAATGCGGGGCTTCAAGGGAAATGTAATCACCAGAACCAAGATTTGGAAACTGCCCGCACAGCCCGTGGGTTATGAAGTGTCGTGTCCGTTCCCTAAGGGCTTGTCAGGCGCCCCATTGCTCGACGCGACACCTCCAGTACCTGATTTGAAGGTGATTGGCATGGTGCTTGAGGCCACACGATTCGGGCTCGCTCTGGATGTTATCGAACTGCGTGCGGTCGCTAGTCCGAAGATCATCGGAGGAACGTTGAACGAACTGCGGAAAGCTGTGCTGACCGGTGACCAGTTTCGCTTTGCCGTCGACAGACCGTTTCTGAACTGGGACCGGCGAAAACGTGCTTAACGCGCGTCAATGGGCGTCAACGTGGGCGTCAAAGTAGCGCCGCAGCAGACAGTGATGCTCTGGATCGTCAGGTTTTGTCAGGTTTTGATGGTGGGCCGCGTTGGGATCGAACCAACGACCCTCTGATTAAAAGTCAGATGCTCTGCCACTGAGCTAGCGGCCCTCTCCGCATTGTAGTCGATTGACTTTGCATGAATTTGCTTGCGCGCGTACCGACGCCCGCGTGCAAGTCCAAACATGGGCTTCAATCGAAAGTCTGCAACGAACTGCAAGCGAAATTGCCGAATGCGCTTAGGATTGCCGCAGGTGCGCCGTGTACCGCGCGAGGTGCTGGTCGTAGTGGCCGGAAAGAAATCTCACCAACACCACCAGCCGGTGTGCGTTCCAGAGAGGTCCTGCGACAATCTCTCGCAGCGGACCGTAGTACTCAGCAAGATCGCGGTTGCTCAAACGGTTCTCTCGAGTAGCGATCGTCTCCACGTAGCCGTCGGGGATGTCCCTCAGGAAGTGCCCCATTACGGAGTCTGCGGTACCGCCGGGGATACGTGCCAGGAGTGGGTCGGAGAGCGCGTGTCGGTCGATGATATGGACCTGCGGTCCTGCGAAGTAGCCGGTCAGTCCGATGAAACTGCGCACGACAACCTGCGGTCCGCCTGTTCGAAGTCGCAGTCCATCCAGCGCCCATTCATGATCCGGACTAACCGCACCACCGCGATGCGTGACAACTTTCACGAGTCCGGCAAACTCTGAATATTCGCGACGTTCATCCATAATCTTTCGGACGAAGATGTATTCGAACTTGTCCGACGGCTCGCGTGTTTGTCGGCCACGCACGAAATTGTCGACATAGGCGTAACCGTACCCACTGAGTAGCGCCGGCTCCCACGGAGCTAGCAACCCCAAAATGAGCACAGCGGACGTGATCAGAAGACTTCCCGCACGTCTCTGTATCCAGACCGCGCGGGCCAGAAGCGCGACGCTCAACAAGAACGGTGCCGAGAAAAAACGTCCCATCATGAAATCGCCGCCGATACGTAAGACATACAACGCCGAGAAGAGAATCCCCAGCGCCAGTGGCCAGTCAGATCGGCGACCGAAGACGACACTTGCCACAGCCATCAACATCACTGGGAAGGTTGCGGGATCGCCGGTGAACGTGCGGTAAAAGTAATCCACGCCGCGCCGCACTTGAACGTCCAAGGTCATCGTGGTATTGAGCTTTGCGTAAGCAGTGTTCGGAAACGGTGTGCCGTAGTACCACGTTGAAAACGCAAGCCAGGCGATAAAGGGTAGAAGTCCAGTCAACAGCGGCTTCATCGCTCGCCACGGGCCAATTCGCCACACTTCAAACGCCAAAGGTGGCGCGATCAAGAACACCAGATCCATTCGATTGAGCAGGCACAGCGACGCGATGAATGCCAACCGTCGTAGACGTGTTGGACCGGCTGGTTCTTCCCACCACTGCCAGACAAAAACCAGCAACAGGAGATGACTCAACGGGTTCTCGAGGCCAGACGTGCTGAAATCGAGAAATGCCTTCGACGACAGAATTGCCGCAAAGCACGCGACAAGGCTCCATCCATTTGACGCAAGCCGAGTCGCCATCAGCGCAACGGCTGCCAGCGTCAACGCGATGCCAAGGGCGATGGCTGTATAGAAGACGTTTCCCGTCAGCACAAATGCAGTCGTGCACAGCGCCAGCCAGAGCGGATGTGTGTACGCTTGAACGCGTTCGCCAATGTTCCACACCGGCCCGTACCCGTGCGCGATGTTGTCAGCGGTGCGAAACGTGATGTAGGCGTCATCGCACAACCACGCTGTGCGAAGCAGCGAAATCAGCAGCAGCGACATAAGCGCCACTGTGATTACGCGCCAGCCGCGGCTCGATTCCAGGAGCGGTCGTTCCGCTGAGAAACCCGTGTGCGCGGAGTTCAGCGGTGGAGTGATGGCAACACCGAACGTTTCCATCAAGTGTGGTTGTGCGGGCATAGGCAGCCAAACTTTAAACCGCGGCACACTCCGCCGGCGCCTGCCGATCGTACCGATCTCCGCCACGAAGGCAAGTTCAACTGGAAGTCCGCCCGAGCCCTGCACTACCATTCACGCCTGGTGACACGGCGAACACCTCCAGAAGTCGCGGGATCGGTCGCTCAACATAAGCTCACGACATCGAAGCTGCTGGCCCTATTGCTCATTGCGAGCAGCGTCACGGCGTTCGACTACACGGTTTTTAGCGTCGATCGCAATATGCGCGAGGCGCGGAGACAGTCATATCTTGAGCTCCTCGAGGGTCGAGCCAAATCGCCGTACAGATATCGAATTCTTGTGCCGGCGCTCACAGCTGCCGTTCTGAAGGTTGGGGAACGAGTGATGAATCCCGAGGCAGCATTCCACCGGGTAAATGGTTTGATCAGCGCTGCGGCAATAGTTCTTTTGCTCTTCGTGCTCCATCGCTACTTGACGACCTGGTTTACCGACGAACAGGCCCTCGTGGGTGTCCTGTTGACCGCTTGTACGCTGCCGATTACTCTGCGCCAGCACTTGTACGCACCCTATTCGTTGCTGGAGCCCACGCTTTTCACGCTCGCGCTGATGGCGATCTTCCATGGCAGCTTGTTGGGAGTTTTTTTGACGACGGTGGTTGCATCCCTAAATCGCGAGACCGGCATTCTGGTGCCGATTGCGTTCTTGTGGAGCCTGATTCATTGCCGCCCCGTATCGTCTCGGCACGCTTTGTCGGGGGTCGTGTGCCTCGCGTCGTCGATCGGTATCTTCTACGGGTTGCGTTGGTATTTGGGACCGGCGGATGCTGCTGTAACTGTTGGAGATGTCTGGTCGATCAATTCGTCGTTCGAAGGTTTGACAAGTGCGGCCACGAACGTTGCGCTCTTCGCCGGAGTAGCCGGGTGGGTACTCGCGATCATTGGTTTTCGCAATACGCCGCCTTTTGTCCGGCGCATGAGTTGCGTTGCGTTGCTATACGGAGCGATGTACCTCGTTTGGGGAATATGGTACGAAGTCCGCCTTTTGATGCCTCTATATCCTTTCCTCGTACCCGCAATGCTGTCTGCTCTTTATGCACCACGCCCGTAGGCTCGGACCGATGTAGTTTTCTGTCCGACCCTTCCGACTTGAGCGACCCAGAGAGCTGAACAGCATACAAGCGCCGACGCGAAGGCAACGCGCGACGCCCGAGCGCGTCATCACACGGCTGAGATCACGACGCCGGCCACGCCGGCACCCTGGCAATTTCAGTTTGCGCTGTCGCCCGACGGCCGCCGCTGGCGTTCGTCGCCGGCACGAACCGTGGGAGCGTCGGAGGCGCTCTTCGCCACGCATTTGACGGTTGGCGCGGGCATCAGTCTGACCGGGTACCAGTCCCCGGGCGCTGTATGCCGTCGCCGCCGATGGCCGTTTTCTGATGAACGTGACCGTCGAGACCGACCGCACGGCACCGATCACCATCGTTCAGAACTGGGACATCGCGCTGAAAAAATAAGGGTTGCTTCCGACCCCGCGCCCCGTTATTCGACCGATCGCCCGAAAAAATTGTCCCTAAACGGTCATAATCCACTCTGTGGCCGTCCCGCCCGTCGTCCTCGTCGTCGAAGACCACGGCGCGGTGCGTGAGCCGCTCGTCCGATTTCTGCAGATGCGGCAGTACGCCGTCATCGCGGCCGAAACCGCCGGCGAAGGACTGGATGCGATCCGGAAGAATTCTATCCAGGCCGCAATTGTGGATATGCGGTTGCGAGAAGGCTCCGGCCGTGACGTGATCTCCGCGCTGCCGGCAGGAGTGCCTGTGATCATTTGTGCCGGCCTCCGATCTGACGCCGCCGATCTCGAGCGCAGTCGTCCGTACACGCGCATCGTGCAGAAGCCGTTCTCGCTGATGTCGCTGATGGACACGTTGGAGGTATTGCTCGCCGAGGCCAACGCCGAGAAGTGAATTCCCACGCCCGCGGCGTCGCGACCTGAACGTCCGCGGTAACTCGAGCTCGGCGCGCGGCGCCGCGCCGTTCAAAGTATCTGTTTTCCCATTGCCGACAACGCGAGCTCCGTCCCGAGCTCCGCGGTGGTATTGCGTAGATCGAGCGTCGGGTTGACTTCAACCAAGTCGAGCGACGTCAGCTGCCCAGACTCGGCGACCATTTCCATGACGACGTGCGCTTCACGGTAGTCGAGCCCGCCTTTGACCGCTGTACCTACACCAGGCGCAATCGAGGGGTCGCACACGTCCATATCGAACGACACGTGAATACCGCCAGTGCCGCGGCTTGCCAGCGTGATGGCTCTATCCATAACCTGCGCAATGCCCAGGCGATCGATTTCCTTCATCGTGAATACGTGGACCCGGGACTCTTTGACGAGCCGCTTCTCGAGCTCGTCGAGATTTCTGATGCCGACGAGCACGGTGTGCTCCGGAAGGACCGCCGGAATGTCCCCGCCGATTTTCGCGAGCTCTGCAGGCTCTGGACCAAGCAGCGCCGCGAGCGGCATGCCATGGACATTGCCGGAATCCGACGTCTCGGGCGTGTTCATGTCGCCGTGCGCGTCAACCCAGATCAAGCCGAGCGCCTTATCCGACTTGCGCTGCCACGCCGCGGCCGCCGCAACAGACCCCGCAGCGAGACTGTGATCGCCTCCGAGCACGATGGGCACAGCCCCCTCGTCGAGCGACGCCAGCGCGGTCTGATACACCTTCTGACACACGCGGGTGATGTCTTTGACATACCGCTTGCGCGGATCGCCCGGACCCTTGAGTTCAGGTATGGGAGTGGGGAGGTCGCCCTTGTCGATCACAAGGCGCTTGAGCGCAGCGAGCTTTTCGCCAATACCCGCAATTCGAAACGCCGAAGGCCCCATGTCCGTGCCGCGTCGATTGCCGCCGAGATCGAGAGGCACGCCAATCAGGTGGATAGGTTGGGTCACGCCGGGAAACCGCAACGGAATCTTTTCACATTTGCTTGTCAGCGGCTATCTGCGCCCATCTGCGGCTATCTGCGTCCATCTGCGGCTATCTGTGTCCATCTGCGGCAACAGCGGTCCATCTGCGGCAACAGCCGCGCCCACAACAGGCGATTCGCGACGACTTCCGGATGCGTCTCTTCGCCTGCCGTTTGCGAATTGGCGACCCGCTGTTGGGCTGCTGTTCCGGATCAACCCAAAAAGAGGAACATGACCGCAACAAAAGCTCTGAACCTCACAGCGCCACCTCAACGCGGCGATCGATGCAAAGATTCAGACTCGCATGCGGCCAAAGGGCCTGCGGCGGGGCTGAAGCCCCGCCACTACATGCGGCGAGTTCTTATGCTCCAGGTACGGACTTAGCCCCGCCTGAACCTAGACGCTCCTAGAGCGGCGCCCTCCGCAGGGCACGTCACCTCCGCTTGTACGTCATCGAAATACCTTCAAAACCTGGAGAAACGATTGTCGTCAACGCCTGTGGGTGATTCTGAATCGCGGAGAGGAAGTCGGGCATCTCGTTCTTCTTGTTGATCACGTTGTGCGCGAGAAAGAGACCCCCGCTCGCCACACGCGGAAAGACGAGGTCGAAGAACTTCTTGTAATCAGGCTTCCACGCGTCAAGGAACACGAGATCGAATTCTCCAGGCAGCTTTGGGATCTCCTTGAACGCGTCTCCGGTCACGACCTGGACGACATCGTTCAGGCCGGCACGTCGGATGTTCTCGGCGGCTTCGTGGGCACGTGCAGGCTCGTACTCGATCGTGACCAGCCGTCCACCCGTTTCGCGGACACCCAGGCCCATCCAAATGGCGCTATAGCCGCTTGCGGCGCCAATCTCGAGCACTCGCCTTGCCCGTGTCGAAGCCACCATCAGCCGCAGAAATCGGCCGTCCTCTTCTGACACGGCGAGCTGCCCTTTGTCGGCTGCGCGAATTTCCTTGAGAATCTTCTCAATCGCCGGCGGCAACGCGTTATCAGGCGCGGTGATGCCAGCGGTAAATGTCACGATCAGAAGGGCAATGGCCAATCGCATCGGTGAATTATGTCCGCGATTGGAGAAAGGCGTCTGCGCGGGCGGCGGTGGCGCGTCCGTCAGCGACGCAATCCGGAATGCCGGTTCCGCGAAAGCCGCTGCCGGTTACATAAATTCCCGGATGGCCGTCGAGCAGACGATCGATCTCAGCCATCCGTTCGAGATGTCCCACTTCGTGCTGCGCGTTGGCGCGAGGCCACCGGTACACGCGTGTGAAGAGCGGCGGGCCACTGATGTCGAGCAATGCCCGGAACTCGTCGAACACGGCGGCACCGAGCTCCGCATCGGATCGCGCGAGCGCATCGGGATCGTAGGCGCCGCCAACGAATCCACGCAGCAACACGAACCCTTCGGGTGCGCGGTGCGGCCACTTCGACGACACCCAGGACCCGGCCATCAGCAGGCGCCGCTCCGGTCGTGGCACGACAAAACCGGATCCGTTCAGGGGATGCGCAACCTGATCGCGTCGAGCGCCAATAGCGACGGTCGCTGAGGAGACGTAAGGAATTTTTCCGATCAGACTTGCCAACGGCTCATCGAGTATGGACAGGATGGAAGAGGCTGTCCAGGCGGGTGTGGCAACGATCACCACCGGTGCGGAAAGTGGCTCCCCGGTATCGAGCGTCACCACGTAGGGGCCGCGGCCAGAGATCGATACGACACCAGATCCATATCGCAATGCGCCGGCCGGCATCCGATCGACGAGCGCGGCGACGAGCTCGCCAATTCCGCCGGGCAGCGACATGAAGGCGCCATGGGAATCATTGCCTGAAGCGGCGCGTTTGGATTTTTGCGCGCGGAGGCCGCGAAGCACGCTGCCGTGCGTGTGTTCCGCCTGCAGCAGCAGCGGAAAGGCCGACCGCATCGACAGTCGCTGCACATCGCCGGCATGAATCCCCGCCAGCAACGGATCGGCGAGATACGTGAGCGCCTCCTCTCCAAACCTGCGTCCGATGAAGCTGCCGATGGACTCGTCGCCTTGCGCTTCTCTGGCAGGAAGGGCGAGCTCGAGCGCCATGCGCGCTTTGCCGCGCCACGAAAAGAGCGGTGTCCGCACAAATGGACCGAGACCTGTCGGAATGCCCAGCACGGATGATTCCGGCAAAGGAATCAAACGACCTCGCCGCAACACGAACGCTGTGCGCGGCGTGAGTGTTGGATGCAGGCGATCGCCGAGTCCGAGCTCCCGACAGAGCTGCAGCGCCGCGGGTTTCTGGACGAGCAGCGCGTCAGGTCCGGCATCGACGAGAAAGTCATCGACGCGCTCCGTGAAAATCACGCCGCCTGCCCGCTTACTGCGTTCGATGACCAGGGGGCGCCGGCCTCGCTGCAGCAGCTCCCACGCAGTGGCGAGTCCGGAAATACCGGCGCCGACGACTACAACTTCTGGAGATCCGTTCACGTCGGTTCCTTCACGTGCGTTCCTTCACGTACGTTCCTTCACAGGGGTTCACCCAGGTTCCTTCGACGTACGTGCTTCACAAGGTTCACGCAGGTTCCTTCACGTACGTTCCTTCACAAGGTTCACGCAGGTTCCTTCACGTACGTTCCTTCACAA
>Ga0137374_10006308_pt1 | contig 14110 bp, 15 predicted proteins | sample SagtaG_20_FD_104811 | JGI IMG/M metagenome (GOLD analysis project Ga0137374, IMG submission 104811) | Vadose zone soil microbial communities from Sagehorn Ranch, Mendocino, California, USA - Sage1_R_100_16 metaG | ecosystem: Environmental > Terrestrial > Soil > Vadose zone | place: USA...
GATGTGCAGGCCCCGCGGAGTCAGGATGTACAGGCGCCTCGCAGCCAGGACGTGCAGGCTCCTCGCAGCCAGGACGTGCAGGCGCCTCGCAGTCAGGATGTCCAGGCGCCTCGCAGTCAGGACGTGCAGGCTCCTCGGACCCAGATGACGGCCGCACGCTCGGCCGACATGAAGAAGGCCACGGCGCTCGTGAAAGAGGCCGAGGCCGCGTGCAAGGCTGGTAAGAAGGACATGGCAGCCGGCAAGGCCAAAGCTGCCATGGAGATGCTGAAGAAGTAGCTCCTTCCCGCTTGGCAGCAGCGGGCTCCAGGGGCAACGCCCCTGGAGCCCTTTTCTTATCTCGCGAGGCCGGGCTCGGCGCGGTCAGTAGGGCAGGCTCTCGCGACCCATCAGCTCACGCGCGACGATGACCTTCATGATCTGGGCCGTGCCGTCGCCCAATTCCAGCCCGATCACGTCGCGCAGCCGTTGCTCGAAAGGCAACTCGTCGGTGTAGCCATAATGGCCGTGGAGCAGCAGGCACTGGTGAATCGTCTCCACGGAGAGCTTGGGTGCCCACCACTTCACCATGGCGGACTCCTTGGTGTGCGGTAGGCCATGATCGGCCAGCCAGAGCGATCGGTAGCAGAGCCACCGCGCGGCGTCGATGTGGGTGGCCGCCTCGGCGATGGGAAAGGACACGCCCTCGAAGGTCGCCAGTGTGCGCCCGAAGGCCTTGCGCTCCTTGACATAGGCCATCGTTTCCTCGAGCGAGACCTGGGCCACGCCGAGACAGGCCAGCGCGATCAGCACGCGGTTATAGTCGAAGCCCTGCATGACCTGGTAGAAGCCCGTGCCCTCGCCGCCCACCCGATGGGAGGCGGGGATCCTCACGTGGTCGAACGAGAGCACCGCACGGACCACCGCTCGGGTGCCGAGGTCGCTGATCGGGCTCCTGGATACGCCGGGGAGGTCGAGGGGCACGACGAACGCCGTCACACCGCGCGCCTTGGCGTCGGCGTCGGTTCGGGCGAAGACGATGGCCGCCTGCGCCACCATGCCCAGGCTGATGCCGGACTTCTCCCCGGTGATCACGTAGCCGTCCGCCTCGCGCTCGGCGCGGCACGCGAGGTTGGCGGCGTCGGAGCCCACGCCCGGCTCGGTGAGGGCGAGGGCGATCACGCTCTCGCCGCGTGCGGTCGGCGGCAGCCACCGGGCCTTGACCTCATCGCTGCCGCTCTGACCCAGGATCTGCCCGGCCAGCCCCGCCAGCTGAATGCCGTAGGTCGCGCTGAAGTCGCCCCGCGCGATCTCCTCCATGGCGATCCCCATGCTTACCAGGTCGATCTCGTGTCCGCCGAACTGGCTCGGGTTGCGGAATCCGAGAAGCCCCAGCTCTCCCATCCGCCGCCAGGCCTCCCAGGGGAACTCGCCGCTCTTGTCCCACTGACGCGAGCGCGAGGCCAGCTCCTTCCGGGCAAAGGCGCGCAGCGTGCGGGTCAGCTCTTCCTGCTCCGGCGTGAAGGCGAAGTCCATGGCTCCCTCTGCGGTGCGTGTGTGACGGGCTCTCCGCGGCCCTCACATCATGGTGTAGCCGCCGCTCACGCTGAGCGTCTGGCCGGTGATGAAGCTCGCCGCATCCGAGGCGAGGAAGACGACGGCGCCCGCCACGTCCTCCGGTCGGCCGATGCGGCGAAGCGGATAGACCTTGGCGATCCGCGCGCGCATCTCGGGCGTGCCCCAGGCGCGGTTCGTCTCCGATGCCCACATGCTGAGCCCCCCGATCTCTTCGTCCGAGTCTGGGATGGTCATCCCGGGGCAGACCACGTTGAGCCGGATGCCGTAGCGGCCGACCTCGCGGGCCAGGCTCTTGCTGAGCGCGATCACCCCAGCCTTGCAGGCGCCGTATACGGCCTCGCGGAACTCACCCATGCGCCCGGCGTCCGAGCCCAGGCTCACGACAGCGCCCGACTGCCGCGCGATCATGCCATCCAGCACCGCGCGGGTACAGTTGATCATGCCCCAGAGATTGATCTGGACCTCCTTCTCCCACTCCTCTCGCGTCTTCTCGATGAAGAGCCGGTCATGGGTCCAGCCGACATTGTTCACAAGCACGTCCGCCCGCCCGTGCCGCTCCTCCACCGCGCGGACCATGACCTGGACGCTCTCCCACTTGGTGACGTCGGTGCGGACCACGGTGGCCGTGGCGGCGCCGGCGCGCTCCGCCTCGGCCGCCACCTTCTTGCCCTGCCCCTCGTCGATCTCGGCGATGGTCAGGTTCACGCGCTCGCGCGCGAAGGCCAGGGTGATGGCGCGCCCGATATTGGAGCCGCCGCCGGTGACGACGACGCTCTTCCCAGCCAGGTTCAGTTCCATCTGCCTGTCCTTTCTATTCGCCGTCGGGGCGCCTGCGCGCCCGACGGTCGGGGACGGTCGGGGAGGTCAGCCGTCGTATGGACGGTCTCGTCGCCGTCGGGGGCCGCCGGTCACCACGCGGTGGTCTGGCCGCCGTCCAGGTACACCGTCTGCCCGGTCATGAAGTCTGAGGCCGCCGATGCGAGATAGACGACCAGCGGCCCCACTTCTTCCGGCTCGCCGATGCGGCGCGCGGGCACCTTGGAGAGGAAGAGCGCCCGCTTCTTCTCGTCAGCCAGCGCCTCGCGCGGGATGTCGGTGTTCATGTACCCGGGCGCGAGACAGTTCACCTGGATCCCGTGGCGCGCCCACTCGGCGCCCAGGCACCGCGTGAGCGCCTCCACGGCGGCCTTGCTGGCGCAGTAGGCCGCGTAGCGCGGGACGCCGAGCGCTCCGTACATGGAGCCGATATTGATGATCTTGCCGCCGGCGCGCGCCATCATGACGGGCGCCACCGCGCGCGCCAGGCGGAACATGGAGGTGAGGTTGGTCGCGAGCACGCGCTCCCACTCCTCGTCGGTGACCTCCACGGTCTTCTTCTCGAGCGTGATGCCGGCATTGTTGACGAGGATGTCGACGGGGCCGAGCGTGGTCCCGACCTCGCGCACGGCGGCGTCGATCTCCGCGGCGCGCGTGACGTCCAGCCGGAAGCCGCCCGCCCGGGTGCCGTGGCGGCGGATCTCATCGGCTGTCTTCTCCGCCTGGTCCATCGAGCGCGCGCAGCAGGCCACATCGGCTCCCGCGGCTCCGAGCGCCAGCGCGATGGCCCGACCGATCCCCCGGCTCGCGCCGGTGACCAGCGCTACCCGTCCCTTCAAGGAGAACCAGTCGGGCATGTCAGCTCGGCCGTCGCGCTTCCGCCTCGAGCTTGTCCTTGATGAGCTGGCGGAGGCGATACTTCTGGATCTTCCCGCTCGGGGTCATGGGGAACTCGGAGACGATCTCCAGGCGCTCGGGGAACTTCTGCTTCGCGAGCTGCTTGGCGTCAAGGTAGGTCACCAGCTCGTCGAGCGTGACCGACTCGCCGGCCCGCGGGATCACGAAGGCGCAAGCGCGCTCCTGGAGCCGTGGGTCGGGCATGGCGACGATTGCCACGCCGGCGACCTTGGGATGGGCGAACAGCAGGTTCTCCACCTCCGCGACGGGGATGTTCTCGCCCCCGCGGATGATCAGATCCTTCGAGCGCCCGGTGATGGCGAGGTAGCCTTCGCGGTCGAGCGTGGCGCGGTCGCCGGTCTTGAACCAGCCTTCGGGCGTGTGGGCTAGGGCGGTGAACTCGGGGCGCTCGAAGTAGCCCACGAACTGGGCGGGGCCGGTGACGAGGAGTTCGCCTTCGACGCCAGGCGGCACATCGCGCCCGTCGGGATCGACCACGCGCAAGGCCATTCCCGGGAGCGGGGCGCCGTCGGTCCCGAACACCTTGTCCTCGGGGTCGGAGAGCCCGTTGCACGTCACCAGGCCGTTCTCGGTCATGCCCCACCCCGCCGAGATCGCGCAGCCGAGGCGGGCGCGGGCGTCGATCACGAGCTGGCGCGGGATGGACGCGCCGGCCGAGATGAAGAGCCGGAGCGAGGAGAGGTCGTGGCGCGTGGGCGTGTAGGTCAGGTCCTGCAGGAACGGCGTGGCGCCCATGGTGAACGTCACTCGCTCGGCCTCGATCACCCGCGCGGCCTCGGCGGCGCTCCAGAGATCGAGCCAGACGGCGGTAGCCCCGAGGAGGAAGTTGAGGCAGTAGCCGTAGAGATAGCCGGTCTGGTGGCCCAGGGTGGAAGCCATCAGGATCACGTCCCGCTCGGAGAACCGGAGCCGATCGATCAGGGAATAGATGGTCGACAGCGCGGTGTTGGGCGTCTGCATCACGCCCTTGGGCTCGCCCGTCGTTCCAGACGTGAAGACCACCTCGTGGACACGGTTCGGATCGCTGCCCGGGAGCGGGCGCCTCCCCTCGCGCGACTCCCACGGGGTATCCGTCAGCGTGGCCCACGGCTGCATCCCCTCCGCGGGCTCGCCGCGCACCACGAACACGTGCTCCAGCTTCGGCACGTCGGGGCGGAGGCCGGCCAGCATCAGGGCGTAGCGGAAGCCCCGGAACACCTCGGGGATCACCACTACCCGCGACTCGAGGAGGCTCAGCATGAAGCGTAGCTCCCTCGCGCGATAGGTGGGGGGAATCGGGTTCACGATGGCGCCGAGGCGGGCCGCCGCCAGGAAGAGCGTGATGCACTCGTTCCAGTTGGGCAGCTGGCAGGAGACGATGCTGCCTGGCTCGACGCCATGGGCCCGGAGCCCGTGAGCGACCCGCTCGACGAGCCTGGCCAGCTCCGCGTACGTGTAGCGGCTACGACCATCGACGATGGCGGTCTTGTGCGGACCTCGGGTCGCCCAGCGGTCCAGATAAACTTCCAGGCTCTCGTTCCGCCAGAAGCCGTGCTCGGTGGATTGCCGGATGCGTTCTCGAGTGAGCGTCGTGTCCATCACTTCCTGAACTTCGCGACGCCGTTCTTCTTCTCGTAGAGGATGTCCGTGTAGGTCATCGAAGCCTCCATCCGCCGTGAGGAGTTTACATGCGGAGCGCAGTGGCGATCAAGACGGGTTTCCGGTGCCCACAGGTGAGTCATGCGAGTGATCCCTTGACTCCCTTGCGCACCGCCCGCATCATGACCCCGCGCCGAGGGAGGGCGCCCCCCATGGGAATCCCACTGTCTGATGAGATCAAGAAGCTCCTCGACCAACCCAACTTCGCCCATCTCGCCACCCTGTTGCCCGACGGCTCGCCTCAGTCCGCGCCCGTCTGGGTCGCCCGCGAGGGCGACCGCATCCTGATCGGCACGGGCGAGGGCTCGCTCAAGGCCAAGAACACCCGTCGTGATCCGCGCGTCTCTCTCTCCATCGCTGACATGGACGATCCCTACTCGGAGGCCCAGCTGCGCGGCCGCGTCGTCGAGCGCCGTCCCGACGGCGACTTCAAGGGCTTGGACGCCATCTCGCGCAAGTACACTGGCCAGCCCTTCCCGTTCCGCAACCCCGACGGCCGCGTCGTCCTCGTCATCGAAGTGGACAAGGCCCGCTATACCAAGCTGCCACTCAAGCACACGCCGCCGAAGTGATCGCCGGGGGGCTTGACTCCAGTGCAAAGTGACCCCTCACCCAGGAGGCAAGCTGATGCGAGCGTCGTACTACCACGGTAACCGGACCTTCAGGACCGGCCCAGCCCCCATGCCCACCCCCGAGGCCGACGAGGCGCTCCTCCGCGTGCGCCGCGTCGGGATCTGCGGCACCGATCTTCACATCTACCAGGGTCATCTCGACCACCGCGTCCCCAAGGGCGGCATCATCGGCCACGAGATCTTCGCCGAGGTGGCCGAGGCGCCGGCGGGCAGCGGCTTCAAGAAGGGTGATCGCGTCGTCGTCGAGCCCGTCCTGTCCTGCGGCGCCTGCCGCGCCTGCCGCATGGGCGCCTACTACCTGTGCTACAAGCTCCAGGTGCTGGGTGTCGACGTCCCCGGCGGCATGCAGGACTACTGGGCGGTGCCGGCCTCGCGCCTCCTCAAGGTGCCCGACTCGCTCAGCGACGACGACGCCGCCCTCGTCGAGCCGCTCGCCGTCGCCACCCACGATGTGAGCCGCGCGGAGGTCAAGGCGGGCGACGCCGTCGTCGTCTTCGGCGGCGGGCCCATCGGCTGCCTCATCGCCCTCGTCTGCCACCACCGCGGCGCCCGCGTCCGGGTCGCCGAGATCAATCCCTTCCGCCTCGACATGCTCCGGGGCTTCGGCCTCGAGACCATCGGCCCCGATCGCGACGTCGTCCGCGCCGTCAACGACTGGACCAACGGCGACGGCGCCGACGTGGCATTCGAGGTCTCCGGCAACCACGCCGCCGTCCGCTTGATGACCGACGTGGTGCGCGTCTGGGGCACGATCAGCGTGGTCGCCATCCACGCCGAGCCCATGCCGGTCCACCTCTACCCCATGTTCGCCCGCGAGCTCACCATGCACGGCAGCCGCCTCTACACCCGCGCGGCCTGGGAGGAAGCCATCAGGTTGGCGGCGAGCGGCGCCGTCCCCGTGGGGGCCCTCGTCAGTCGCCGCATCCCCCTCGAGGATCTGCAGAAGGGCATGGAGGAGGCGTTGGGTGGCGGCCCGGTGATGAAGGTGCTGGTGGATTTGACGGGGTGAGACAACTGGTCTGAGCCATGCCCGCCGAGTCTGGACAGGACGCCAACGCTGAAGTGGAGCGGCTCTTCGCGCTGGTCCGCGAGCGCTACGGGGATCGCCTGACGCCCGCCGAGCTCGACGGGGTGCGCGAGAGCGTGGAGGGGATCGTGCAGGCGGCGCGCGCCCTGCGCGCCGAGAGGCTCGAGATGTCCGACGAGCCTCTCCAGCCCTTCGTCCCGTACCGCGCGGACCGGTGAGCGAGAACCCGGCGTTCCTGCCCGTCCGCCGGCTCGCCCTACTGGTGCGCTCGCGGACGGTCTCGCCGGTGACGCTGGCCGAAACGTTCCTCGAGCGTCTCGAGACGCTCGGCCCGAAGTACAACGCCGTCGTCACCGTCACACGCGAGCGCGCGATGGAGCAGGCTCGCCGGGCCGAGCGGGAGATCGCCGCCGGCCGCTACCGCGGGCCGCTGCACGGCATCCCCTACGGCGCCAAGGATCTGCTGGCGACATCGGGCGGCATCCCGACGACGTGGGGTGCGGCGCCGCTCCGCGAGCAGCGCTTCGATTTCGACGCGACCGTGATCAGGAAGCTCGAGGAGGCGGGCGCCGTCCTCTGCGCCAAGCTCGCCATGGTCGAGCTGGCCGGCGGCATGGGCTACCGCCAGCCCAATGCCTCGTTCACGGGCCCCGGCATCAACCCGTGGAATCCGGACGCGTGGAGCGGCGGCTCGTCCAGCGGCTCGGGCTCGGCCGTCGCAGCCGGCCTCGTCCCGTTTGCGATCGGCTCGGAGACCTGGGGCTCGATCCTCTCCCCCGCCGGCTTCTGCGGCGTCGCCGGGCTCCGGCCGAGCTACGGGCGCGTGAGCCGCCGGGGCGCCATGGCGCTCTGCTGGACACTCGACAAGCTGGGGCCCCTCTGCCTCACCGCCGACGACTGCGGCCTCGTGCTGGAGGCGATCGCGGGCGCGGATCCGGCCGATCCCACCACGAGCGACCGCCCGTGGAGCTACGACGGCGCGGACGTCGCGGGGCGGCGGTTCAGGTTCGGCGTGATCAAGAACGTCACCACTGGCTGCGAGGAGGCGGTGAGCGCCAGCTTCGAGCGCTCCCTGGAGACGCTGCGCGTGCTCGGCGGCATCGAGGAGGTGGAGCTGCCTGAGCTGCCCTGGGAGGCGATCACCCGGACCATCCTTCACGTCGAGGCCGCCAGCGCCTTCGAAGACTTCATCGAGAGCGGGAAGATCGCCGGGCTGACGGCGCCCGAGGACCATTACAGCCCCTATGCGCGGGACGCCATCCTCGCCAAGGACTACGTGAAAGCGCTGCGATTGCGCGGGGTGATGGTCCGCGAGGCCGACCGCGTGCTCTCGCGCTTCGACGCGCTCGTCGGACCCGGGCGCGCCACGGTCGCGCCCGGCCTCGACCAGGAGTTCAGGAGCGCCATCCGCGGCGGCGCGCCCGATCTCATGGGTGCGATCGGCAACGGCGCCGGCCTGCCCGCCGTCTGCGTCCCCAACGGCTTCGTCACCCGCGGGCTGCCGACGAGTCTTCAGTTCATGGGCCGGGTGTACGAGGAGAACGCAGTCCTCGCCGCGGCGCGCGCCTGGCAGTCACTCACCGACTGGCACCTGCGGCACCCGGCGGTTGGGAACGACTAACGGGATTTATTCGATCGGCTTCGGGACGTGAAGCTGGAATCCGGCTCGCAATACCCCTGCCGGCCCCCCCCCGCACTGGTCGCTCCGGTGAACGCGGCCCGGGTGTCGCCGTCCCGCGCTGGCGGCAGGTTGCGGGAACTACCGGATGAGCCCGATCTCGCGCAGGTAACGAAGGACGCCAGGATGGATCAGGTCGGGACGCGGGGCCGCGGCGGCGGTGTTGGCCGTGGTGGTCTCGCGCGCCTGAGGCAGGCGCCGGGCGAGATCGGCCTCGCCCAGGTGCAGCGCCCGCGCGAGCCGATACGCGACGTCCTCGGGCAGCGTGGGGGCGCCGAGGATGAAGCTCCACGAGCCCACCGACGCGATGGGCGCATCCTGGCCGGGATAGGAGCAGGCGGGAATGGTCATGGGCTTGAGGAAAAGATGCTTGGCCTGAATCGCGCGGAGCCCGTCCGCGTCCGGCGCGATGAAGCGTGCGCCCTGAGGCCCGCTGGCTACCGCCGTGAAGCCCGGCCAGCCGATACCGCCGCCCCACAGCGCGGCCACGCGTCCGTCCATCACCATCTTCGGCCCGTCGCCCGCTTGGTCCAGGAAGACCGGCCGGAAGTCGTGATCGCGGTCGAGGCCGAGCCCGTCGAGCACGTAATGGGCCAGGACAACGAGGCCCGAGCCGCGGGCCCCGAAGACGACCGGCTTGCCCCTGAGGTCCGCGACGGTCCGGTACGGCGTGTCCCCCCGCACCACGAACATGCCCGGCGTGCCGTACATCGCGGCGATGATGCGGAGGTTCGCCGGCAGCCGGCCGATCCCGCTCAGCGTCTCGTGCACGATCTCGCCCTGCACGAGGGCGATGTCGAGCTGGCCGGCCTCGAGCAATGGCACGTTCTCGGTGCTGCCCTTGGTGTGCCGCGTCTCGACACGGAGCGAGGGATCGATCGCGTTGACGGTCTCGGCCACGGCCTGTCCGTAGACAGGGAAGCCGCCGCCGGGCGTCGCCGTGCCGAGGACGATGACGCGCGACTCGGCTGCGGCAGTGCCTGCGGCCAGTGCGCCGAGCGCGGCGGCCAAGCCCAGGGGCCACATGCGGATGACCATCGCGCTTACCCTACCACAGGCATGCGGGTCTCCCACTCGCCGGGAACCCTCGACGCGCCCGGGAGGGTACGCATCCGGGAGAAGGCCGTTGACCGGGCGCGTCGGTTGACATCCCATCCGCCCGCGCAGAGCTCGGGCCGATAGAGGAGAAAGGGCATCTCCCTCTCTGGCGGTTCGCCCTGGACCGGCGAGGGCCCCGGTTGCCCTCTCAGGCTAGCTCCGCTATCGTCCGAGGCGGAGGGGGGCCCAGTCCAAGCGATGAACGACGGCACGCCAGGACCGACATCGCATACCTACTTCTCCCAGCGCCTGCGGCTGCACTACGTGGACTGGGGCAATCCCGGGAGGCCGCCGCTGCTCCTGATCCACGGCGGGCGCGACCACTGCCGGAACTGGGACTGGACCGCCGCGGCGCTCCGGGACGACTGGCACATCATCGCGCCCGACCTGCGCGGGCACGGGGACAGCCAGTGGTCGCCGGACGGTAGCTACACGATGGCGGGCTACATCTACGACCTCGCCCAGCTCATCCACCAGCAGCGGCTGGCGCCGGTCACGATCATCGCCCACTCTCTCGGAGGGAATATCGCGCTCCGCTATGCCGGCATCTACCCCGAGACGGTGGCGAGGCTGGTGGCCATCGAGGGGCTCGGCCCACCGCCGAGCGCGCTGGCCGAGCGCCGCGCCAAGACCATCGCGGAGCGCATGGACGAGTGGATCCGCGAGCGGCGCGCCCTCGCCGGCCGGATGCCCAGGCGCTACGCGTCTATCGAAGACGCCTTCCGCCGCATGCAAGAGGAGAACCCTCATCTCACCGCACAGCAGGCGCGGCACCTGACCGTCCAGGGCGTCAACCAGAACGAGGACGGCACCTACAGCTGGAAGTTCGACAACTATGTGCGCGCCTGGCCTCCCTACGACATGCCCGGCCGGGACATCCAGCTCCTGTGGTCGCGGATCAGCTGCCCCACTCTTCTCTTGTACGGGAAGGAGAGCCAGTCCGGGAACCCGGCCGACGATGGCCGAGCCCAGCCCTTTCGCCACGCGCGAGTGGTCGGCATCGACGGGGCCGGGCACTGGCTGCACCACGACTGCCTCGACGACTTCCTCCGCACTATCCGCGAGTTCCTCGGGAACACTCGGGAAGGCTGACCGGGGACGCGCGCGCCGCCCGGAATGTCTTACCGGGGCCGTCCTGAGGTATGCTTGGCGCTATTCGGAGGACCATGAAAGAGGGGGACCCATGAGGCGAGTCATCGTTCGCGTCCACGTTCTCGTCCTGACGCTCCTGCTGCTCTCCGGCAGCCCGGGGCCGGCGGCGGCCGCGCCAGAAGGCACGCTGACATGGGGGCTGCATGTCACGCTGGCTGCCCGCTGGCTCGACCCGGCCGAGACCGAGGCCCTGATCACGCCGTTCATGGTGCTCTACGCCATCCACGACGCGCTGGTGAAGCCGATGCCGGCGGGGACCAGTGCGCCGAGCCTCGCCGAGTCGTGGACCGCCTCGAAGGACGGGCTCACGTACGAGTTCGTCCTCCGCAAGGGAGTCAAGTTCCACAACGGCGAGCCGGTGACGGCGGAGGACGTGAAGTTCTCGTTCGAGCGGTACCGGGGCGCGGCGGCGAAGTTGCTCAAGGAGCGGGTGCGGGAGGTACAGGTCGTGGACCCAGGCCGCGCGCGCTTCCACCTCAAGGAGCCGTGGCCGGACTTCATGACCTTCTTCGGCACCTCGGCCACCGGCGCCGCCTGGATCGTGCCCAAGAAGTACGTGGAGAAGGTCGGCGACGACGGCTTCAAGAAGGCTCCCGTAGGCGCCGGGCCGTACCGCGTCGTGAGCTTCACGCCGGGCGTGGAGCTGGTCATGGAGGCCTTCGAGGGCTACTGGCGGAAGACGCCGTCCGTGAAACGGTTCGTGTTCCGGAGCATGCCCGAGGAAACCACGCGGGCCGCCGCCCTCAAGAAGGGCGAGGTGGATATCGCCTACCTCCTGAGTGGCCCCGTCGCCGAGGAGATCCGGCGAACGCCGGGGCTCCGGCTCGTGGCCGCGCAGCCACCCGGCGTCTTCTGGCTCGACTTGCCCGAGCAGTGGGATCCGAAGTCGCCGTGGCATGACCGGCGCGTGCGGCTCGCGGCCAGCCACGCCATCGACCGGCAGGCCCTCAACCAGGCCGAGACGCTCGGCTTCTCGCACCCCACCGGCGGCCTCCTGCACCGGAGCCTCGAGTTCGCACTCGCGTTCGAGCCCCTGGCGTACGACCCCGGGCGGGCGCGGCAACTCCTCGCCGAGGCCGGCTATCCCAACGGCTTCGACGCCGGCGACCTCTATCCCTTCCCGCCCTTCAACTCGATGGGGGAGGCCCTGGGCGGCTATCTCCAGGCCGTCGGCATCCGGACGCGCATCAGGACGATGGAGCGCGCGTCGTTTCTCACGGCGTGGCGCGAGCACAGGCTCAAGGGCGTGATCGTCGGCATCGCCGGCGCGGCGGGCAATGCGGCGACGCGGCTCGAGGCGTACGTCACCAAGAACGGCATCTACTCCTCCGGCGTCCTCCCCGAGGTCGAGGACCTCTTCCAGCGCCAGGCCAGGGAGATGGACCGGAAGAAGCGCGAGGCGCTGCTCCACCAGATCCAGCAGGTCCTTCACGACCGGGTTATGCAGGTGCCGGTCTACGAGCTCGCCTTCCTCTGGGGCGTCGGACCGCGCGTGGAGGAGGCGGGCGTGGACCTGATCAAGGGCTTCGCGTACTCGGGGCCCTACGAGGACCTGCGGCTGAAGCGGCCGTGAGAATGCAAGCTCAAGCTCAACTGCAGGAGATGCGGCGCCGCGCGCTGCCCGGCGGGGAGTCGGAGCCTTCCCCGGAGGAGCGGGAGGGTCGCCCACCGGGCGGACAGTATCTGTAGTCCCGAGGTGCGCGGGCCGCGGGTGGCGCGCCGAGGGTACCGGATCGCCGCGTTTTCGCCAATCTGCGTCGTGGGCTCGTCGGTTTGCCCGAGACCCACGGTCCCGATCAGTGCGCGTGGCGGTGGTGCGGGTCGGGAAAGTGGACGTGACTGTGCCGGAGCCGAGTGTGTACATGCGGGTGCGAATGGGGCTCACCGGCGGGCTCTGTCCCGTCGTGGGCGTGCTGGTGATGCTCGTCATGTACGTGGCGATGCTCGTGGACTAGCTCCTCGTGCATGTGCTCATGCTCGTGCCGCTCTGTCAGGTGAAGCCAGACACCCAGCGCCATGAGAGTACCGGCCGTGACGAGTCGCGCCGTGACGGGTTCGCGCAGGATCACGACGGCGATCGCCCCACCGAAGAAGGGCGCTAGCGAGAAATACGCGCCGGTCCGGGCGGCGCCGATGTGCCGGAGGGCGACAACGAAAAGCACCAGACTCACGCCGTAACCGCCGAATCCCACGAGCGCCGCGAGAGCCAGCGGTCTTGGTTCCGGCCAGGCGGATCCCAGCCCCAAGGCAAGCGTGACGTTCACCGTGCCGGCGACGCAGCCCTTCACCAGCGCGATCTGGAGCGGATCGGTCAGCGAGACCTTGCGGGTCAGGTTGTTGTCGACGGCCCAAGCAAGGCAAGCCGCCGTGATCGCCAGCGGACCAAGCAGTCCGCCGGTAGCCGGATCGCCGCCCCCAGCGAGGACGGCGCCACCCGTCACGATGGCGACCATGCCCGCCGCGATCCGCCGGTCGAAGTTCTCGCGGAAGACGAACCAGGCCAGCACGGCTGTGAAGACGGCCTCGAGGTTCAAGAGCAGCGCAGTTGACGCGGCCGTGCTACGTGCCAGCCCGACCATAAGCAAGACCGGCCCGACAACACCGCCCGACAGGATTGCAGCACCCAGCGAGAGCCATTCCCGCCGACGGAGGCTGGCCTCGCCGCGCACGCCGCCGACGATCTTCACCAGGACGAGACCGAGACCGGAGCCGAGGTAGAGCACCCCCGCCAGCATCCACGGATCGATGTCCCGGAGCAGGAGCTTCGCCAGCGGTGTGCAAGCGCCAAACAGCGCGGCCGAGAGCAACGCGAAGCCGGCGCCCCGAGAGCCAATCACGCCGCCGAGACCTCCTGCCTCGCCGACTCCATGCCGCGCCCGCCCGGTCTCGCGATCAAGCCCGTGAATAATCCCCGCTAACCCAAGGTGGCCCGGAGGCCAACGGCCTTCGGGCGCCGGGGGGACGGACATGACGTTCTCGACGCGCGGCGCGTCCGGTCGGCCACCGGGGTATGCTATCATCCCGCTGGTTCTGACGCCGCGAAGGGGAGGCAGCGATGGGGATGTTCCGACTCTACACCGGCCCCGATGGGCAATCGCGCATCGAAGCGATCGACCTGTCGAGAAGCCCTTCGTGGACGAAGGGGCTGGCCACGACGCAGATCGCGTTTCGCGAGGACCCCGTCGGCCGGTACCTCGACTGGCATCCGGCCCCGCGCCGCCAGTTCGTCATCATCCTGTCGGGCCAGCTCGAGATCGGCCTGGGGGACGGCTCCAAGCACCTCTTCGGTCCGGGCGACGCGCGGCTGGTCGAGGACACGACGGGCCGGGGTCATACCACGCGAGTACACGGCAACCAGCCCTGCGTGACGGCGACGATCCCGCTGGCGCAGCAGTGAGCTGGCCGGCGACTCCGGCTTCCTCGGCCGACTTCACCGCGCCCGCCCCAGCAGTGTGAGCCGCAGGACGTCGTGGGGCTGGGGCCCCACCGTCCGAGGCGAGCGATCCAATGGCTGAGCCGCAGGACGTCGTGGGGCTGGGGCCCCACCGTCCGAGGCGAGCGATCCAATGGCTGAGCCGCAGGACGTCGTGGGGC
>Ga0137374_10006309_pt1 | contig 14109 bp, 12 predicted proteins | sample SagtaG_20_FD_104811 | JGI IMG/M metagenome (GOLD analysis project Ga0137374, IMG submission 104811) | Vadose zone soil microbial communities from Sagehorn Ranch, Mendocino, California, USA - Sage1_R_100_16 metaG | ecosystem: Environmental > Terrestrial > Soil > Vadose zone | place: USA...
CACCGCGCCGTCGGGCGCCGACGACCAGATCCTGCCCTTGCCGTCGTGGTCCACGGTGGTCGCGCCGCCGGTCGGCGAGATGTCCTCGGGCGGGATATGGACCTCGATCGTCTCGGTCTTGGGGTCGAGCCGGCCGATGCCGCCGCGGCCGGGATTGACGTTGAACCAAATGATTCCCTTCTCGTCCCGCGTCATCCCGTGCGTGACGGCGGCGAGCCCGTTGGCGGCGGGCACCATGAAAGGCTTCACCGCGCCGGTCCGGGTGTCGATCTTGCCGATGGTGAGGTGCCGGGTGGGGACGTTGCTGGTGAACCAGAGATTGCCGTCGTGGTCGAGCCAGGCGTCGTGCACGCCGTAGCCCGGCATGACGCCGGAGGGCGTGCCGAGCGACCAGTCCGTCCCGTCATTGGTCACCACGTTATAGGGCGCCGCGACGTCGGGATCGATCGGCACGTCGTATTCCTTGATCATGACGCGCGCCGTCTCGCCGGCGGGGCGCGGGCGCTGCTTGACGCGCATCGCGCTCTCGCCCGGCCCGCGCGCGCGGGCGAGATAGGCCGCAAGCTCCTTCTGGTGGAAGTCGAGGATGCCGTTCGGCGGCCGCTCAGGCTGAACGACGCCGTACACGTTCACGCGCTTCATCAGGTCGATGATTGCGTTCCAGCCGGCCTCGTCGAACCGGTGCTGCAGGATGTAGCTCGGCGTGTGGCAGCCGGTGCAATTGTTGCGCACCAGCCGCTTCATGCGCAGATCGTCCGGGGTTTCCTCGGGCAGGCCGGCGAGCGCCAGGTCGCCGGGCAATTGCCGCACCTGCCGCTCGAAATCCGTCATCGGTTTCAGCGCGAAATCCTGCCGCCGCTTCGCCGCCAGATCGACCTCGCCTTTCGCCGTCTCGAAGCCGAGCGCCTGCGCCCACACCCGGTATTTCCCCGCCGGCAGCGGCGGGAAGTAGTAGGTGCCGGCTTCGTCGGTGAAGACGGTCGTGGTGATGGTCTGCCCGTCCGCCTTGGCCGATACGTTGACGCCGCCGATCGCCTCGCCTGAAGCGGATTTGATCGTTCCGGTGAGCAGGACGTCCGCGGCCTTGGCCGTCGCCGGCACGAAGGCCAGCATCAGGCCGGCGAGGACACTCGCTAACGTGAACCAGGGTGCCTTGGTCATGGCGTTTCTCCCTTCCGGCTCAGCGCGGCTGAGCCGCCGGTTGCGGCGCCGGTACGGTCTTGAGGTAGGCGACGATCGCGTCGATCTCGGCGCGCTCGAAGTGATGCTTGAAGCCGGGCATGCGCGGGGTGCCGTTTGAGATCACCTCGCGCATCACGTCGTCCTGCCCGCCGAGCGAAGCCTTCGACAGGGCCGGACCGACGAGGGCACTCGTCCGCTGGACGTTGACGTGGCAGACGCTGCACGACTGCACGAATAGCCGCCGGCCCAACGTTTGCGTCGCGTCGAGGGATTGGTCGGCCCCGCTCTGCTGGGCTAACGCGCCTTGCGGCAACGCGGCGATCACGGCCAGGACCATCCAGGCGCTGCGCGTCATCCGGCTTCCTCCCGCACTCATGATTTTCGGCGAGCCTACGACTGGTTTGCGGCCAAGGGAAGCGCGCTCAGTCATGCGGCCGGCGACGACCGCGCATGCCAGCCATGAGGCCGCCGGAGGTGAGCGCGCTATCCGAACAGGCTGCCTTGGCCGGGATCGCCGCCGCCGCGCTTGCGCGGCTTCGCCATGCGGGGCGGCGCGAACGTGGTCGGAGCGCCTTCCGCGCGGGCGCCGACGCGGCCATCGGCGAACTCGATCTCGAGGGCAAGCCCGGGGCTCACCTCGGTGGCGGAGCGGAGCGGCCGCCGCCGGGCATCGCGCACCAGCGCGAAGCCGCGCGCCAGCACGCCGCGATAGGACAGGGCATCGAGCAGCCCTCCGGCGCGGTCGAGCATGGCGGCTTTCTGCAGGATGAGGGTATGCGCGGCGCGGCCCGCCCGTTCGGCCAGCGCCTGGGTGCGTTCGCGGCTGCGGGCGATGTGGCTGCGTTGCGCCTCCATATTGGCGCGCAGCGCGACGGCAAGGCGCGTCGAGAGGCCGGCGAAGCGCTCGCGCCGCCGGTGGCGCAGCACGTCGACGGCGCGCTGCGCGCGTTCGCCGAAGGCGGAGACCTTTTCGCGGCACCGTCCGGTATGGGCGCGCAGCGGCGCCGGGCTCAAACGCGCGGCAACGCGGGAGAATTGCGTATGATGGATCTGCGCATTGGCCTTAAGCGCGCGCGGCAGGCGGTCGGTCGCGGCGTCGAGGCGCTGGCGCGGCTCCGCCAGCAGCGTCTCGGCGGTCGGCAACAGGCGCATCGCCGCGCGCAATTCCTTGCGCCGCGTCTCCATCCCGCGCGCCCAGCCCGCGACGTGGCGCTGCCCGAGCCCGGCGATTTGGGCGATCAGCTCGGCGCGCACCGGCACCGCCATCTCGGCGGCCGCGGTCGGGGTCGGCGCGCGCCGGTCGGCGGCGAAATCGATGAGCGTCACGTCGGTCTCGTGGCCGACGGCGGAGATGAGCGGGATCAGGCTCGCGGCAGCGGCGCGCGCCACGATCTCCTCGTTGAAGGCCCACAGATCCTCGAGCGAGCCGCCGCCGCGCGCAACGATGAGAAGATGCGGGCGCGGAATTGGGCCGACCTCCAGCAGCGCGTTGAACCCCCAGATCGCCGCCGCCACCTGCTCGGCCGCGCCCTCGCCCTGCACCTTGACCGGCCAGACGAGGACACGGCGCGGGAAGCGGTCGGCAAGCCGGTGCAGGATGTCGCGGATCACCGCGCCGGTCGGCGAGGTGACGACGCCGACGATGGCGGGCAGGAACGGCAGGAGCTGCTTGCGCGCCGCGTCGAATACGCCCTCGGCGGCGAGCTTCTTCTTGCGCTCCTCGAGCAGCGCCATCAGCGCGCCTAAGCCCGCCGGCTCCAAGGTCTCGATGACGATCTGGTATTTCGACTGGCCCGGATAGGTGGTGATGCGGCCGGTCACCACGACTTCGAGGCCGGCCTCGAGCTTCACCTTGATGCGGGCGGCGGACGAGCGCCAGATTACGCCGGTGAGGCAGGCCTTGTCGTCCTTGAGGTCGAGATAGACGTGGCCGCTCGAATGGTACTTGACGTTGCCGAGCTCGCCGCGCACGCGGACGTAGCCATAGGCGTCCTCGAGCGTGCGCTTGAGCGCCGCTGAGAGCTCGGAGACGGTCAGCTCCGGAAGATTGAGTCGCGGCTCGTTCATATGGACAACTGTAGCCCGGATGGAGCGAAGCGCAATCCGGGGTACGCCCGACGCATGGTTCGTTATCGGCGCAATTTCGTTCCCAGCGGAACGTTCTTCTTCACCGTCGCCCTCGCGGACCGGTGTTCGTCCACACTTGTCGAGAACATCGCATCACTGCGCCGTGCCGCGTCACGCGGGCGGAGCGGCCCTTTGCGATCGATGCCATCCACCTACGACGCAGCTACTTCGCCAACCGCCGCGCCACCTTCATCCGCTGCACCGAATCGCCGGCGAGGTGGCTCCAGATGAACGAATCGCGCACCAGCTTGTCGGCGTGACGGTCGAGGCGGCAGGGCGCGCCGGCGTGGATGTCGAGATTGAGCTCGGTGACCTCCTGGATGACGTCGGTGGAGAAATTCATCGCCAGGCCGGCATTGGCGGACTTGATCTTCCGGTCGTGCTCCCAGGCGATGCGCATGACGAACGAACGCAGCGCCTCGGTGAGCATGTGCATCTTGTTGAGCTTGAGCTGGATTGCCTGCTGCTCGAACAGGGGCTTGCCGCCCTGTTTCGCCGTGCGCGCGTGCGCCGTCGCCTGCTCGCACGCGTCGTCGCACACGCCGAGCGCATTGGCGGCAAGCTCGAGGTCCCCGAAGATATCGCCGCCGGTGCGGTCGCCGGCCTGGTGGGTCTTCATGTCCGAGCCGTTGGCCGGCCCCACCACGTTGGCATGCGGCACGCGCGCATTCTCGAAGATCATCTCGCCGTTCTGGTAGAAGCGCCATCCGCTCTTGTTGAACACCTTGCCGATGCGGAAGCCGGGCGTGTCGCGCGGCACCAGGAACATGGTGGTGCCTTCGCGCAAGGGGACGTTGGGGTTGCTCCGCGCGTCGATGAAGAACAGCTTGCCGACCGGCGCGTTGGCGATGAAGCATTTCTCGCCGTTGAGGATCCACTCGTCGCCGTGGCGCTCCGCGCGCAGCTTCAGGCCCGCCTTGGGATCGTCGGCGGGCGGCAGCCGGTTGTCGGAGCCCGCGCTCGGCTCGCTGATGCCCTTGCCGAGCAGGAACGTGTCGTCGGCGACGAAGGGTTTCAGGAAGCGCTCCTTCTGCTCGTCGCTGCACACCGCCGAGATCAGGTGGCTCCACTTCCAGTTCTGGCTGAAGGTTTTCGAGATCGCGCTGTCGGCTTTGGCGAGTTCCGCCATGACCACGGCCTGCGTCACGAAGTCGGTCCCATGGCCGCCCCATTCCTTCGGCACCGCCAGGGTGCGGAAGCCAAGCCTGGAGCCCTTCTTGATGATGTCCCAGTCGAACGTCACGTGCGGGTCGGTGATCGCGTCGCGTTCGAGCGAGATCGGGCGGATCTCTTCGGCGGCAAACTTGCGCGCCTTCATCTGCCAGGCGCGTTGCTCTTCGTTCAGTGTGAAGTCCATGGGTGCGTCCTGATTTCAGGTTTCAATCATCGGCTCTGGCGCGGCGGAGCCCTCATCCTGAGGAGCCCGGCCACCTCATCCTTCGAGACGCCTCGCTTCGCTCGGCTCCTCAGGATGAGGTGGACGGGCGTCTCGAAGGATGAGGGCGACGTTTTCATTCCGCAGCACGCGCCGACACGGCGGGGTAGCGCCGGTAGCCGACCAGGGCTTCGGCGATCTCGAGCTTGCCATCGGTTACGCCGTGGCCGGCGTGGAGGCAGATGAGCGCGTCGTGGACGTATCTCTGCAGCGGCATGTCACGCATGACGCCCATGGCGCCGAAGCATTCGGCCGCGTCCTTGGCGGCGCGATAGACCGCCTCGGCCGTGAAGACCTGGGCGATCGTCGTCAGCGGCAGGTCAGCGATGCTGCGGTCGGCATAGATCTCCGGATGGTCCGAGGCCCACGCCGCCTGCCAGACGGCGTTGCGCGCCACGTTGAGCCGGATCGCGATTTCGGCGAGCTTCACCCCGATCGCCTGGTGCTCGGCGATGCGGCGTCCGCCCTGGACGCGCATCTGCGCATAGTCGAGCGCGGCCTCGTAGGCCGCGCGGCCGATGCCGAGGTTGATCGCCGGGAACAGCGGGATGCCGTCGTCCACGCGCCTCTCCCGGTCGGGGGCGAGAAGGTTCTGCGCCGGCACCCGGCAGTCCTCGAACGAGACCTCGCCGCCGGCGCCGTGAAACCCGCGGGCCGCCTCGTCATGGGCGCGCACAGTGAGCCCGGGCGCGTCGTGCGGCACCAGGATCACGCCGTCCGGCGCGGGCGGCTCGGTCGCGACGGTCACGGCGAACAGCTTGGCGATCGGCGCATTGGCGACGCAATTCTTGACGCCGTTGATGACCCAGTCGCCTTTGCTCTGCACCGCGATCGTCTCGGTCGCGCTGTCATGCGCCGTCGGGCGGTGATAGTTCACGCCGAGCACAGTATCCGTGTCGGGCTCATGCTCCGCCAACGCGAGGTGGTAGCGGTCGTCGGCGAGAAACGGCGGCAGGAATTGCGCGCGCTGCTCTGCCGTCATCCATCGATCGAACAGGAGATGGCCGAGCCGCGACGTTTCCGCCAGCACGGCCGCGACGTCGGGATCGCCCACGGCCAGCTCCTCGGCGACGATGCACGCGGTGAGGTTATCGGCGCCCGCGCCGCCCAGCTCCTCGGACAGCGCGAGCGTGCGCAGGCCGAGCTGCGAGGCCTGGTCGAGGATGGCAAGCGGCAGGCGCCGGTCCAGCGCCTCCAGGCGCTCGGATTTCAGCGCAAACGGCTTGATCTCCCGGGCGACGAAGTCGCGCACGGTGTCGCGGATCTCGCGCTGCTCCGGGCCAAGATGAAGATTGTACATTCGCTTTCTCCCGAATTCCCTTACGGGACGACGCGCCGATTGCATCTCGGCGACGAAGGTGACGAAAGGACCCCTATTCCGGCTTGATCCCGGCACTCTTGATCACGTTCGCCCACTTGTCCAAGTCCTTCTTGATCAATTGCTCCATCGGCTCCGGCGGAATCGCGAACGGGGTGACCTGCTGGTCGGTGAGCAGCTTGACGACTTCCGGATCGCGCATGACGGCGAGCGTCTCCTGGGACAGCCGCGCCACGATCTCCTTCGGCGTCTTCGCCGGTGCGATGATGCCGACCCAAGGGGCCATCTCGAATCCGGGCACGGTCTCGGCGACCGCCGGCAGGTCGGGCAGCGCCGGCATGCGCTTGGGCTCGGCGACCGCGAGCGCGACCAGTTGGCCCGACTGCGCGTTCTGCAACAGCGTCTGGACGTTGTTGAATCCCATCTGCACCTCGCCCGCGATCAGCGCGAGCGACGCCGGGCCGGTCCCCTTGTAGGGCACGTGCAAAAGCTTCACGCCGGTCGCGAGCGAGAACAGCTCCATGGCGAGATGGCTGAAATTGCCGACGCCGGCGGAGGCATAGGCGAGGCCGCCCGGCTTCGCCTTGGCCAGCGCGATTAGCTCGGACACGCTGCGCGCCGGCACCGACGGATGCACCGCCAGCATCCCGGGAAACCGCACCATGGTCGCCACCGGCACGAAGTCGCGCAGCGGAGAATACGGCAGCTTGTCGTAGAGCGACGGATTGACCACCAGCGGCGTGTCGGAGCAGGCGGAGATCGTGTAGCCGTCGGGGTCGGACTGCATCAGCGCCTGCAGGCCGATCGCGCCGTTGGCGCCGCCGCGGTTCTCCACGTAGACCTGCTGGCCCAGGCGCTGCGACAGGTGCTTGGCGGCAAGCCGCGCGATGAAGTCGGTGCCGCCGCCGGCCGGGAACGGGACGATCATCCTGATCGACTTCTGCGGCCAGGTCTGCGCGGCGGCGAGCGTCGGGCATAGGAGGCCCAGCGCCGCCACGAGCGTTACCAGCTTCCTCATGGTCCCTCCGTTCCTTGTCGAAAAGCGATCAGCTCATTGCATCACGGTCATTGCATGACAGCTTCGGCGATCGCGTCTCCCATATTCTGCGTGCTGGCCTGGCCGCCGAGATCCCGGGTCAGGTGCTCGGCCTCGGCGATCACCGCGGTCACGGCCGCCTGGATCCGGTCCGCGGCGGCGGTCGCCTTGGGCTCGTCGTGCTTGCGGCCGAGCCAGGCGAGCAGCATCTGGCCGGACATGATCATGGCATAGGGATTGGCGACGTTGCGCCCGGCGATATCGGGGGCCGACCCGTGGGTCGCCTGCGCCATCGCCTGGCGCTCGCCGACGCAGAGGCCGGGCGCGAGCCCCAGGCCGCCGACCAGGCCGGCACCGATGTCGGTGAGGATGTCGCCGAACTGGTTGGTGGTCACCACCACGTCGAACTGCTGCGGCGCGGTGACGAGCTTCATGGAGATCGAGTCGATCATCATCTCCTCGAACGCGACGTCCGGGAACTCGCGCGCGACCTTGCGGCATTCCTCCGCGAACATGCCGCAGGCGAGCCGATAGACCGGCTCCTTGTGGGCGGCGGTGACCTTCTTTCGCTCGCGGCTCCGCGCCAGCTCGAACGCCTCGCGCGCGACGCGGTTCGATCCCTTGCGCGTGATCACGCGCATGGCGACGGTGATCTCGTCGTTGGGCCGGAACTCCGGCAGCCCGGCGACCACCGTCTCGGAATAGAGCATTCCTTCGGTGATCTCGCGGAAGAACACGATGTCCACGTCCTTGTGGATGGACGGCAGATTGGGATGCGACAGCGCCGGCCGCACCGCCGCGAACAGGTCGAATTTCTTGCGCACCGGCGGCATCACCCAGGTGGCATCGCCGCGCGGATAGGCGGCATGTCCGATCGGGCCAATGATCCAGCCGTCGAGCGTGCGCAAGGCCTGCTCGGTCACGGCAGGAAGCGTATTGCCGTGCGCCTCGTGGCCGGCCTTGCCGATCGGCAGCTCGGTCCAGTCGATCTCAAGCCCGCAGCCGGACGCCGCGGCCTTCATCACCTTGACGCATTCCGGAACGACTTCCAGGCCGATGTCGTCGCCGAGCAGGATCCCGATTTTCAAAGCCGGCATCACTCCTCCACCACGATGCCGAGCTCCTCGACGACTGCCTTCCAGCCCGCCATCTCCTTTTGGATCCACGCCTGCGCATCGCCGAGCGAAACCTGCGCCGCCGGCAGCATGCCCCCCTTGTGGAACGCGTCCTGCAGCTCCGGAGCGGCCGCGGCCTTGGCGAAGGCGGCGTGCAGAATCTCGACGACCGGCGGCGGCGTTCCCGACGGGGCAAACGCGGCCGACCACTGGATCGGCTTCACGTCGGGGAATCCCAGCTCCTGAATGGTCGGAACGTCGGGGTATTGGGGGAGCCGCCCCGCCGCCGCGACCGCGAGCGGACGCACGCGATCCGCTTTGATCATGGGGACCGCGTTGGTGATGTTGTACCACGAGACATGGACGTCGCCGTTGGCGAGATCGCGCATGATCGGCGCTCCGCCGTCCTTGAACGGGATGTGCACCATGTCGAGGCCGGCGCGCTTGGCGAGGATCGCGGTGTTGATCTGCTGGTAGCTCCCCATCCCGGCGCTGGCGAAGCGCACCTTGCCCGGGTTCGCCTTCGCATAACCGACGAACTCAGCGAAGGTCTTGGGCGGGAAGTCGGTGGTCGTCGCGAGGAAGAACACCGGCACGTCGACCAGCCGCGCGACGATCTGCACCTCCTTGTCGTAATCGATCCGCATCTTCTTGGCGAGCAGGACCGGGGTGAGCCCGTTGGTCGAGATATTGCCGACCATCAGCGTATGCCCGTCGGGCCGCGCGCGCGCCATCTCCTCGATCGCCGGAATCCCGGAGGCGCCGGGCTTGTTCTCGACGAAGACGGCGCCGTTAAGGACCTTGCGCAGCTGCTCGGCGAACAGCCGCGCCACCACGTCGGTCAGGCCGCCGGGCGCGTACGGCACGACGATCTTGATCGGCTTCGCCGGGAACTGGCTCTGCGCCGCCGCGTCGGCCGCCGCGAGCGCGAGGCAGAACGCGAAGACGAAACGTGCGCGCGGCATGGGGTTTCCCTGGGCCCACGAGGGGCGATGAGCATTCTTTCGTTTGCGCGATTGTAGGAACGGCGCGACCGCGTGCACAAGCACGAACTGACGTTGCGGCGAGCTTGCACATTGGAAGGCTGCCAGTTTCAACGTGCGGAACGTGCAGAAGCCATCGACCGGCACCACGTTCGCGGAGTATGACATAAGGCGGAAGACCGGCCGCTCCTGACCGTGGGAGGAGATCATGAAAGCCCTATTCGCCTGCCTCATCGCCGCGCTCGGCGTGCTGGGCATCGTTGCCCCGGCGGGCGCGCAGGAGGCCGCATACCCGGCCCGGCCGATCAAGATCATCATCGCGTTCCCGGTCGGCGGACTGCTCGACACGGTCTCGCGCGTCGTCGGCGAGAAGATGTCGAGCCTGCTCGGGCAGCAGATCGTCATCGAGGCGCGGCCCGGCGCCGGCGGGACGCTGGCGACCGCCGCCGTGGCGCGGGCGGAGCCGGACGGCTACACGCTGATGATGATCAACGACAATCACTCGCTCAATCCGAGCGTGTTCAAGAACATCCCCTACGACAGCGTCAAGGATTTCGCCTCGATCGGCTTCGTCGGCAGCGCGCCCCTGGTGATGGTGGTGAACGCCGGCGTTCCGGCGCAGACGGTCAAGGAACTGGTCGAGCTCGCGAAGGAGAAGCCCGGCACGCTGACCTATGGATCTGTCGGAGTCGGCAGCGCCAGCCACCTGGCGGGCGAGATGTTCGCGGCGGCCGCCGGCGTCAAGATGCAGCACGTGCCCTATCGCGGCGGTGCGCCGGCGCTCAACGACCTCGTCGCCGGCCACGTCAACAGTATGCAGCTCAGCGCGGTGATCGGGCTGCCGCAGATCGAGGCCGGCAAGTTGCGCGCGCTCGGGGTCGCCGCGTCCTCGCGGCTCGAAGTGCTGCCGAACGTGCCGACGCTGGCCGAAGCCGGATACCCGATGGAGGCGGCATATTGGTTCGGGCTGGTGGCGCCCGCCGGTACGCCGGCCGCCGTCACCGACAAGCTGGAGAAGGCGCTTGCCCAGGTGCTCGCCATGCCCGACGTGAAGAAGCGCCTCACCGAGATGGGCGCGGTCGTCACCCCGCTCGGGTCGAAAGCGTTCGGCCAGTACATCCAGGCCGAAATGACCAAGTGGTCGGACGTCATCACCAGGAACCATATCAAGTTCGAGTAACGAGCCCGTGCGGTCCGTGGCATGTCCACCCCCCGAACTCCGGCAAAGATCGGCGTCGTGCCGACCGAGATTCTTCTGGCCTATGACGGGCTGAGCTTCCTCAAAGCGTTGATCGCTGGCGAGCTGCCGGCACCCCCGATCACGGAGACGCTCGGGTTCACGCTGACCGGAGCCGAGCCCGGCCGCGCGGTGTTTCGCGGCACGCCGGAATATCGGCATTACAACCCGCTCGGCACCGTTCACGCCGGCTTTGCCGCGACGCTGCTCGACTCGGCGGTCGGCTGCGCCGTGCACTCGACGCTCGCCAAGGGCGAGGCCTATACGACCCTCGAGCTCAAGCTCAATCTGGTGCGGCCGGTCACCATGGAGACCGGGCCGGTCGCCGCCGAAGGCCGCGTGATCCATCGCGGACGCACCGTCGCCACCGCGGAAGGTCATCTGAAGGACGGCGCGGGCAAGCTCTACGCCCACGCCACCACCACCTGCATGATCTTTCCGGCGAAGGGGTGAGGCAGGGAAGGCGCGCTACGCCGGCGCCCTTCGGGCGTTCAAGCTGATCGCCGCGGATATCGCGTTATGGGCCGAAGCAGTCAGAATCGCCGGCGTGCAAGAGAAGTGACGCCGCAGCAATGCTGCGCGCGCCGAAAAGCTGCGCTCAGGTCAGAACGGTTGCCGCCTCGCCGGATCAGTCCGAGCCGGTCATCGAGGCGCGGAGCGGAAGCGGGCCGGGCGTCGCGCGCGCGATGTTGGTGCGCGGGTTGCGCTTGGTGAAGGTGCAATAGGCGAAGTTCAGGCCGCGGACCGACCCGCGAAAACTGTTGGCGTCGGTCTGCACGAGGTTGAAGCACGGCTCGAAGGGCAGGCCCTTCAGCGCGGCGCAGACCGCCTGGTTCTTGACCTTCAGGGTTCCCGGCGGAAGCATCGCGTAGCGTACCGGGCCCTTACCCTGGATGCGGATCGTGCCGGCGACCGAGCCGTCGGCGAAGATGCGCCCGGCACCGGCGGTGCCGTCGTAACAGGCGTAGGAGAACAGCTTGCCGGCAACGAAGCGCTGGACCTCCTCGGGCCTCATATCTCCGGCAGCGGCCGGCGCTGCGGCCAGGAGACTTGCCACGATTGCAGCGATACGCACCGACATGTCGTCCCCACTCTGTTAACCATACCAGGGCGCGGATCATGCCCCGCTTTGGTGGACAAATTCTGAACGCGCTTACCCAATTTTGACCACGATTCGCCCCCGGACCTGGCCATCGACGATGGCCCGGCCCGCCTCCACGACCTCCACGAGGCTGATTTCCCGCGTGATCGCCTGAAGTTTGCCGCGGTCGAGGTCGGAAGCCAAGCGTTTCCATGCCTCCCGGCGCACGCTTTGCGGACACATGACCGAATCGATGCCCAAAAGCGACACCGCCCGCAAAATGAACGGGGTGACATATGTGGGAAGGTCCATGCCGGCGGCGAGCCCACAGGCGGCAACCGCGCCGCCGTAACGGGTCATGGAAAGGACGTTGGCGAGCGGGGTCGACCCGACCGAATCGATGCCGCCTGCCCATCGCTCCTTGGCGAGCGGCTTGACCGGGACCGTGAGCTCGGCCCGATCGATGATCTCGGCGGCGCCGAGGCGCCGGAGGTAGTCGGCCTCCGCCGGCCGGCCCGTCGCGGCGATGACCTGGTAGCCGAGCTTGGCAAGGATCGCGACCGCGACCGATCCGACGCCGCCCGCCGCCCCGGTGACCACCACCGGGCCGCTGTCGGGCACAACGCCGTGGCGCTCGAGCGCGAGCACGGCGAGCATGGCGGTATAGCCGGCGGTGCCGATCGCCATCGCCTCGCGGCCGGTCATGCCGGGCGGCATCGGCACCAGCCAATCGCCCTTGACCCGGGCCTTCTCCGCGTAACCTCCGAGATGGGTCTCGCCCAACCCCCACCCGTTGACGATCACCCGGTCGCCCGGCTTCCAGTCGGGGTGGTTCGAGGCCTCCACCATGCCGGCCAGATCGATCCCGGGAATCATGGGGAACCGCCGGACCACCGGCGCCTTGCCGGTGAGGGCGAGCCCGTCCTTGTAATTGACGCTCGACCATTCGACACGGACGGTGACGTCGCCGTCCATCAGATCGTTCTCGTCGAAGTCGGCGAGGCCGACCGATTGCCCCTCGTCGGTCTTGCGAATGAGGATCGCCCTGATCGTCGCCATCGCCTCGTTCCGCTCCGGTCCCCGCGGGTGGAGAAGCCCGTCGTCGGTTTTGTGGCGCGGCGCACGCCGCAGCGCAAGGGTCCGCAAGCGCGGAGGGTTAAGACGGCTCAAGCCGCCTCAAGCCGCCTGCGGCGCCGCGCGCATCACCGGCCTCTCGACGATCGGCAGATTGATGACGGCCGAGAGCACGCCGAACAGGATCGACAGCCACCAGATCGCGTCGTAGGAGCCGGTGCGCTCGAACACGATGCCGCCGAGCCAGACGCCCAGGAACCCGCCCAGCTGATGATTGAAGAAGGCGAGGCCCGCGAGCATCGTCAGCCAGCGCGTGCCGAACATCAGGGCGATGAGACCGTTGGTCGGCGGTATGCTCGAAAGCCATAAGAGGCCCATCACCGCGCCGAAGATCAGCGCCGAGGCGGGACTCGTCGGAAGGCTGATGAAGGCAAGGACGGCGAGCGAGCGCAGGAAATAGATCATCGACAGCAGGAAGCGCTTTGGCATCCGGTCGCTCAGCCAGCCGGCGGAAATCGAACCGATGATGTTGAAAAGGCCGATGATGCCGATGGTCCAGGCGCCCACGTCGGCCGAGAGGCCGCGATCGACCAGATAGGCCGGCAGGTGCACGGTGATGAAGAACAGCTGGAACCCGCAGGTGAAGTAGCCGAGGACCAAGAGCAGGTAGCTGCGATGCCCCAACGCCTCCGCGAGCGCGTGCATGACCGGCTGGTGCGGGATCGTTTCCGACTTCCCGGCGCCCTCCGGCGTCGCCAGTGCCAGCGCCAGCGGGATGATCAGCAAGACGATCGCCGCAAAGATCAACAGCGCGTGCTGCCAGCCGAAATTGCCGATGAGGCCGACCGCGAGCGGGGAAAAAAGGAATTGGCCGAACGAGCCCGCTGCCGTACCGAGGCCGAACGAGAGCGAGCGCCAGCTTACCGGCATCAGCTTGCCGAAGGCGCCGAGAACGACGGTGAAGGAGGATCCGGCGAGGCCGAACCCGATGAGCACGCCGGCCGTCAGGTGAAGCATCGCCGGCGTCGTGCTGTACGCCATCAATGCCAGGCCGGCGGCGTGGAGAGTGGTTCCAACTGCGAGCACGTATACGGGTCCGAACCGGTCGGCGATCGCTCCGGCGAACGGCTGGCCGGCGCCCCAGAGAAGCATCTGGATTGCCAGCGCGAGCGCGAACACGTCGCGGCCCCAGTCGTGCGCGGACGAAAGCGGGGTCAGGAACAGGCCGAGCGCGGACCTTGGCCCGAACCCGAGCACGGCGATCGCGCAGCCGCACACCAGGATGACCGCAGGCGTGCGCCACGTCGCCGATTTTGTGATCGCGGGATTGATCGGCATCAGGACCAATCGACAGGTCTTCAGGCGGGCGCCGGCTGAGGCCGCCGTACGGGTTTCTCCACGATCGGCAGGTTGATCAGGGCGGAGGCCACGCCGAAGAAGGCCGAGAGCCACCAGACGATGGTGTATGAGCCGGTCTGCTCGAACAGGAGCCCGCCGAGCCATACGCCGAGGAAACCGCCG
>Ga0137374_10006314_pt1 | contig 14100 bp, 21 predicted proteins | sample SagtaG_20_FD_104811 | JGI IMG/M metagenome (GOLD analysis project Ga0137374, IMG submission 104811) | Vadose zone soil microbial communities from Sagehorn Ranch, Mendocino, California, USA - Sage1_R_100_16 metaG | ecosystem: Environmental > Terrestrial > Soil > Vadose zone | place: USA...
AAGGCTGAACTGGGCTGTTCTCTGACGGCAAGTTTTCGTTCTACCCGTCAGCGACTGAGATGTGGCACCTTCAGCCGGAGATGGAATTGAGAGAGTCATACAATCGCATCTGCCAGATCCTCGTTCGGGCTGGAATGCGACCGCCTCCATTTCCGCATGACTCTTACACTCCATCGACCAACAATGGATTTCAGATCAAACGCTATCCGTCGCTGTACGTTCCAGTTGCAAATCGATATGAACTAACGCGTGATCTATTAAGGATGTGTGAAGGGGAACGAATCCAGGCAACGGTGACATCAATCTCCAAGGCGAACGACGGCAATCTGTTGGTAGCTATCGGAGAACACGACAGATCAGAAGCGCTCATTACACGGGCGGTGATCCTCGCGACTGGGCGGTTCGGCCCGATGTCTTGCGTTGTCAACCTTCCTCATGTCGCCACCTATCGACGGGTGGAGGTCGGGATACGCCTTGAACAGCCGGCTGAGAAGTTCTTCTTGCGGGACGACGGGTGCATCGATCCCAAGTACATTTGGACGGACCAATCCCGTCACGTGGCCTGGCGTACGTTTTGTTGTTGTCGACAAGGGGAAGTGTTAACCACGAAGTTCCGGGATTGGACGACCCTGTCAGGCCGAGCTGACTGTCCGCCAACCGGTCGTTCGAACGTCGGTTTCAACCTTCGCTTGTCCGATGGGCCGGATGGGCACGACACGTGGCGTCACTTGACTTCAATCACCCAAGGAAGCGGATTGGTCGTTAAAGAACCTCTTCAGGTGTGCCTCCAGCCCACTGCTAGCCGTTTGCAAGACCTGTTTGGGCCTAGCGCTGCTATGATGATGCGGGAGGGTCTTTCCCGACTTGTCGACAGATTCGGTCCCATGAGTTTCTCTGAGGCTATGGTGTATGGGCCAACGATCGAGGGGGTTGGCTTGTATCCGGCCGTCAATAGCAGCTTGCGGTTGTCACCCCACCCGATCTGGCTGCCTGGCGACACCTCCGGCGTCTTTCGCGGCTTGACCGCCGCCCTGGTCAGCGGCTATTTTGTTGGCCGTCAGGTATCGCTGTATTTTCGATCTTGAAAGCGGGACCGATGAGTATCGACCTAACTGGAAGGATCCCGGCTGTTTACACAGCTCATTCCAAGCTGACCTTCTTTTGCCGTGACGTGGTTTCCGAGTACGTCCTTACGCAGGGCGCCCTTCCGCTCAATCCGTTCAGGATCTTTGACTACTTCCTAGGGGACCGAGTCGACCGCGATCTTGTACGGAGGGGCAACAACAACCTTGTGAGGATCGCTGACGAGACGTGGGTCTTCGGAGACATCGCGGACGGCGTATTCCTAGAGATCGAATATGCGCTCCGCTTGGGAAGACCGGTTCGCTATTTTACGATAGGAACGCGTGTCTGTGAAATCAAGGGAGTTCCGGCAGAGGCAGTTAATTTCGAAGACGAGGTTTCGGCGGTTACTGGACTTCCTCTCGCGCGGTTGCGAGAGACGACAATGCGTGCAGCAGAACGGATTGTTTCTTGACACGCGGCGGGCACCCTGAATGGATGGCACCGAACAACCCATCTACCTCCACTTCCTAGATCGTGAGCTAGCCCAGTCTGTCAACTTCCGACTCACGCATAAAAAGATGGAGTCGATTCTAAAGAGCCTGGTAGCAGGAACGAGTGCGCCCCTCTATTGTGGTATATCGCTAGTTTGGGAAAACACGGCGCTCAGCGAAGCATCTCGGGCCATTCTCGCTTCGCTGACCGAAGCTCGGACGCTTCTTCCTGTTAGCTACAATTCGTCGATAGAGGAGTTCATCGAATCCCGCGTGCGGTTATATCGACATGATGCGGATAGGTACCCCCTCTACTTTTCGGGAGGAATCGACGAACTCCGCAAGATTCGTGCGTCGTTATTCAAACCATCTGATACAACAGATCAGCTTGAGCAGTATCTGGGGGGATGGGCGGCTGGCGCGAGTAAGGTGGTGGGTGAGAGCGACCGTGTCGCCCGGGTGAAGACCCTGCAGGCGTTAGCTAGTCGAGATTCCGAGGCGATTACATATAGCTTCTTCTCTCCGTTCCTGCGTGCCACCGAGGAAAGTCCCTCGACGGAGCGTGCCGTTAGATTGACGATATCCACTGGGTACTCGAACCACTATCTCGATTACGCTGGCGGCGACATAGCGACTGGCATTGACGCTCTGTCGTACTATGATGCACACCTTGCGCGGCAGTTCCCATTGCATGACGTGGTCATCCTCCGACAGTTGCTCCGACTCGCGGGTTTCAGCGACTTGGTGATAAGGCCTTGGAGCCAATGTGGCGATGCGTGGAACGCGATTCTTCTCACACGTGGGGAGGGTTCGCACCGGCGGACGACTCAGCTGTTTCGGGTGGTCCTCCACGCTGCAACTCGCTTCTTGGAGACATCCCATCGTGGAGGCGAGTCGCAGTTCGGTGTTAGAAGCTGGATTAGGTCCCTCCTAGCCCGATTTGAGGATACGACTGCTCAGCTAACTGATGGGTCGATGCATCTGGACATCAGCGAAAGATGGGCGCTAGCGGCTGACGCGTTATCCGTCGTCGTTGCTCGAATGTCCCGGATCCCAGAGTTGGCGGCAGTGGTGGAGGCGAGCAGGATGACGATTCTTGATGACCGCGCGGACGTGCTTATTGTGACAGCCACGACGGTCGAGACCCGCGCGGTTCTTGATGAGGTGCCGAACTCTAAGGGAGAGGCTATCCTTAGGCGCTATATAGGAGATAAGACGTTCTGGGACTTGGGATTTGTTGGCGGGGCTAGAACGTATCTTGTCCAAACCGAGATGGGTAGCGGCGGGCCGTCAGGGTCCATCCTGACCATTACGGAGAGTATTGCCGCCTTGAACCCAGCCGCAGTGATTGTCGCTGGGATTGCCTTCGGTGTCGACCCAATTGGTCAGAAGATTGGCGACATCCTCATTTCCCGTCAGGTCTTGAGTTACGAGTTGCAGCGTGTAGAAGGCGAAGCGGGGACAACTCGAATCGTACTTAGAGGCGATCGTGCCTCTGCGTCACCCCGTCTTCTGGACAGGTGTCGAGCAGCCGCTGTGAGCTGGCGTGGGCGGACGCTCCGCTTCGGTCTTGTGCTGTCCGGGGACAAGCTGATCGACAATGTCAAGTATCGCGACGAACTGGTGCGACTGGCCGGCGGTGAAGTGGTTGGCGGCGAAATGGAAGGTGCGGGTGTCTATTCATCCGCTCACCGCCGCAAAGTCGACTGGATCCTAATCAAATCAATATGTGACTGGGCAGATGGCAATAAGGGTGTGAATAAGAAGGAGCGGCAGCATCGAGCCGCTGTGAGCGCTGCTCAATTTGTCTCGCATTTGCTAGGCGAGGGCGGCCTGATCAGGAGCTGAAGCGGTGAGACTGTGTCTGGTGATATATGACGCTGAGAGCGTGGCGGGCCGCCGAATCGTTGAGATGGCTCACGCGCCCGGTTTGGTCGCCATAGACCTGGCGTTCTTTACAGTGTCCCGCCCTGAAGCGTTCGCGAATATTTCCCTGATTGTTACGAGCCTCCGTTCGGCTAGGGCGTCGTTCAAGATTCTTCACAGGGCCTGTGGCAGCGGCCTTGACTATCGGCTTGAAATAGCGCTACCTGCGCCTGAGCAGTATCTGGCGATGCTCTCGCGAAGCCCCGAGTGGGGTCAGCTTGCCTATCTCATCGAAAGCAAGCTGCTCGTCGTCGAGAGCCTTGAGGACTGGGCCGCCCGACACCGAGTTGACAAGGACTCTGCCGAGAGGTGAGCCGGTATCCCTTTGACTAAGCGTAATGGTAATTCAGCGGGGTTGCTACTTAAGTTGTGCGACATCCATCGGGCGAGGGTTCAGCGGCCTTGGCGCTCCGGGCTCGAATATCTGAGGTAGCGGTAGAAATAGTGGACCCGGTAGTGACCTCCAGTCGTACCAGCCGAGGTTCGTGTAGGTATTTGGTTCACGGACTTCAGGCTCCCCCGTCGCATGTTCGCTAAGCATCCAGACAGTGACATAGTGTTTCTCGGTGTCTCTGAAGATGTCGTTGGTAGTTGTTACAAGCCGAGGGTTAGAGATTTCGAGCCCGGTCTCTTCCCTCACTTCTCTCTTCGCGGCCGCCTCAAAGGATTCGGAGTGCTCCAAGTGACCCCCAGGAAGCGACCACGTGCCGCGGCCATGTGGCCCGCGCCGTAGCCCCATCAGAAATCGTCCATCATTGCGTACTACGAACACGCCGACGCCGATGCTCGGCGACATACGGGACCCCATGCTTATGTCCGACCTCCCTTCGTGGCGCCCGGCCGGGCGCGGTGTTGGATCGACCCGTTTGGGGTCAGGACTGCTCTAGACCGGTTCTAGCGGCGAATCGGCCGTGGGTGGGAGATGTTCCATATACGTCGATCTGTAGCGCCACCGGATAGCACACTGATGCCCTCGGTCGTCGCCGTGACTCTTGACGAGGCCACTGCTTGATGAGCCGTCGCCACGTCATCTAGTACCACGCTCCGCGCCCGTCTCATCGGCGGGCCACCTGGCTCTCCCTTCGTGCATGGCGCGACCAAGGGGAAGGGCCTGATCTAGCTGCGTCCGCCTAAGGCCGCTTCTGCGTCCTACGGTTGTGGCAATAAATCTTGACCGCGCGAAATTTATCACTACCGTGGCGACTGTGCCACCAGGGCGCGCCAGACGAAATGAAAGCCGGTTTCGGGATCAAGCGGACCGGCTTGCGATGCGACTTCGTTCGTTGCGTCGGGACCGCGGCATCACCCAGGATCAGCTGGCAGCTCGTGCCAAGGTTGCTGTTTCGACTCTGAGAAAGATCGAATCGGGGCGGGTGATCGAGCCCGGATACTTCACGGTGCTGTCTCTGGCGACTGCGTTAGGAATCGGACTACACGACCTGGAGGACGACCGCTCCGAGAGCTGAGCCCTCGCCACGTCCCATTGGCCTCGCGTGTCTTCCTCTGCCGGAACCAGGCAGCCATGACTGAGGCGTTAACCCGTCGATCCCCGCGGCCCGAGGACCAGGTTGCCGTCGGCGCACATCCGCACCCATGTCGCCGCCCACTGGTCAGGGCGCTGTCGTAGCGACGATTGGTCCGGTTGGCCGCTGTTGGTTGTGGCTGGTGGTGGGATCGCCTGACGAGGCGGGCATACGTGTAGGTGGGTACGACTCCCCGAATGATCGAGGCGCCTAAACCTTGGACCATGAGGGAGTCGTACCCGTGGACGTATTCTGCCCTGTCGACGGCCGGACCGTGGCGGATGTGGGTGGTGACCTGTTCGCGCTGCTGGACGCACTGCCGGATCCACGGCCGACCAGGTGGCGTCGTCATCCGTTGGGGTATGTGCTGGCGGTGGTGTTCTGCGCGTTCACCACGCCGGGGTTTGAGTCGTTGGCCGCGGCCGCGCAGTGGGCTGGCGACCCGGCCCGGACCCGGGAACAGTTGCTGGCGTTGGGAGCCTGGCGTGACCCGTTCGATGGGCGGGTGTACCCGCCGTCCGAGCCGACCATCCGGGGGATTCTGACCGGGATCGACCCGGACGCGTTGACCCGGGCCTGCGTGACCTGGACCCTGGCCCACTTGCGCACCACCCCCGACGCAGGCGCTCACGACGGCCACGCGCGGGCCCAGGCCGAGCATGACGGTGCGGTGATGGCGGTGCGGTTGAAGGCGTTGGCGATGGACGGTAAACGCGCCCGTGGTGCCCGCCACCAGCACGGGTCCATGCCGGGGTTCATGGCCGCGGTCACCCACGACCGTCCGGTGGTCGTGGCGCAGCGCGCCATCCCGGACAAGACCAGCGAGATTCCTTGCGTGCCCACCCTGTTGGCGGATCTGCGGGCGGTGGGATGGGACCTGCCGTCAACGGTGGTGACCCTGGATGCGCTGCACACGGTACGCGACACCGCCGAGCGGATCCGGGCCGCCGACGCTCACTACCTCATGATCGTGAAGGCCAACCGGGCGGACCTGTACACCCGCTGCGCTGACCTGATCACCCATGCCGACCCCGAAAAGCTGCGCCGCGACACGACGACCAGCCGCGGACACGGACGCACCGAGGAACGCATCCTCATCGCCCTGGCCCTCACCCACAACGACCGCGTCGATTTCCCCGACGCGGCCCAGGTGCTGCGCATCGTGCGCTACACCGGTGGCCTGGACGGTCAACGCACCACCAAGGAAGTCGTCCACGCCATCACCAGCCTGCCGCGCCGCCGGGCCGACGCGCCCGACCTCAACGTCCTCGCCCGCGGGCACTGGCAAATCGAAGCCCTGCACCACGTCCGCGACGTCACCTTCAACGAAGACACCTCCCACGCACGAACAAAAACCCTGCCCACCACCCTGGCCGTCATCCGCAACACCATCATCGCTGCCCTCCGGTTGGCCGGCGCCACCAACATCGCCAAGGCCAGACGCTGGGCCAGCAACGCCATTGACCGCATCACCGCCCTATTCACCAAACCTGCGAACCTGGACATAAGCGCGCTATGACAGAGCCGTGCCCACTGGTCGAGGGTCGCTGCCGTCGCCGGAACTTTGGCTTCGGTCGTCCTCGGGTCGTCCGCGGGATCCTTCGATTGGCGCTGCCCGGGGAGCAGCGGTGGCGGCCGCGGAATAGCGTTAGTCGCGACATCGTCGTCATCTTTCACCTCGACGAGTCGAGGCTCTGGGGCGTCATGCTGTAGACCACCGGCTTTACTCGCCACCAACTCGGCCTGGCGACGGGCCGCGGCAAGCGCCCGCTGATGCCGGGTGAGGGTCGCTGCCTCTCGGGCGTCGCGCTTGAGGGCGCGGACTCGGTCGAGGTTGGCGATGGCGTTGAGGACGGTGGCGGGTGTGCCGTCGGCGGGTGGGTGGTTGTGCCAGGCGACTGCTGCGCAGAGGGTGTTGGTTGGCCAGGTGATCCAGCGCAGCCCGAACTTTGGGTTGGCGCGTTTGATGTAGGCGGTGCCTTCCTCGAACTGGTCGAGGAACTCGTGGAACATAACCATCCCGAACAGGCTGAGCAGGGCCAGGTAGCCGCCGGCCACGAGGTTGTGGCCGCTGTGGGTGTACTCGTAGGCGAAGTTGACCGTGGCGGAGGCGATAGCGGCGCCCCACACGACCCGGTAGCAGCGGTCCGGAGCCTTCTGCTTGCGGACCGCGCGGAAGGCCAGCAACGCGAACGTGACGCTGACTCCGTCCAGCGTGCCGGGGACGAGGTACTCCCAGCCGTGGTGCCAGCCGAGGGACTCCCGGCCGAAGGCGATCAAACGGTGGAAGGAGCCGGCGAGCACCATCGCCCAGAACAGAGGCGCTGGGATCATCGACGCTACGGTCAGGGCCGTGTCCTTCGTCTTGGTGGGACCGGAGACCAACTGGGGGTCGGCAATGCGTTCGCCGGCCCTGCGCATCCGTCGCCGCGCCGTCGACCAGGTGCTGATGGTCATCATCACGTTCAGGACCGCAAGAACCACCCACACGCCGGACGGAATGCGGTCGAAGAACTCGACAGGGGCCTGTCCCCGGCCCGATGTTCCGTTCACCGGTCGCCCTCGGTCTCGTCGTCGACGTAGACGTCGGCGAGGACGACGATGTCAACCAGTCCGTAGTAGTTGGCCGCGGTCGCGCGCAGGTGCGTCGCACCGCTCGCGGCGGCGGCCTCCGGTCCGGGTGCGGCGCCAGCCGCGGCGCACCACGCGTCGAACTGGCGACGACGCTCAGCGGCGGTACCGGCCAGGCACCGCCCGACCAGGCTTGCCCCTGCGTGACCGATCGTCCACGCGATCCGCGGCAGCGTCTTCCGCAGGGCGAGAGTGAGTAGATCGGTCAGCACGAGGGCGGTACGTCCAACCCCTCCCGGACAGCGCAGGGGTTCTCGTGTCGTGTTACCGGTACCGCCGGGTCGTGGTAACGCTCGGGTGCCACAATCGCCACGCGGCAGTCTGCTCCAGCAGCGTTACCCGCCGTTGTGATCTTGTCCTGCATGGTCGACCTCCTGTTCGGAGGCCCCGACCGGCGCTAGGATTCGCTAGGAACCGCGCCGGTTCTGGCCGGACCAACCCGGAACAGGCCGGACGGGCTGACAACGAAGCCGCACGTCAAAGCCTGTTTCCGGGTTGAGCCGTACCAGGTCATCTGACTGGAGGAACGCTACCGGTACTCGGCATGTGGCCAGAGATATGCAGGGCTCGTACGGACGCTCCGCTGCGGCGCCCTCGGGGAGGAGCTTCTTGTTCTGGCCAGGTGAGCCAGCCTCTCCGAGAGATTCCCGTCGCCACAACGGACATGAAGCGGGGCTGGAAGCCTTGGCTTCCTGCCCCGCTGAACCTTGAGCCGCTATGCCGCTGCGCCGGCCAAGTCATGGCCGTTGACTCGGTGGTCGGTGCGGTTGTCGACGTATTCCGGCGGCAGCTCCACCTTCAGCGCGATCGCCTTGTGCCGCAGTGCGCCAGAGGTTGCCGCGTTGCGAACGTTCCGCAGCTGCTTGGCGGTCAGGCCGTACTGGGTGCGAGCACGATCGTCGTCGTTGAGCGGGCCCATCACGGACTCTCCGTCCGCACACATCCGGACCCACAAATTCGCCCACTCCAGGACCGTCGCCGCCGTCGCCGGCACCCTGACCCCAATGACCCGTGCGTCATCGACGTCCTGGCTGCCGGGCTTCGGCGGCGTGAGTGTAGCGGGCGGCGTAGGCGGAGGGGGCGGCGTAGGCGACGCGGGCGCGGCGGGCGGGATCGGTGCGGTGGGCGCGGGGACTTCCTCTGGCGATTCGACCGGCATTGCCGGAATGGTCGGCAGCACTCGCGGGCCACCGGCGTCGCTGACTACGTTGCCGCCATCGGCAATCCCGCCACCATGCAGCTCCGTGCCAACCTTCGCCTCCTGCAATTCCTCCTGCCGCCGTGCCGCTGCCAGGGCCCGCTGGTGGCGGGTGACGACCTTCGCGTCCCGGGCGGCCTGCTTGAGTGCCCGGACTCGGTCGAGGTTGGCGACCGCGTTCAGGACCGTGGCGGAGGTGCCTTCGGCGGGCGGATAATTGCGCCAGGCAACCATCGCGCAGAACGTGTTGGTGGGCCAGGTAAGCCAGCGCAGCCCGAACTTGGGGTTACCGCGCTTGACGTAGGCGGTGCCCTCCTCGAACTGGTCCAGGAACTCGTGCAGCATGACCATGCCGAACAGGCTCAACAGCGCCAGGTAGCCACCGGCAATGATGTTGTGGCCGCTGTGGGTGTACTCGTAGGCGAAGTTCACCGTCGCGGAGGCCAGCGCGGCGCCCCATACGACCCGGTAGCACCGGTCCGGGGCTTTCTGCTTGCGCACTGCACGGAAAGCCAGGAACGCGAACGTCACGCTTACCCCGTCGAGCGTCCCGGGGACCAGGTACTCCCAGCCGTCGTGCCAGCCGAGCACGCTGCGGCCGAAGGCGACCAGGCCGTGGAACGAACCCGCCAGCACCATCGCCCAGAACAGCCCAGCGGGAATCATCGAGGCCACCGTCAGCGCCGTGTCGCGCGTCCTCGCGGCACCACCGGCGACCAGGTGCGGGTCCGCGGCACGCTCGCCGGCCCGCCGCATCCGCCGACGCGCGGCCGACCAGGTCAGCACGGTAACGACCAGATTGGCCACCGCCAGCAGCACCCACACGCCGGCCGGTACCCGCCCGGCGAACTCGGTGATGCTTCCCCGTGTGCTCATCAGGCGCTCCCCCTCGGCCCGGACTCAGTGGTCTCGATCAAGCATGACGATCGAGCGTTACCAGACCATGACCAGCGCAAACGGCCTTGATCCCCGTCGTGGGTACCGGCGCCCGACCTGGGCGGGATGGGCGTTACCTCCGCTGCGGCATCGGCCCTGGCAATGCCTTGACCGTCGAGAAAGCCGAACGCAGGCATCGTCTGCGCCCGACGAAAGACTTCAATCGCGGAGCCGTCCGGGCCGTTCAGCGGGATGACCCGGCCATCGACAAGCGAGGCCAAGAGCACCGCGGCGTGCAGCAGGCAGCCCGCGACACCCGCTCCGGTCCGATCGATGATCCGAACCGCGTCCCGCTGGCCTTCGCACTGGCGAACGTCCTCGACATGCGCCGCGCCGCATCGCGAGGTCTCTTCCAGCAGAGGCTGGGTCTCGGTCGCTCCCGTTACCACAGCCGTCGGGGCGTTCTGGTAACGCCGGGATGAGATCCTCGGTGCGGAGACCTGCGGCCCGTCGCTTCCAGCACGGGCAGCCTGGGAGGATTGTGGAGGTGAGGATGAGATGGCGCGGCGATTCTCTGTCTTCGAGTCGTACATGGTGACCTCCGTTGTGGAGGCCCCGAGTCGGCGCCGCTCCCCGCAGATTTGTTGGGGATCTTGATGGGGAACGACGCCGGACCTACCCGTCTGAGCCCGGACCGAGCCGGATGGCGTTGGAACGTATCCGCAGTTCAGGGCCTGTTTCTGAGACTGGCGCTGATCTAGCCGGACGACTCAGGCGGTTTTCCCAAGCTGACAGTGAGGGTTCGATTCCCTTCACCCGCTCCACCACAAAGAGCCTGGTCAGGCCCCGTTGAGCCTGCCAGGGTCTCACCGTATCTGTGGCCGCTGCGACCTCGCGTGCCATTAGCCCGGTCCGGCCGACATCGGATCGGCGTCGTCGGCCTGGTCGTCATGGACGGTCCGGCGCGGGCGTGACCGCTGGCGCTTGACCGCCGCGCTGGAACGCCGGGACTACTTGCGGACGCGGAACCGGAGGATGGTGACGGCGCCCGACTGCGTGCTGCTGATCGGTTCCAGGTCGATCCTGGCTAGGCCCGGGGACGAGAAGCGGATGCCGTCGCCGAGCAGCACCGGAAGTACGTACACCAGGATCTCGTCGACGAGACCCCGCCGCAGGCACTGGCCGGCCACGTCAGCGCCGAGGATCTCCAGGTTCTTGCCGCTTGCAGCGTCCAGTGCCGTGGCGACCGCTTCCCCGATGTCACCGGTGAGGAACGTGACCTCCGGGTCCGGCGGGTCCGGCGGCTCGTGCGTCAGGACAAACACGGGTCCGGAAAAGGGGTACGCTTCACCCCTCGATGCTGACCCCCGCTCCTTGCCGGCGTCCATCCTGTTGCCTACCTCGTGGGTCCGCCGGCCGACGAGCATGGCGCCGGTGGCCGCCGCGATCTCCGTCAGCCAGGACGCGTCCGGCGCCACGAAGTCGAAGATCCAGTCCATCGCGTCACCGGGACCGGCGATGAAGCCGTCAAGCGACATCGACCTGTTCACGACCACCTTGCCATTTCCGGTGCTCGCATCGCTCATTCTGTTCCTCCGAAGAATCTCAGGATGATGCCGCGATCCGTTCCGGCGCCTGTCTCGCCACGATCCTCGTTATCCCCCTGGCCCTGCAAGCCCATCGCCGCGATGGTTTCGCCCTCGAAGCCCGGCGCTGGCACGACGGGCTCGCACTAACCTGATCAGCACGCACGCCCTATCGACACCTGCAACAGCAGGGTCGCCTTGGTGCGGCCGTGCCATTAACGTGCCATTAGCCGGGGCACCGACGGGTCACGCCAGGCCACTCGGTGCACCTACGCGCGGATGATGGTCGGCACTGGCCCGGCTTGACCTGCCGGTACGGTTCCCAAGCTGACAGTGAGGGTTCGATTCCCTTCACCCGCTCCACCACGAAGGCCCATGTCAGGACTCATCCGACCCGGACGCCTTCATTCACGCCAGTCGTTTCCTCCCCTTCGTGTGGCTGGTAGATCAGCGCCGACCGGGTAGAGCTGTGGCCCATCCGCGCCATGAGATCGGCCAGGCTGGCGCCCGTCCGGGATGCGAGCGTGTTTCCGGTGTGCCGGAGATCGTGGAAGTGGAAGCCCGGCAGGCCGATCGCGGCGACGACGGCGGTCCAGTCGGACGAGCGCTGGAAGTTGGGGCGACGCAGGACGGCGCCGTTGGCGCCGGTGAAGATGAGCACGTCGGGGGTGTCGGCGGCGAAGTCCCGAAGATGGGTCCGCAGGTCGCGGCGGATGGCGGTCGAAACGGTGACCGTGCGTAGACCGGCTCGGATCTTGGGTGGGCCGAAGATGAGCCCGCCGTCCTGGCGCTCGACGAGGGTCCGCGCGGACGGTGATAAAGCCGTGACGGGAGTCGAAGTCGTGGCGGCCCAGCGCGGCGAGTTCGCCGTAGCGCAGACTGGTGAAGGCTGCCAGCAGGATCAGCACGCGGGAAGCGGGCGGGGACCTGGCCGATGGGGCTGCCCGACCGAGGCGGGTTGAGCGCCACCGCAGAATCCGGTCGTCGCCGCCGACCGGTCGCAGTACCGTAACCGATCGTGCGGCGGGTATCGGTCGTCGGCAACTCCGGCTCGGGCAAGTCGACACTGGCCCGCGCGCTGGCGACCCGGCTTGGCGTGCCGCACGTCGAGCTGGACGCGATCTACCACCAGCCCGGCTGGCAACCGTTGCCGGTCGCGGAGTTCCGGGCCCGGGTCGACCGTGCCATCGCCGGCGACGGTTGGGTGGTCGACGGCAACTACTCGGCGGTGCGCGATCTGGTGTGGGCGCGCGCCGACACCGTGGTCTGGCTCGACCTGCCCCGCCGCACCGTCATGCGGCAGGTGGTCTGGCGTACCGTCCGCCGGGCGGTGTTGCGGGTGGAGCTGTGGAACGGCAACCGGGAACCATGGCGCAACCTGCTCACCCGCGACCCGGAAGAGTCGATCATCGCGTGGGCGTGGCACCGGCACACGGTGTACCGGGCGCGGTACGCGGCCATGCTGACCGATGCGGCCTGGGGGCACCTGACATTCGTGCGGATCGGTTCCCGCGCCGCGGCCCGGCGGCTCCTGGCCCGCCCCGACGCGGACCGGTGAACCGCCGCACCGGTCAGACCGCCGTGGTCACCGCTATGCGGTACGGGTTTCTAGCTAGTGCCATTCCCACAGGTCACACTTCTTGCCGTTGTGGACGCACTCGGTGGGGGTCAGCGGGAACGAGAGGCGCCCCCAGACTTGCACTCGCCCTCAGCGGAGTAGGAGGCGATGTAACGCCAGCAGAACCAGCAGTTCGGCTGGACTTCCTGGTCGGCCGCCACCGCGACCGACACCATCGCCAATATCGACAATGGTGTTCTTCGGTGCGCGGGCGAGTCTTTCAGACAAATGGGTGCGGTAACCGCCCCGCGAGGACGTTATCCGCGATTCGATAGCAGGTCGACGAGGGTCAGCGGCGGGTGCCCCGTGAGATGGTGCACATCCTCGGTGATCTCGGCCAGCTCGCCGGCGGCGACGGCCGTGTAGGTGGTGACCCACGCGTCGACCTGCCAGTCCGGCGCGCCGTACCGGGCCCGGGACGCGTACGCCTCGGCGACCGTCTCCGGCTGGTAGCGCACGCTGGGCCCGAGGATCGCCGCGATCTCGGCGAAGTTCAGCGCCTCCCGCCCGGTCAGCGAGTACGTGACCCCGTCGTGGACCTCCGGCGCGCGCAGGACGGCGACGACGGCCTCGGCGATGTCGTCCTGGGCGACGGCGGCCACCCGGCCGTCGCCCCCCGGCCCCCGGATCACGCCGTCCACCACCATTGACGGGAGGAAATCGAGGTAGATGTTGTCGCGCACGAACGTGTAGGCGAGCCCGGTGGAGCGCACGTGCTGCTCGGTGGCCCAGTGGTCGCGCGCCAGGGTGAAGGTGGCGTCCTGGGCGGCGCCGTAGAAGGACAGGTACACGATCCGGATCACGCCGGCCGCGACGGCGGCGTCGATGAACGTGCGGTGCTGGTCGAGCCGGTCCGGGGCCTCGGATGCGGACACCATGAACAGCGTCCGCACCCCGTCGAGCGCCCGCCGGGCGGCCGCCCCGTCCTGGTAGGCGGCCGACGCCACGGTGGCGCCGGCCAGCGCCGGCGCGCGCCGGGGATCCCGGACCACCAGCCGTTGCGCGACGCCGGCCGCCGACAGGAGCCGGGCCACCCGCCCGCCGAGGTGGCCGGTCGATCCGGTCACGGCAAGCCCGCCCAGCGTCACCATCTCGGCTCCCTGTGGCAGCTGTGGTTACCGACAGCTATTAGCCGGTCAGGCCTGCGTGGCCATGACGGCAGACCGGTCGGCCGGCCCGCCAAGTC
>Ga0137374_10006342_pt1 | contig 14076 bp, 10 predicted proteins | sample SagtaG_20_FD_104811 | JGI IMG/M metagenome (GOLD analysis project Ga0137374, IMG submission 104811) | Vadose zone soil microbial communities from Sagehorn Ranch, Mendocino, California, USA - Sage1_R_100_16 metaG | ecosystem: Environmental > Terrestrial > Soil > Vadose zone | place: USA...
ACGCTGATCAAGGACAACGTCGGGCACATGAACTTCAACGACGTGTACCTGCGACTGCGGGGATCGAGCGGCACGACGGCGACGTTCACGGACTTCCAGTACGGCGCGAACCACCCGTCGACCAAGGCCGACTGCAAGAAGGCCAAGGGATCGCTCCCGCCGGCCTTCAGGAACCAGGGCAGCTGCGTGAGCTACTTCGCCAGCGGGAAGTAGCTCCGGACGGCTCCGGACAGGGCGAGGGGCCCCGACGTGGCGGGGCCCCTCGCCTTCCCGGATGCCCCTCACGCGGGCTGCCAGTTCGGCACCCCGTCGACGAACGCGTCGTGCGTCACCCGGCGGAGGTCGGTGCCGTTCGTCCGCATGGTCCACACGTCGTAGAAGTCCAGGTCGCCCTCCCGGACGTCGCGCTGGAGGGTGATGCGCCGGCCGTTCGGCGACCACGACGGGTACGAGTCGTCCACGTGGTTGTTCGTGAGCCGGGTGAGCTTGGTCCCGTCGGCCTTGATCCGCCACACCTCGCGCGACGTGGTGCTCCCGCCCCCCTCGGTGAAGAACACCAGGCGGGCGGCGTCCGGCGACCAGTCGGGGTAGAGGTCGGGGGTCGGCTTCGTGGTCACCCGCTTCAGGCCCGTGCCATTCGGGTGGATCGTGTACACGTCCCCGTTCCCGCTGCGGAAGCTGGTGAACGCGATGACGTTCGTGACAGACCACGAGGGCGCGACGTCGGCGGAGGGGGAGGACGTGAGCCGGTGCTTGTCCGTCCCGTCGGTCGTCATGATCCACAGGTCGGCGTCGTCGCTGGGCTTCGCCCGCCAGAACACGACGTGTTCGCCGTCCGGCCCGATCGCCGGATCCTCGTCGTCGGCGGGCCCCGACGTGAGTCGGTGCTTGTTCGAACCGTCGAAGTCCATGATCCAGATGTTGCCTGGGCCGGCGTCGCCGGTCCCGCGCCAGAACACGATCTGGCTGCCGTCGGGGGCCCACCGGGGCCGGTGATCAGACGGGAGTCCGGCCGTCAGCTGCTGGAGGTCCGAGCCGTCCGGCTTCGCCGTGTAGATGTCCAGCTCGTCGGTGCGGCCGCTCTCGAACGCGATCCGCCCGTTCGAGCCGGGGAACGCCGCGTGGGCGGGGCCGGCGGGCATGATGATCAGCGTGGTCGCCACGGCGGCGACCGCCGCGGCCACCCGCGCCCGGCGTGAACGGATCCTGCTCCTTTGCATCGAATGTTCCTCCCCGCTGTCAGGTCGCGGCGTGCTCCGGTTCGGCCGCCGGCTCCGATGGTGCCATGGCGCTGCGCACGAATGCCAGGACCTCCTGCTCGCGACGCCGCAACGCCGTCCGCGAGGAGTCCTCGCCCACCACGGCCCGCAGCACTCCGGCCTCGGTGATCGAGCCGACCACGGCGGTGTACAGCGTGAACAGCAGCAGCGCCGGATCCTGGCGGCGGATGGTCCCGTCCGTCATCCCCCGGTCCAGGAACGACAGGGCGCGCTGGCGCAGCGGCTCCAGGCCGGCCGCGAACTTCGTGATGATCGCGGGGGACATGCGGGCGGCCTCCCGGATGAACTGCGGGAACTCCGGCCAGTCCTCCGCCATGCCGAACACCGCCCGGATCACGGTCTGGGCCTTCTCCGACTCGCTCTCCTGGGCGGCGAGGGCCTCGGCCAGCGCGGTTCCCACCCGGGCGCTGACCTCACCGACGCACGCCTCCAGCAGGGCCTCCTTCGTGGGGAAGTAGTACAGGAGGGTCTGCTTGCGAACGCCCGCCGCCGTGGCCACGGCGTCCAGGCTGGCCCCGTCGTAGCCCGCCTTGCCGAACCGCCGCACGGCCTCCTCCACCAGCCGCCGCCGGGTGGCCTCCCCCCCGGACCTGGTCACGGGAGCCCCCCGGTGGCCCGGCCGCGGGACCCGCTCATCGCGACGCCCTATGCCCCGGTCCGGGAGCTCTTCGAGGACCAGGCCCGCGGCTGGAACCGGTTCGGGAGCGGCCGCGAGGCCTCCCAGATCCGGCGCCACCGGGCGGCCTGGGGCCCGGACGGCGGCGGGGTCAGGCCTTCGGACTCGCGCCGGAGCGACCGGTACCAGTCGGTGGCGTCCTCGTCCCACAGCCGGGCCACGGCCTGCATGACCCGGCCGGCCACGCTCCGGAAGTCCTCCTCCGGCTCCGGGTGGATGGGCTCGCCGTAGCGAACCGACACCGGAAACCGGCCCTTCCGCGGCCACGCCCTGCCCCGGGGCATCGCGGCGTACGCGCCCCGGATGGCCACCGGCACGATCGGCACGCCGGTCTCCTCGGACAGCCGGGCCGTGCCGTGGCGGAACCGCTGGACCCATCCGTCGCGTGACCGGGTCCCCTCGGGGAACACCACCAGGTTCCAGCCGTCATCGATGAGCCTCTTCGCCGTGCTGGTCCCCCGGCGCGAGCCCTGCCGTTCGATCGGGAACGCGTTGAACACCAGCGCGGTCGACGCCGCCCGCCACCACACGTCGAAGAAGTAGTCGGCGGCGGCCCCGACGGCCGTTCGCTCCCGCCACGCCGGGGGCAGCGAGCACAGCACGAGCGGCGCGTCGAGGTGGCTGGAGTGGTTGCTGACGAACAGCACCGGCGGCCTCAGGCCCTCCAGCACGTCGAGCCCGTGGACCCGCACGTCGGTCTCGTTCCACACCACCGGCTTCAGCACCGCGCTCTGGAAGAACGCCCGCGCGGCCTTCGCCGGCCGGGTCCGGGCCCACGCCGTGGGGAACTCCTTCGGCTCCAGCGACGGCTGGAACGGCCGCGCGCTGTGCGGCGCCAGGGGACGCTTCCCCCACCGCCACCCCTTGGCGAACAGCTCCAGATCGTCGCGCAGCGAGGTCGCCATGTCTAGCGCACCTCCGCCAGGGTCAGCGGCGGCGCGTGCAGGTACGTGATCGAGGGCGACGAGCCCACGGTCTCGCCGGCCATCTCCAGGGCGTCGGCGAACGTCGTGGCCGTGCGGAACCCCATCCTGCTCACGGCCTTGCGATCGGCCCCCACGAAGATCACGTCGCCCAGGTAGTCCATGGCGTGCGCGCCCCAGTACCACATGTAGAACGGGTGCACGCCGTGGTACGCGTAGCTGTTCCGGTACAGGTGGATGTACCAGGGGTCGGTGGCGTACTGCTCCTCGAACTTGGCCTCGATCTGCGCCGGGTCGGTGGTCTCGGCCAGGACCTCCTCGAAGAAGTCCACGTAGCTCGGGTGGTGGACCTGGTGGAACTCCCAGGGCACCGGGTGGAACAGGATCATCACGCCGCCGGGCCGGACCACCGGCTTGCCCAGGTACATGTTGAAGAAATAGCCGAGCCCCAGGCACTGGGCCAGGATCGGATTCATGATCGAGTTCACGTTGTAGGGGCAGATGTACGGCAGCCCCACCACCATGACGTCCGACTGTCCCTGGACCTCCGTGAGCTGCTGGCGGTGGAGGGTGGCCAGGGTCTCCTTGTGGACGGCCTCCGTCTCGCCGGCGTGGACGCCGGTCACGCTGTACGGAGCCTCGATCCGCCGGTAGAACTCGCGCCGGATGCGCGCAGGGGCCCGTTCGTTGGCCTGCTTGGCCCCCAGGCACATGGCCTGGTCCCTGGCCGACCACTCCCACTCGCGCTTGTTCAGGAACCCCAGCTGCGACGGGAACGTGTCGTTGTTCAGCGTGGACTCGATCGTGAAGATCTTGAGGTGCTCGGCCAGCAGCCGGCCCATGCGCTCGGTGGAGGAGTGCAGGGCGCTCCGGGGTGGGTCCATGTAGCTGTTCGAATGGAGCATCGTGCGGACGTTGTGGTGATGCTTGAGCGAGCGGTACCCGGCCAGGCCCACGGGCACCGACTTGTGGCCGCCGTCCATCGCCACCAGGTTGATGTTCACGTAGACCAGCAGGTCCGACTCGGCGGCCCGGCGGTTGATCTCGACCACCTCGCCCCGTTCGGTCTCGCCGACGGTGACCATTCCCTGGGGGTCCTCGGCGTCGTGGTTCGCCAGGGCCTCGGGCCAGAACGAGCGGTACACCCGCTCGCCCACGGCGTGCTTGATCTCGGCGGGGGTCATCCGGCGGTGCAGCGAGTTCGCCATGACGATCCGGACGTCGTCGACGCCCCGGCGGGCCGCCATCTCCAGCACGTTCTCCAGGACCCGCTGGCGGATGTCGGGGGCCTTCATCGGGGGGAGCGGCAGCGAGATGTCGTCCACCGCGATCGTGAGCTTCATCCCGGGCCGGAGGAGCTCGGGGAGGGGTTCGGTGCCCTGGGGGTTCAGCAGCGCGTTGCGGACCGCCGCGTTGGGATCCGGCAACCCGGGGAGGGAGTCCGGCGGGTACACCACCCTGCTCCCCAGCGGGAACTTCTGCAGGCGGAACCCCTCGCCCTGGTGCACGAGCAGCGGCGGCGTCCGCTCGTCCACCTCCAGCACGAACCCCGGTCTCGGCATCTCAGATCGTCCTCTCGCTCGGCCTGCTCGATGTGCTCACGTCATCCCTCGGCGCGCGGGTCGAACGCCACCTTCATCGTTCCCAGGCGGCCGGCGTCCAGCGCGTGGTCCAGCGCCTCCCGCCACCTCCGCAGGGGGTACACGGCGCCCACCACGCCCTCCAGCGGCGCGTCCGCCGCGAGGTCCAGCGCCAGGTCGAACGTGTGCTGGGTGGATCCGTCGCGGAGCCGTTCGGCGCCGCTGGTGTAGGCCCCCACGAGCTCCAGCTCGCGGAACCACACCGGGGTGAGGTCCGCGCCTGCGGTGGGGAGCCCGGCCAGCACCACCCGGCCGCCCGCGCGCGTGGTGCGGAGCGCCAGGTCCAGGGAGGACCGCGACCCGACGCAGTCGACGGCCACGTCGACCCCGCCCAGCAGGAACGGCATCCCGCGCTCCGGGCTGAGCTTCATGGCCCGGCTGAACCGCCGCAGCGCGGCCACCGCGACCTTCGGCTCCACCACGTCCGTGGCCCCGAACGCGATGGCCAGCTCCCGCTGCTTCGCGTGTTTCGCCACCACGGTGACGCGCCCCGCATCGGTGAACTCCCGGAGCGCCAGCAGCGTGAGGAGGCCGAGCGTCCCCGCCCCCACCAGCAGCACCGTCGCCTCCGGATCCGGCCGGGCCCGCAGCGCAGCGTGGATCGCGCAGGCCAGCGGTTCCACCAGCACCGCCCGCGTGTCGGTCATCCGCTCGGGCACCCGGTGCAGCTGCGAGCGGTGCGCCACCAGCATCCCGCTCCACCCTCCGCCGGTGTCCGCGCAGTACCCTGTCTGGAGCCCCGGCGACACGTGCCCCACCGTGACCCGGTCGCACCGCCCGGTGGCCCCCTCCGCGCACGACGGGCACGGGGCCAGCCCCCGCGCCGCGCAGGCCAGCACTGGATCGATCACCACCCTGGTCCCCACCGCCAGATCCTCCACGTCGTCCATGAGCTCGCCCACCACCTCATGCCCCGGCACGAACGGCATGCTCACGAGCGGCGAGAAGTAGAACGACGAGCGCCCCGAGATCGTCGCCAGGTCCGACCCGCAGATCCCCGCCAGCCTGGGCCGTACCCGCCCCCACCCCTCCGCCGGCAGCGCCGGCTCCTCCCGGTTCACCAACCGAATCGGCGCCAGCGGCCCCGCCAACAACCCCGGCAACCGCTCCCCCACCGCCCGAGCCGCGACATACCGAGGCACCGACCGGAACAACTCGAGCGCCAGCGTCATCGGGGTTGGGCTCCCGTGCCCCGGCCCCTCGCCCTGGTCGCTGCGAGGGTCGCCCGGGTGCCGCGGCCACTTGCCCTCCGGGGGTCAACGGATGAGCCGGCGCGGCGCGGCGGGGAGGCGGAGGGTGGCCCTACTCGAGGGGCCGCCCGCCGACCACGGACGGAGCCGACCGACCTCGGCGGCCCCGAGGGGGGGGCGCCGCCCGGAGCCGACCGTAGCAAGCCGCGCCGGACACGCGCGAGCCGCGCAGTACGAACTTGGAGGAGCCGAGGCACGACCCCAACCACCTTCATCGGACCGGCTCCGGAAGCATCACGCGCGGTGTCCCCTTCGAAGCGTGCCACTCCTCGACGGGCCAGCGGTGCTTCTTTGCGACCCGGAACAGGGCCACGTCCGGGTTCACGGCCACCGGGTTTCCGACGGCTCCCAGGAGCGGGAGGTCGGTGTGGCTGTCGGCGTAGGCGTAGGACTGGGCGAGGTTGGCGCCGTGGACGACGGCGTACTGGCGGAGCCACGCCGCGCGGGCCTCGCCGACCAGCGGCGGGGCCTCCAGGAACCCCGTGTACCGGCCGTCCTCCACGGCCAGGCGGGCCGCCACGATCTCGTCGAACAGGGGTTTCAGGGGTTCGACGAACACGTCCAGAGCGCCGGTGATCAGCACCGTTCGATGCCCGGCCCGGCGGTGCTCGCGGATCCGGCGGATCGCGGGCGGGGAGATCCGCTGGAGGACGATGTCGGCGATCTGTTCGTTCGACAGGCGCCGGAGCTCCTCCACGGAGGCGCCGGCGTACCGGCGGTAGAACGCGCGCAGGAACTCCCCCCGGTCGCGGCGCTCGGCCGACAGGTACCGGGGGAGGCCCCGGGCCACGCTGGCGATCTCGCCGGGCCAGTCCTCGGCCGGGAGGTCGGCCATGCGCAGCCACAGGTAGCTCTCGATCACGTTCGACGACAGGATCGTGCCCTCCATGTCGAACGCGGCCAGGACCGGCTCCTCCCGGGAGCGGACCCGGACCTCGGGGTCGGGGCGGCGTGGAGCGGGGTACCGCATGGCCACCGTGATGGCCGGGCAGTGCACGTCCTGCATGTAGTACCGCCAGTCCACCGAGGCGGCGTCGAACGGGAAGTCGCGCCGGTCGGCTTCGGGGAGCGACCGGAACATCTCGAGGGTCCGGTCGTCGGTGTAGATGACCTCGGCCTCGACGTACGCGCCGTACAGGTCGGCATAGCGCCGGAGGAACTCCACCCGGCCCCGCGTCCGGTCCAGCCGTTCGACCAGCTTCCGGGTCCTCGGCGAGCGGGGCATCCGCTTCACCACGCGGTCGGCCAGGTCGATCACCTTCTCCCCGGTGCCGAGCCGCCGCTCCACGCGGCGCTGGCCGGGGAACGTCCACTCCGGCGGCCGGACGAACCCCCGGCCCCGCTCGGGCAGCGGCTCCCGGCCGAAGTACTCGCGGACGTGGTCGTAGACCACCCGGTAGTACAGGGGGTTGCGCGAGCCGCTGCACACGTGGTGGTACGAACGCCCGCCCGGCTCCACGGGCAGGGCCGCCACCGCGAGGATCGCGTTCACCACGTGGTCCACCGGGATGATGTCGAGGATGCCCTCGGGGATGCCCGGGAACTCCGGGAACGCGCCGCGACCGTAGGCCAGGATGATGGGCTCGGCCATCTTGAACCCCTCGATCCACCCGGGGTGCGGATGGGCGTACGCGCTCTCGATGATCGACGGCCGCACGATCGACAGGGCCAGGCAGGCCTCAGCGGCGATCTCCTCCACGGCCCGTTCGCCCAGGGCCTTGGTCAGCGTGTAGATGTCCGGCCACCCCAGGGCCTGGGCCCGGGCCCGCCCGTACTGCACCAGGCGCTTGGTGACCCAGTCCCGGCGGCGGGACTCCGCGTGCTCGGCGACCTCCTGGGGCCCGGCCCGGCCGTGCTCGGCCCGGGCCCTGCGGACGAACGAGTCGAGCATCTCAGGCCGCCGGCTGGCCTCCTCGACTCGCTGCCGGGCCGCCAGCGCATAGTCCAGTTCGGCCCGCCAGTCGATGTCGTGGGCCAGCGGGGCCTCCGGGATCACGCCCTTCCTGGTCCCGGCCACGTACGCGGTGGAGACGTGCACCAGGTGCGCGCGGCTGCCACTGGCGGCCACGGCCTCGTACATCGCGGTGGCCCCCACCACGTTCGAACGGAACCCGTCGTCGATGGGCGGGTCGAACGCCACCGACGCCGCGCAGTGGAGCACCGCGTCGAGGTCGGCCGGGAGCTCCGGCAGCCCCTCGACCACGTCGCCCTCCACGACCTCCACCCGCTCCTCGAACGCGGCCCGCAGGGCGTCCGCGCCCGTCCGCGACCGGGCGGAGTTGAACGCCGGCCGCGTCAGAAGCTCCTCGGCCCGGGCCCGGGCGGTCGACCCGGGCTGGGACCGCACCAGCAGGAGGAGGCGAGTGTCGGGGAAGTCCGAGAGCAGCCGCTCGAACAGGGCCTGCCCCAGAAACCCGGTGACGCCGGTGAGCAGCAGGCGCTTGCCCGCCAGCCCGGCCCGGATCACCGACTCGTTCTCTACCACATGGTAGATACTGCCCGGCGGGCACGCCGCCGCGCAAATCGGAACAAGCGGAGGCTACGCCTCGCAGGTCACGATCGTGCCGGTTCCCGTCCCCTGGCTGCAGGTGTCGGTGCCGCCCCCGCCCTCGAGGTAGTCGTCGCCCGCGTCGCCCGAGAGGGTGTCGCCGGCTCTCTCGCCGAACAGGATGTCGTCGTCCTCGTTCCCTGACAGCGTGTCGTGGCCCGGGCCGCCGTGGATCACGTCGTTCCCCAGGCCGCCGGTGGCGGTGTCGTCGCCGTACCCGGCCCAGATGAGGTCGTTGCCCCCGGCCCCGTCGATCGTGTCGGACCCCCCCAGGGCGCAGATCACGTCGTCGTTGGCCGTCCCGGTCAGCGTCTCCGCCGCGTTCGTGCCGACGATCGTGCACAGCGACCGGCCCCAGTCGGAGACGCCGTCGAACGAGGGATCGGACGTGAGGTCGGTTAGCCCGGCGCCGTCGATCCGGACCTTCCAGACGTCGAAATTCCCGGACCGGTTGGAGTTGAAGACCACCCACGCGCCGTCGGCGGAGAACGCCGGGAACGCGTCGGCGCCGGGGTCGTCGGTGAGCTTGCGGAGGTTCTTCCCGCTCGAGTCCAGCACATAGACCTCGGCGTCGCCGTCGCGGTTCGACTGGAAGGCCACGTGGTACCCGTCCGGCGAGTAGGCGGGACCCGAGTCCGCCAGCGCGCTCCCGAACAGCTTCTTCGTGCCGCCCGAGGAGAGGGTGATGACCCACACGTCGAACGACCCGTCGCGGTTCGAGGCGAACACCATCTTCAGCCCGTCGGGCGACCAGGACGGGGACTGGTCGGACGCGGGGTTGTTCGTGATGCGGACCGGGGAGGCGCCGTTGGCCTGCATCCGGTACAGCTCGTCGTTGCCGTCGCGGTTGGACGTGAAGCCGATCTGGGACCCGTTCGGCGACCAGGTGGCGTTCTTGTCGTCCGCGGCGTTGTTCGTCCGGTCGGTTTGACCCGAACCGTCGGCCGCCATCGTGTAGATCTCCAGGTTCCCGTCTCGGTCGGACGTGAACGCGATCTGCGAGCCGTCCGGGGAGCACACCGGATCGACGTCGCTCGCGCTGTTGGACGTGACCTGCTGGACGTCGGAGCCGTTCGGGGCCATCGAGTAGATCTCGAAGTCGCCGTCGCGATTCGAACCGAACAGGATGCGGTTCGCGCACGAGCTCGGCGCGGCGGCCGAAGCCATCCCCGCCACACCGGCACACACCGCACCCACCACGAGCGAAACCGTTCCGACCAGCACAGCGCGTCTCATCAGAGGCCTCCCCCCGAACCGTCAGCAGACAGCGGAACCGTAGCCCATCCGGCCCCCCGGGTCCAAGCCCCAAATGCGGGCGCTCGGCGCGAGACTTGAGGGTTCCCCCAAGGGAGGGGCCGCGGTAGAGTCATCGTCAGCACGGGCTTGCGCCCGCGGCACATGCGGATCTCAGGGAGGGGATCCATTCCAGGGGGAGGAGACCACCCACGCGATCCATGACCACCCGCCTCGGTGTAGTGGCGCTCGTGCTGGGCGTTGTGTTCGCCGGCACGGGTGGGGCCCATGCCGCCACGGAATCGTTCCTCAGGCCGCCGCACTTCTACCTGTCGCTCGGCGACTCGCTGTCCCAGGGCGTCCAGCCGGACGCCGAGGGCCACAGCGTCGAGACCGACCAGGGCTACGCGGACGGCCTGTTCCAGATGGAGCGGTCGAGCTTCCCGCGCCTGCACCTCGTGAAGATGGGGTGCCCGGGCGAGTCCACGGAGACCATGATGCACGGGGGGATCTGCTCGTATGCCCAGGGCTCACAGCTCGCCCAGGCGGTCCACTTCCTCCGCCATCATCGGAAGAACACCGTGTTCGTCACGCTCGACATCGGGGCGAACAACGTCGACGGGTGCCTGCACGACGGACAGGTCGACCAGCAGTGCATCTCGGACGGGCTGGACGCCGTCCAGGCCGACGTGCCGGTGATCGTCGCCGCCCTGAACGCCGCCCTGGGGTCGCACGGAACGAGCCAGATGGTGGGGATGCGGTATTACGACCCGTACCTGGCCTTCTACCTTGATGGACCCGACGGCCAGGCCCTGGCCGCCCTCTCGCTGCAGCTCACGAACCTGTTCAACTTCATCCTGCAGTCCGCCTACCAGGCCCTCGGATGGAAGGTGGCGAACGTGTCGTTCGCGTTCCAGACCAACGACACGACGGACACCGTGGACTACCCCCCGTACGGCACGATCCCGGTGAACGTGGCGAACATCTGCACGTACACCTGGATGTGCGCGGACCCCCCCGTCGGGCCGAACATCCACGCGAACGCCGCCGGCTACCAGCTCATCGCGCAGGTGTTCGCCGGGCAGATCACGGGGCCGTAGGGGCCGGGGAGTCCCGACCGTTCCGTCACCCGGGGCTTTACTCCCGGCGTGCGAGCAGCCAGGATACGGATGTTCGCGGGGTGTGCCCCGCGGTGATGATCCGCGAAGGTCGGATTGGGGGGAGGTCCCGATGGTTCGGCGACTGGCGTTTGCCGGGGTCGTGCTCGGTTTGGTGTTCCAGATGGTGGGTCCGGCCGCAGCCGGGACGTCGCTCGAACCCGGCGTGTTCCGGTACGGGGTGGCGAGCGGAGAGGTCACGCCGAATTCCGCGCTGCTGTGGACGTGGTCCAAGCACAGCCCGGTCCGGCTCGACCTGTCCACCACCGCCGACTTCTCCTCCGGAGTGGCCTCGCAGTGGATCGACGTCCCGCTGGGACACAACCACACGGTCACCACCCCGGTGAGCTCGCTCTCCGCAGCCACCCACTACTGGTTCCGCTACTACGACCCGGTGGCCGCCAGGTTCAGCCGGGTGGGGACGTTCGTCACGCCGCCCTCGGCCGGGTCCGACGTGGACGTCCACTTCGCCTACACCGGGGACTCCGACGGCTGGTACAACCCGGCCACGAACAAGCCGGCCTTCAACTCGTTCCAGACGCTCGACCAGATCAGGTACTCCCAGGCCGATTTCATGATGTACCTGGGTGACCTCATCTACTCGGACTCGAGCTACAGCCCGTTCGGCCCGGCCGACACGGTGAAGGAGTACCGGGCCAACTACAAGCAGAACCGGACCTACGACGCGCTCCGGGACATGGAGGCCGCCCTCCCCGTCTACACCGAGTGGGACGACCACGAGGTCCGCAACGACTTCGACCGGTCGGAGGTCGGGAACCTGTTCTTCCGGGGCATGCAGGCGTACGAGGAGTACAACCCGACGCCGCACTGGAACCCCGTGCTCGGCTACTACCGCACGTTCTCGTGGGGCCAGAACCTCCAGTTCTTCATCCTGGACGAGCGGTCGTTCCGGAGCCCCGAGGTCGCCCACTTCCCGAAGGCCAACCCCACGGACACAAGCCCGTGCGACAACCCCGTGGGCAGCGGGAACCCGGACGTCGCGCCGACCCTGCCGCAGCCCGTGCGGAACCAGTTCTCGGTGGTCATCCCGCAGCTCGCCAACCCGGTCCCGGCGAGCTGCATCGCCGCGCTGTACGACCCGAGCCGGACCATGCTGGGCGCGCCCCAGCTCACGCAGTTCGAGTCCGACCTGGCGGCCAGCACGGCCAAGTTCAAGCTGGTGTTCAGCGAGGACCCGATCCAGGAGATCTTCGCGTTCCCGTACGACCGGTGGGAGGGCTACGGCGCGGAGCGCCTGGCGATCCTTAACTACATCACCTCGAACGCGATCTCGGGCGTGACGTGGCTGACCACGGACACCCACGCGAACATCGAGAACGACATCTACACGAACTCCTACATCGGGACCGACACCGGGATGGACGAGGCCATCGTCGGTCCCATCGCGACGAACACGCTGGCCAAGGAGGCGATCGCGTCCACGGGGTCACCCCTGGCCGCCCTGGCCCTGCAGATCTTCCTCAACACGCCCCGGGCCTCCGGCGGGCTCCAGGCGAAGTGCGCCCAGATCGACACGTACGCGTTCGGCGACGTGCACTACAGCGTGTCGACCGGCAAGCTCACCATCGACGTGCGGGACGCGAGCGGCAACCCCATCTGCGCGACGCTGACGGAGGGCTGACGACCAGCACGGCCCGGGATGACCGGGCGGTGAGAGGCCGGGGGCGCGTGACGGGCGCGAGATCGCGGTTCGTCCGGGCGGCCGTAGTGGCGGCCGCCCTCGCGCTCTCGCTCGTCCCGTCGCCCGCCCGGGCATCGAATCCTCGCCCGAACGTCCTCATCGTGCTGAGCGACGACCAGTCGTGGTCGACCTTTTCCCGGGCCCTAATGCCGCAGACGTTCTCGAACCTGGTCGACCAGGGGACGCTCTACCGCCGGGCATACGTGAACACCCCGCTGTGCTGCCCTTCACGGGCCCAGCTGCTGACGGGACTCCAGTCCCATCACAATGGGGTCATCTACAATTCGAGCCAGCTCCGGCGTCCGACGATCGTGCCGGCGCTCCACGATGCGGGCTACCGGACGATGCTCGCGGGCAAGTACTTGAACTCGTGGCCCTGTGACCCACGCCCCGAGTTCGACCGGTGGGTCTGCGCGGCGAGCGGCCAATCGACCTATTCACTCATCGATCCCACCCTGAACGTCGATGGGACGTGGGCGACCTTCGACGGATACCAGCCGGACGTACTCGCGCTCCTCACGGCGCAGTTCATCGCTTCGACACCCGCCGACCAGCCCTTCTTCGCGCTGTACACGCCCACCACCCCCCATCTCCCCGCCGACGACCCACGGTACTCATCGCTCCCCGTCGCTCCTTACCGGCCGCCGTCCTACGGCGTCTCGGAGCCGGGCAAGCCCGCATACATGCAACGCGGGCCGTTCACCACGAACCAGCAGTTGGGGATCGACGGGCGGTACGCGAGGATGTCGAGGGCCGTTCGCTCGCTCGACGACTCCGTCGGGCTCCTGCTCTCCTCCCTGGGGTCCCGAGCCTCGAACACCCTCGTGGTGTACCTCTCCGACAACGGCTACCTGTTCGGGGAACACGCGCGCTGGGACAAGCTCGTCCCCTACGAGGAGTCGGTGCGGGTGCCCATGGTCGTCCGATATCCGCCTGCGGGGACCGGGCCCCGGGTCTCCGACGCACTCGTCTCCAACGTCGACATCGCGCCCACGATCGCCAAGCTGGCGGGTGTCCCATGGACCACCGATGGTTCCTCGCTCCTCCCCACGCTCGACGGGGTGGGTTCGACCCGCCGGTATCTCCTGATCGAGTCGTGCTTCGGGTCGATCACTTGGTGCCCCGGCACGGGCACCTTCGAGAGCCAGCGGAACGTGCCGGGCTACTATGGGATCGTCGCTCCCCGGTTCGTGTTCATCCGGTACGGAACGGGCGAGCGCGAGCTGTACGACCTCGGCCAGGACCCATACGAGCGGAACAACCTTGCGGGCCTGTCGGAGTGGTCGGAGGCCCAGCACAACCTCGCCCTGAAGCTCATCTCCCTCGTGTCGGCGCCTCCGCACGACGCGTAAGACGATGACCCTTCGTCGCGATCAGGAGAGCGAGATGGGGGCGAGGGCCGCGTTCCAGTAGTCGGCCATCTCCTGGTGCCCGCGGTTATTCGGGTGGATGGGATCGGCGTAGTCGGGCAGCGGGGTGAGCAACGCGCTCGGATCGACCACCGGGACGGAGTGGGCCGCGGCAGCGTCCTGCAGCGCTTGGTTCCAGGCCGCTCGCGTCGTCTCGTCGACCTTGCCGGTGGGGATGATGGCCTCCACGTAGACCGGAACGCCCGGGAGGCCGGTGGCCAGCTGGGCGAGGATGCTGTCGATGCCAGCCTTGAACTG
>Ga0137374_10006362_pt1 | contig 14059 bp, 7 predicted proteins | sample SagtaG_20_FD_104811 | JGI IMG/M metagenome (GOLD analysis project Ga0137374, IMG submission 104811) | Vadose zone soil microbial communities from Sagehorn Ranch, Mendocino, California, USA - Sage1_R_100_16 metaG | ecosystem: Environmental > Terrestrial > Soil > Vadose zone | place: USA...
ACCTGTCCGGCGCAATTTTCGAAGGTCTCGACTACGAAGCGATCTATATTCTGGATTCGTCGATCTTTGGTGCCGGGGATTTTGGAAGACTGACGACCACAGTGAATGGTACCTGGCTATCCCGGGCTGAGTTTCAACCTACCCCCGCCATACACCGGTTTGGTATCAATGGCTCGTTCCTGCCGCCGGGATTAGCTCTAACCAGTTCGTTGCCATGGCATCGGGCTAATTTTAGCATCTTCTATGATGGTCCGGCTGACACATGGATGCAGGGCCTTGATATTGGCGCGATAGTCCACTGGACCTGCCAATATGAGGATGACAATGCCAGTCTGACAGGAGCGACGGACCTGGCTGAGCCAAGGAATGGTCCATTTTCCCAGCGCGCGCGAAAAGTGGCCGCGTTGACTACGCTTGACTTGATCGCATCGTATACGTTCAATCTGCCGCCGCCCGCACCAGCCGAGGTGCCTGGCTTTGCCAAGGATGGCGGTAAGAACGTGAAGATGGATGGCAAGGAGAAAAACGTCATGCCCGTCTCCACGGCTGAGTACAATCCCTGTGGATGGCGCGCCTGGTTGAATGGCACGACACTCAGCGCCGGGCTACAGAACGTGACCGATGAAGATCCACCCTTTGTGGCTGGCAGTTTCGAGAATGGCTACGACGAATCGCTGGCCACGATCAAAGGCCGGTACTGGTACGTCGGAATCAAGAAGAGATTCTAAAGCGCAAACCTGAAATAATTCACAGCGGCCGGGCTCCTCACGGGCCCGGCCGTTTTGCTTTTTTGCCGTCGCCCCTGCGGGCCGCGCGACGCTCGCGGAGGCGGGTGGGCGACACGTTCGACAACTACTTTTCGCGAAAGCTTTAGGAGTGCGACGCGTCCTCGCGTCGCTTTTGATCCATTGGCCGCGTCAGAAATCGTCGGGAAACGAAAAACGCCTGCATCAAAATGGTCCAGCGCCGTAGGCGCGAGACGTCTATAGTTTATCGCAAAACCTATCTGATAAGCTCCATTAGGAGCGTCATGTGAAGCCGAAGAAATGGCCAACACCTACACGCAAATCTATCTGCACGTCGTCTTCGCAGTCTCCCGTCGCGCGAGCGTGATCGCCCCTGGGCGCCGCGAAGAGCTGCAGAAGTACATCACAGGAACCCCGAATGCTTTCGGGGAAGGGTCAGAAATTGATCGCCATCTATTGCAGGCCCGACCACACCCATATACTGCTGGGTCTAAAACCCAATATTGCTCCCTCAGATTTGATCGGTGACATCAAAACAGGATCGACCAATCACGTCAACGAACAGGAATGGATCGGGTGCAGGTTTTCATGGCAGGCGCTGGCGCAAAACAAAAAGATTTGGCCGCCACCGCCGAAATATCCTTCTCGAAAAAGCTTCTTTTTTCAGGTGGAGGTCAAATCTCTTTTGTTTTTGTTGGGCACGCCAGCTTTACGGCGGGAGCCACCGAGACGGCGGAGCCGCGTGTGTGGCTAGGGGAGCCGGGCGCCTACATTGGGCATATAGCTTGTAAGGATGTTTTGCGCCTGCGCCTGCACGCCCCTGCGTTCCCGTGCGGAGCCATTGACATGGCCACTATGTCATTTCCATTAAATCCTTACAGGATATTAATGTAGGAAGGTTACGGTGCGTTCTCCGTCTCCCATTCACATCTGGATCGTGTGGCCAACTACATTCGCAAGCAAGAGACGCATCATCGTCGAAAGCCGTTCCAACACGAATATGTTGAATTTCTGGAGCGGCATCACGTTCCATACGATCAGCGTTATATTTTCAAGCCAATCGAATGAGTCTGGGACCTCGAACATTCCGCTCCTGCGGAGCTTCCCGTACTTTGGCGATGAGGCTATAAACATTGCGCTCCTGACGGAGCTCTTTTCTTGCGATCGTGCCGAGCTGGCCTTTGAGTGTTACGGAGATGTCCGCGTAGCGGGAGCACCATCCGATCGATCCAATCGCCCAGCTATTTGTTTTTGGGTGTCAATCGAATGATGATCGACATCCGCCTAAGAGAAGCGCGAGCCGCGCTGAGTGCGGGCGAGCAAAGATTTTACTTGGGCGATTGGGAAAGAACCTGAGCGTCGCTTGCCTTGGCGACGCGCAAATTTTCCTCGGCTTCCGGAAAGTCGGGATGAAGACGCAACGCTTCTTCAAATTGCGCGATCGCCTGTGAAACGTTGCCTTCGCGCAGGAAGACCTTTCCCAGGTAGTTATGAGGTTGGGCGAGCTTTGGTTCGAGCCGGCTCGCCTCCAGATAATGCGCCTTTGCTTCCAGCAAGTCGCCCTTTTCGAAAAGCGCACTCCCAAGATCGATATGAGCATCGACGAAACGAGGATCAACGTGCACAGCCTGTCGATACTGTGCAATTGCCTCCTCAAGCTTCCCGTGTTTTTCCAGGAAGGCCCCATAGCTATACCACGCCGGCGCGGATCCTGGAGCTAGCCGGACGGCAGCTTCGCATTCCGCGGCCGCTTGCTCGTCGCGGCCGAGTCGCTCCAGAAGATAGGCGTAGCCGGAATGGTACTCGGCGTTGTTAGGGTCGAGCCGCAACGCTGTTTCAAAATGGGTCTGCGCTTCTTGCAGTTTTCCTTTGCCCATCAGGACGGTGGCCAGATTGACGTGGGTCTTTGGGGACTTGGGATTAAAACGCAGCGCAGCGGAAAATTCCTCAGAGGCTTCATCGAGTCTGCCAGCCTCTTGCAGAGCCGTGGCGTAATTGGAATGCGCCCGCGCGCCAACCGGAAGATCGGCAACGATCAAAGCCAGACGTTCAAGTTCACTCCGAACGACCCGCACCTGCCCAAGCCAGAGTGCCCCCAGGGGAATGACAAAAACAGCCACCCATTTCACGCCGTGCAAAGCCCAACTCGGGAGAAAGCCATTCTTGGAAACGTCTGTTGTGCCACCGCCGCCGATGCCGAGAGATTGTCGAGTGGATTTCTCGCGTACTTTCCAGATGAATCCGTCGTAATAAAAATGGAGCAGCGCCGAAGCGGTCACCACACCAGTGAGCGCGCGTTTGACTGTGTCGATGCCGACATGCGACTTAAAATAACCAAGCGCTCCGTAGGCGAAGATCAGGCCCACGTAAAGACCGATCAGCGAGCCACTGCGCCGGAACACAAAACGCATAAATCCGCCGATCGAGTTGTCTGTCTCAACGCGTTTGCGATTATAGATCCAAACCAGCGAGAGGTATTGGACATCGTGAAATACTTCGAACAATGCAACGCCGACCAGAATGCTTGCGACGATGTTGTTACAGTACCACCAGAAAGAAATACTCGTGATGAGAAGCGCCAGCTTTACCGGATTTGGTCGCTTCCCGCTGCTCCACATCCAGATGAAATTTGCCAGAAATACGGCTGAAACTCCGATCGCGAGCGCCAGCGCCCCTTGCTCTGCCGCTCGGAGGAGTGCCGGCGGAATGAAAGGTCCACCCGCCCAATAATAACTGTCCAGCGTATCGCTCATTCGTTGCGGCGAGAGAAGGACCGCGGCTGCAAACCAGATTCCGCACAGTGCGAAATCAAGCCGACGCGTCAGCGTAGCGAATGAGCCCACTTTCGCATCGTAGATGCGACAGAACCCATACGTTTGCATCATGCCGTGCCAGACGCCCCAGATAAAGGCGATCAGCACAATGCCTTTGAGGTCCCACAAAAAAAAGATCGCGCAGACGACCACCAGAAAAATCGGTGCAAAGATGAAGCGCCACTTGAATCGCTGGAATAACGCACGATCGCCGTAGGCGCGAATCATCCCTGGCAAGTGGTGGCCCATGGCCCCGAAGGCAGCGACAAAAAGATAAATGTTTTCCGCGCTCCAGCGCGTCTGTGCCAGGACGAAGATCGGGACGATCAACATCGGTGTGCAGACGTAGAGAATCAGGTCGCGCCAACTGTCCAGAATCCACAAGTTAGGCTTTCGGGCAACGGCATGCGTAGCCGGGACAGTTTCCGGACGTGAGAACGCGGTAACGTGCTGCATGCCTTTAGCGGAATGAAATTTTCCCCAAACGGACGGCGAAATCAATCGATGATTTTACAACTGTTCGCGGCAAGTGAAGACTCGACGGCTTTAAGCCGTCGAGTTTCCAACGTTTTAAGAGAGATAAAAGCAAGCCCAGTCGCCCATTTTCGAGCCCGAAAGTTTTTGGCTCGGAGATGACAACATCTCTGACTTTTCTGGGCGTGCCTGCAGATTGGGTTCCGTTTTTCTCTGCGACCTTCGCGGTCTCTGTGGTTAATTCATAACGTTCCCATGTCCGCCAACGGTGTTCTTTTTAGCGAACCGCGCGACTCGCAAGGATGGATCTCGCAGAGAAACTGGCTTTGTGCGCTCCTTCTTATCGCCCTGGTTTTTATAGCATACGCTCGAGTCCTGGGCGCCGGATTCATTTGGGACGATGAATCGCATTTGACCCAGAATCCATGCATTGTTGGCCCCCTCGGATTGAAGGAGATCTGGACCACCACTCGCGCGGTCTATTACCCACTAGTGCTCACGACCTTTTGGGCTTTACACAAGTTCGTCGGCTTAAATCCAGCGCCATATCATATTCTCAATGTACTCATGCACGCAGGCTCGGCGGTATTGCTCTGGCGGGTGCTGCGACAACTTCAGGTTCGCGGAGCATGGCTCGGAGCAGCGCTCTGGGCGTTGCACCCAATAATGGTGCAATCGGTCGCCTGGGTGACAGAATTAAAAAATACTCAGTCGTGCCTGTTTTACCTTTTATCGATCTTTTGGTTCTTGAAAGTGGATGCTGAGCAGGGGACCCGTGACGGCGTGCGCTGGTGGCGCTTTGGCTGGGCGCTACTGTTTTTTGTGCTAGCGATCGCAAGCAAGCCTTCCACTGTGATGCTACCTGCCGTGCTGGCGCTCTGTATCTGGTGGCGCAGAGGACGAGTCCACTGGCGCAACATCGTGACGCTCGTCCCTTTCGCGCTAGTTTCGGCTCTGGCGAGCGTCTGGACGATTTGGGAACAGAAATTCCACGCAGGCGCCATCGGTCCGGAATGGGTGCAGACTTGGCCGGAACGGTTCATCATCGGGGGTCGCGCGATTTGGTTTTATCTCGGCAAACTGATCTGGCCACATCCGCTCATTTTCATCTATCCGCGCTGGGAGATTAATTCATCGCAACTGGTGGTCTACTTGCCGCTACTCGCAGCAGTAGCTTGCTCGCTCGCTTTGTGGCTAATCCACGCGAAATGGCGGCGTCCCGTATTCTTTGCTGCTGCATACTTTGTGATTTCCCTGTTTCCGGTGCTCGGTTTTTTCAGCGTCTATTTTTTTCGCTACTCGTTTGTAAGCGATCATTTCCAATATCTGGCGAGCATGGGACCACTGGCGCTAGCCGGAGCTGGCATTTCCGTGGGAGTCGATTCACTCAAGTGCAAATTGTTGCGACGCGAGGCGACACTGCGAGGAGCGGCGGTTTCCAAACCGCCGGGGGCGCTTAAGAAAGCGCCCCTCCTTGGGCTCAGCGGAATACTCTTGCTCACGCTTGGTATTTTGACGTGGCGACAAGGCGCCATTTATCGCGACGTCATAACCCTATACACAGCGACGCTGGCAAAAAATCCAGCTTGCTGGATGGCACATTACAACCTAGGCATCGCTCTTCGCGACCTGGGCGAAACGGACCAAGCCATTACTCATTATCGCCAGGCTGTGGCGCTGCGGCCAAATTACGCAGAAGCGCATTATAACCTTGGACGTGCTCTCGTTGAGAAAGGCCAATTTGACGATGCGGTCGCGCATTACGAAAAAGCGTTGGCCGTAAATTCTGCCGACGCGGAAGCGCACAACAACCTCGGTGCTACGCTCTTTGCGACCGGGCGGATCGATGACGCGATCACTCATTATGAGATGGCATTGGCGATCCGGCCGGATTACGCCGATGCATCGTGCAATCTGGCGAACGCGCTCCTTTCCAAGGGTGATATGGATGGCGCGATCGTCCGCTACATAGCCTGCCTCGCTCTGTCGCCCAATCAGGCCGATGCTCAATACAATCTGGCGAGTGCGCTTCTTCGAAAAGGCCGAACGGATGAAGCCATTGTTCATTATCGAAAAACGCTCGAATTGCGTCCGGATAATGCTGACGCCCGCGCAAATCTGGGGAGCGCTTTGCTTGCGAAAGGCCGCACGCAGGATGCGATCGCTCAATACAGGGATGCTCTTAGGCTAGCGCCGGAAAATGTGTCTGCACAGAGTAACCTGGCGTGGCTGTTGGCGACCTCCGCCGATTCAACCCTGAGAAACGGGCCAGAAGCGGTTCTCCTGGCGGAACAGGCCAGCCGCTTTTCTGGCGGAAATCGCCCAATTATTCTGCGGATCCTCGCTGCCGCTTATGCCGAAACCGGCCGTTTTGTTGAGGCCAAAGCAGCCGCTCAAGAGGCATTGCAAGCGGCCGATAATCAAGGCAACTCCATTTTGTCCGACGCTCTGCGAAAGGAAATTGCACTCTACGACTTGGGCTTGCCCTACCACAAGGAAGCGAAATAATTTTGGCTCTCCGCCTAGCCTCTGTGAGATCGTCCGATTAAATTGCGAAACGTGTCGCCGTGCCGCTCGGAGTGCCTCGACGCAGCGAGGCGGCTACAACCTCGAAGCGACCGACCAGCGCCTAATTGCTTGGCGAGGTTCCCCGAAGTGGGGTATGCATGTGATAGAGAGTGATTTCTTTCTTGATGGTATTCGCCAGTCCGGATTTATGCTGCAGAGTTATTTCCAAGGCTCGCTCTGCCGCGGCGATGGCCTCGGTAAATCGACCGCTTTCAGCGTAAGCAGCCGCAAGAGTGCGCAAATAGTTTGGGTCTCTGCCTCCGGAAAGCTGCACCGCTTGCTCGGCGAGAACGACTGCTTTAGCCCCATCGCGAATTGAACCGTCGGACGAAGTCGTCAGGACCCAGGCCAAATTGTTCCCAGCCAGCGGATCTTGCGGAGCAATCTGTAGCGCATTCTCGTACTCAACGATTGCCTGTGTCACCGAACCCTTTTTGAGAAAGGCATTGCCGAGACCGGTGTGAACCCCTGCATCGCGTGGCTGGATAGCGAGTGCCTTCTGCCAATGCTCGATTGCCTCATCGATTCGGCCTTCCTGGAATAAGACGCTGCCAAAATTATAGTGCGCGTCCGCGTAATCAGGCCGTAACTTGATCGCTTCCTCATAACGAGGGATCGCGTCATGCGGGAGCCCTTTTCGGGCAAGAGCGTTGCCCAGATTGTTGTGGATAAGAGCAGCGCCAAGATCGTAATGGCTCTCGGCACTGCTGGACCTGATGTTCAACGCTGTTTGGAAATGGGAAACGGCTCTGTCAAATTCCCCTCGACGCAACAAAAGAAACCCAAGGTTATTATGCGCGACATCATTATCCGACGTTACGGCGAGAGCTTGGGACCAAAGCGTTTCGCTATTTTTCCAATGTGAAGTCTGAATCAATGCGCACCAGCCCAAGGCAGCAATCGTCATTGGCGCTGCAACGGCAAAGAATGGGCGGAGAGCACGCCAGGATTCGATCAGGTCTGCAATCGCCCAGACGATCAGCACATACAAACCAATCTGAGGAAGATAAGTGTAACGGTCGGCATGCGCTTGCTCCCCGACCTGAAGAAATCCAATCACAGGCACGAGCATTCCGACATACCAGAACCAGCCGGTCAGAATGTACGGCCGTTCTTTTCGCAAAAGAATGGCGCATAGACTAACTGCGACGAGAAACACGATAGCCAGGATAATTTGCCAAAATGCCAGCCGGTTGTTCGGATGAGGATAAAAGACCGCCAGCCGCGCGGGCCAGAACATCTCCCAAATATAAGCAACGTAACTTACGAACGCATTGTTCAGTCGCCACATGAGTGGCAATTGAGCGATCGCGCCGGCACCTTCGCGTTGTGCCAGCAACGTCGCTATGCATGAAAAGACGGATAGCACGAAGAGAGGAATTTTCTCCACGAAGAGACGTTGCGGGATAGATTGTCGATCCAACCAGGGAGCAGCTTTGCTTTTCGATGTGGATGAAACGGATTTGTGAAATCGCTCCAACGGCCAGTAATCAAGGAGCAAAAGGACGAAAGGAAGAGTCACCAGCATTGGCTTGGACATAAGCCCGAGAGCGAAGAATACTGCCACGGCTAAATAGCCACCGCTCGATGGCGCACGCGCATAACGAACGTAGGCGAGCAATGTCAGCATGAAAAAAACGGCACTGAGCACATCCTTGCGTTCAGCCACCCATGCAACCGATTCCACGTGCAACGGATGAATCGCGAATACACCAGCTGCAAAGGCGCTTTGCCAAAGGGCCCCTGTCATTTGTCTGAGCACGAGAAAGAGCAAGGCGACAGCAATCGTGTGGAGAAGGACATTGGTGAAATGATGTCCGCCCGCCTTCAGCCCATACAGCTGGCAGTCTAACATGTGCGAAATTGTGGTCAGCGGATGCCAGTTTCGCGCATGAGTATGGGTAAATGCACCGATGAGCCCATCGACTGTGAGGCCTCGCGTGATCTGCGGATTCTCGTAAACGTATACGTGATCGTCAAAATTGATGAAGTCGTGCCCGAGCGTTTGACCAAAAACCAACCAAGTGATCGCGATCAAAACAAGACACGCGAACGATGCGAGCCACAAGTTGGGGCGCTTTCTTAAGCGCCCCGCGGCGCTTGGGAAACCGCCGGTCCTTGCCGTGTTTCTAGCGTGACGAACTGCCATTCGCCAAACTCGGGTCGCGCAGCGGTCTGCCTGCTTGGTAAAGAGCAATATTACCTTGGAGCTCGGTAGCCAAACCAGAGTTGCCCTGGCTATTGGCTAAGTCAATGCCGCGCTGCGCAGCTTGAATTGCCTCTGAGAACCGGTCGCTCTCTGCGTAGGCCGCTGCTAATGTGCGGAAGATTATCGGGATTCTGCCGCCGGAAATGCGCACGGCCTGCTTTGCCAGTTGGACCGCTTGCGGACCGTCTCGAAGCGAGTCGTCTGGCGAAGTGGCAAATACCCAAGCGAGGTTGCTCATGGCATTTCCGTTGTCCGGCTGAATAGCCAGTACCTTTTGCCATTCTTCGATCGCCTCCCGGGCTTGACCCTGTTGAATCAGGACCGTGCCCACAATATTGTGCACCTCTATGTTGTCAGGCTGTAGCTCGAGTAATTTGCGATAGTGAACCAGCGCATCGGCCACTTGGCCCTTTTGAAGCAGAGCCTTGGCAAGATTCTCATGGGCAGGGCTATTTTCGGGTCGAAGATCCACGGCCGCTTGCAGCAGAGAGATGGCTTCGTCCAGGTTACCGTTTCGCAAAAAGACGATGCCGAGGTTATTTTCGGCAACATCGTTGTTTGAGGTGACTGCAAGCGCATGAGTAAACAGCGTTTCGCTATCGCGCCAATAAGAGCTTTGGATCCAGGCGCGCCAACTTAAGATGCTAATGATAACGGCCGCACTAGCGCTCAAAATTTCGCGTTGGCGACGCCACCGCGCAGTCAAGTCAGCTACAGTCCAGGTCAGCAGAACATAAAGACCAATCTGGGGCAGATAAGTGTATCGATCGGCGTGCCCCTGCCATCCGACCTGTACCAACCCGATCACCGGCACCAGCATTCCCAAATACCACAACCAGCCAGTGACTAGATAAGGCCCCTTTTTTCGCAAAACGAACGCCGCTGCCGTCGCGGCAATGAGAATAGCAAGCGCCAGGATGACGTCCGAAAGCGGGAGCCGATTCTCTGGATGCGGATAGAACACCGCCAGTTTCACCGGCCAGAGCATCTGCCCCATATAGACGACGTATGTCACTACGGCATTGTTGATTCGGGCCAATACCGGCAACTGCTCCGTCCAGCCGACTACACCTCGCTGGGCAAGAAATGTCACGACGCTGGAGAGTGCGGAGAGCCCAACGAGTGGAATTTTTTCCACGACCAGCATAACCAGATTTTCATGACCGCTGACGTCCAACTTCTGACCTCTGATTCTACCGAGCGGCCAATAATCCAGGAGCAAAAGCACGAACGGCAGCGTCACCAGCATAGGTTTGGACATGAGACCAAGGGCAAACGCCACTGCCACTGCCAGGTAGCGCCCGATCGATGGTGCGCGCACATAATGGACGTATGCGAGCAAGGTTAGCATGAAGAAAACACCACTTAGCACGTCCTTTCGCTCCGCTATCCATGCGACCGATTCCACACGCAACGGATGAATTGCGAACACGGCCGCAACAAAAGCGCTCCGCCAAAGCGCGCCAGTCATCTGCCGCAGCGCGAAAAAGAGAAGGATTGCCGCGACAGAGTGCAGGAGGACATTCGTAAAATGATGCCATCCCGCCTTTAATCCGTGTAACTGGCAGTCGAACATGTGTGAAATCGTCGTCAGCGGATGCCAGTTCATGGAATGAATATGGCTAAATGCCCAGGCAATACTGCCGATGCTGAGGCCGCTGGTTATCTCCGTATTTTCATAGACGTAGCGCGGGTCATCATAGTTGATGAAGTCATGCCGGAGCGTTTGGCCGAAAACCACCCACGTAAGAACGGCGACACAGATGCAGACGCCGACAGCCAACCAGCGGCGGCTTGCTTTGGGAGGAGCGATTGATTGAGAATTAATACGGTGCACGTATAACGCTAGAATTGCCTGAGAAAGCCGGCTTAAGGGTTCCGTTTGTAAATCAAAATATAGTCTTTTAGATTCTCGACCGACGGCGGAACATCTCCAAAAAAGTAATCTGTTTCTGTGGGCATAATGTTTACAAAACCGGCTGCGGCGTAATTTTGTGCCGTGTATTCATTTGCCCAGGTAAAGATCAGCCGATCAGATTGCGGCCGCTGCAACCAGGAATCCTTCATTACCACAGAGATTAAATATTTTGGCCGCGCGCGTTCGACCTCGTCGATCATTTCCTCCTGCATTTGTCGCGCATATTTTTGCGGTTCCATTAAGCCGTAAGTGTAAATATATCCGGTCGCAGAATGGCGCTGTGAGTAAAAATAAATCTGCGGCTCCGATCCTAACACTGCGATCGTATCATTGGGAGATGTGTGGTCGCGTACGTATTCCGCAATCCTGACGGACTCCCAGAACGGAGCCTCAGGGTAAATCATTCGGCAAGCTTCAACCGGAGAAGCCTCAAAGAAGAATTTTTTATCCCAAAGAACCGGCAAGCTCAGGGCCGCGCCAAGCAGAAGAAGTGGGACAAATCTGACCGCCGTCATTCGGCGGGCCAGGAGATCCGACAGTTCGCTGATTGCAACGCCAACAAGGAGCGAGATCGCTGGAAGAACGAAAATAAAATAATGGTATCGAAAATAGAATCCCGGGCAGAGCGCCAATGCCGTGGAGAAGAGAAAGCTGAGCAGAAAAACGGTGCTGCCACGCCGTTGCTGATCCCACCAACCCGCAACTCCTCCAATTCCAGCCAGCAACCAGAGCGCCCAGCCAGCTCCAATCACTTCCCTCACGCTGTTGAAGAAAATCTGCGGTGCCTGTGCGAGTGGGACTAAGGTTCCATATTGGCCAGCGTAATCGATCGTCCAAAACCAAAACTGCTTGAATACACCTGCGTGTGATAAAACCAGACATGTAATCGCGAAAGGAAGAATTACACCAATGCCGAAGACGAGACTTCGCAGAAGGAGAATGGTTGGCCGAAATCGGGAAATATCCCTCGAGACGAGATAGATCGCTCCAAACAAAACAAAAAAGATCGCAGGTTGCTTCATCAGCACTGCAAGACCAAAAAGCAGCCCACTGGCGGATAGTCGCCCGAATGCTTGTCGCTCCGATTGGTCGAGCAGCAGCAGCGTCCCCCCAAGCACCGGCAGCATCACGAAATGCGTCGCGTGACCAGCGAACCCCAACACGGACGGGCTCACAGAAAGAATCGCATAGCTTGCCGCCGCCGCTATTCCTGCCGTCGGGTTCGCCAGCCGCCGGCCCAGAAAAAAGATCAGTACGATTGTGGCAGCGTTGACTAAGAGCAACCCCAAATGAATTCCAGTAATTGTTTGTCCGAAAATCGACATGATCAAAGCGTAAGCAGCATAAGTCCCGGGAAACTTCATGTTGTAAGCCAGTTTGTAGGGTGGGATGCCCTGCAGCATGAGTTGACCGGCATAAGCGTACTCGCCTTCATCGCGCTCCAGCGGGATGTCCAGGAATCGAATTCGGATCGCGAGTGTCAGGCCAAAAACGGTCGCCGCTAAAACCCACCACACGACGCGCACCAGTTTGTCAGAATTGATGATCGTATTTGTCACTTGAAAGCGCTATCGACGCAAAAGCTGCGGACGCAGGTAAGCGATTTGCACCACGCTGCATTTTCGTCAAATGACACCGATGTGAATATGCCAGTCCGGGAAAGCGTCTCGTTGCGGAACTTAATGAATTCTGATCGTGCTTCCGTTTGCCCATTGGGATTGGAAATTGTCTGAGTAAAATCAATCGTGCAGAAAATCGCTGAACGCCTGTTGTCATCGCGCAGTCGCGCCTGGCTTTTCGGCCTGCTTTTGGCCGCAGTGACGATCGTCGTGTACCGGCCTGCGTGGAATGGTGGCTTCATCTGGGACGACGATTCTTACGTAACAAACAATGAGTTACTGACCGCGCCCGACGGACTGCGTCGCATTTGGTTTTCGTTAGAGTCGCCTTCCCAATATTTCCCACTGGTTTATACGGCATTTCGCATCGAGCACGCGCTCTGGGGTTTGACTCCTTCCGGCTATCATTGGGTCAACCTTCTGCTTCATGTCGCCAACGCGCTCCTGGTGTGGCAAGTGCTGGTGCGGCTGAAGGTCCCGGGCGCATGGCTGGCTGGGGCGATTTTCGCTCTGCATCCGGTGCAAGTGGAATCAGTTGCCTGGATCACGGAACAAAAAAATGTGCTGATGGGCTTTTTCTTTCTGCTGACCCTCCTTGCCTGGATCGCGTTTATTGATGAGCGGATCAAGCATCCGTGGCGCTTTTATATCGTGGCATTGGTCCTTTACGTACTGGCGCTTTCGGCTAAGACAACGGCCTGCACGCTGCCGGCGGCGTTGCTCTTGATTTTATGGTTGCAGAAAAGGCCGATCAATTGGCAAAGAATTCTTCAGATTATCCCATTTTTCCTTCTCGGATTGGGTATGGGTCTGGTGACAATCTGGTGGGAACGATACCATCAAGGCACGAGTCGAGCGCTCTTTGCATTCCTGAATCCGGTTGAGCGCATTCTGGTCGCCAGCCGCGCCGCTTGGTTTTACCTGAGCAAGCTTTTTTGGCCATCAAACCTGACCTTTATTTATCCAAAATGGAACATCGCGGCGACGCATCCACTAGATTACACATGGCTGCTCGGCGGAGTGGCATTATGCGTGGTGATTTATTTCGCGAGACGTTACGTGGGGCGCGGTGTAGAAGTCGCAGCGGTATTCTTCGTGGCTACTCTTAGCCCGGTAATGGGCTTCATCATGCTGTACACGTTTCGCTACACATTTGTAGCGGACCATTACCAATACCTGGCTTGTATCGGGCCCATTGCGCTCGTTTCGGCTGGCGTGGCCACTTTTCCCGACGCGCTTAAAGGGGGCCGCGCTCTAATTTTGGGCGTGGCAGTATGCGTGGCGGCAACTCTGGCAATGCTGACCTGGCGCCAAAGCGTAATGTACAGCAACATTGAGGCGCTCTGGCGGACGACGCTGGCAAGAAATCCCGAATGCTGGATGGCTTACAACAATTTGGGAATCGTACTGTTCCAAAAAGGCGAAACCGACGAGGCAATTGTCCACTACCGGACAACTTTGCAAATGCAGTCGGATTTTTGGGATGCGGAGTACAATCTTGGCATTGCTCTTCTGAGCAAAGGGCAAGTGGACGAGGCAATCGCCCATTGTAGCAATGCCGTAAGGATCGCGCCAAATGATCCAGATGCTCTGGTCGCTCTTGGCAACGCTCTTCTTCAAAAAGAGCGAATCGATGACGCGATTGTTTATTACCAAAAGGCGTTGTCAATACGACCTGATTACTTTCTTGCCCACCACAGTCTTGGCCATGC
>Ga0137374_10006370_pt1 | contig 14049 bp, 6 predicted proteins | sample SagtaG_20_FD_104811 | JGI IMG/M metagenome (GOLD analysis project Ga0137374, IMG submission 104811) | Vadose zone soil microbial communities from Sagehorn Ranch, Mendocino, California, USA - Sage1_R_100_16 metaG | ecosystem: Environmental > Terrestrial > Soil > Vadose zone | place: USA...
AGGTGGGCACGCCCACTTCCAACGCGGCGCAGCCGATCACCACGGAAGCGGGGGTGCCGTTTATCGGGCCGTTCACAGGCGCCGCCTTCTTGCGCAACCCGTCACTCGGCAACGTGATCAACATTCGCGGCTCGTATGACCAGGAGACGGAGGCCTGGATCGAGCATCTCACCACTGACCTCGGCATGTCGCGGATCGCCATCCTGTACCAGGACGATACCTTCGGTCGCGCCGGACTCTCGGGGGTCTCGAAGGCGATGGAAAAGCGTGGCATGAAGCTGGTCGCCGAAGGCACTTTCGCGCGTAACACGACCGCGGTGAAGACGGCGCTGCTGGCGATTCGCAAGGCGGGTCCCGAGGCCGTCGTCATGGTCGGTCCCTACAAACCGTGCGCGGAGTTCATCAAGCTGGCACACCGGCTCAAGCTGGACGCCGTCTTCGTCAACATCTCATTCGTCGGCGCCAACGCCCTCGCAAAGGAACTCGGCGAGGACGGGAAAGGAGTGGTGGTGACTCAAGTCGTACCATTCCCCGGGGACATGAGCATCCCGCTCGTGGCCCGGTACCAAAAGGCGCTCAAGGCAGCGAATCCGGACGCGCAGATCGGCTTCGTCTCGCTCGAGGGATACATGGTCGGCCGATTGGTCATCGAAGCCTTGGGAAAGGTGAAAGGTCCGGTTACGCGGGCGGGGCTGCTTTCGACCATCAAGGAGGTCGGCACGTTCGATCTGGGCGGCATCACGCTGTCCTATGGCCCAGACGACAATCAGGGAATGGACCAGGTCTTCCTCACCGTGATCCAGGCGGACGGCAGCTTCAAGCCAGTTGACCGCCTGGAACGTTGAAGCGGCGGGCAGGCGCATCATCGCCGGGCAACGCGGACCCGCTCCAGTCGGGGGCATGCCGTCATGAATCAAGACGATCGAGAGTATCCTGGACCGGCCTCCATCCAAGCGCATACTTCGAAGTCAGCCGGCGCGGGTCGCAAGCATGACGGCAAGGCGGCCCTAGGCATCAAGGCCAAACTGTTCCTGGCGTTCGGCGGGATGACCATGTTGACCGTCGGCGCCAGCGCGGTCGCGTGGTACGCCTTCACCGACATCGACAGATCGGTGACGCGGATCACCGCGGAGAGCATCGTTGGCATGGCGGCCTCGCTCCGGCTCGCCGAAAAGAGCGCCGAGATCACGGCGACGGCTCCAGCGCTCATTGCGAGCCGCAGCGAAGATGAGCGGGCCAAGGAACAGGAGAGCCTCGTTAGGAGGCTGAATGAAATCTCTGCCGTGACCGAGGGTCTGAAGGTCACGGGCATGGCCGAAGCAACATTCGCCAATCTGATCGAGATCGAAGGCAAGATCGCAACCGAGCTCAAAGCGCTGGACGGTGCTGTCGCGCAGCGCCTGCGATTGAGCGCGCAAAGGCAGACCACGGTCACCGATCTTGCCGTCGTGGAGACCAGGTTCCGGGACGCTTTGGAGCCTTTGGTGGACGACGCCATCTTCAACCTCGTGACCACCAGCGAGGAGGTGACGGCCAAGAGCAAGGAGGCAATCACCGGCTTGGTCGAGGGTGGGGTGAATGCCTTGCAGGCGCTGCTGACGCTGCGCGCCGAGGGCAACCTGGCGGCGGGCCTGCTGGGCGAAGCGGCGCACGTCGACGATCCGGCCTTGATTCGGCCCATCCGCGAGCGGTTCTCGGCGGCAACGGCCGCGATCGAGAAGAGTCTCGAGGCGTTGCCTCAGTCGCCCGAAAACGAGCGGCTGCACGAGGCGAGCGAGGCGCTGATTGCGCTCGGCGGCGGCGCGGACAACGTTTTCGAAGTCCGGTCGCAGGAGCTTCGCGCCCCCGCCGAGACGCGGCACTCGCTCCAGGTCAAGCGTGAGGGGATGACGGCGGCAGTGGAGGTGGCGCACCGCACCCTGTTCGAGACACTTACGCCGATGGTGGACGACGCCATCTTCAACCTCGTCATCACCAGCGAGGAGGTGACGGCCAAGAGCACGGAGGCGATCATCGGCTTGGTCGAGGGTGGGGCGAATACCTTGCAGGTGCTGCTGACGCTGCTCGCCGAGGGCAACCTGGCGGCGGGCCTGCTGAACGTGGCCGCCGGCGTCCCCGATCCCAGTTCACTCAAGCCTCTCCAGGAGCGCTTCGTCGCGGCCGCGAGCCGCGCGGAGAAGCTGCTCGCACAGCTTCTCGCCGCGGCTGACGACGATGCGCTCAAGGGCCTCACAGAAAAGCTGATCGCGTTCGGCACGTCCGCAGAAAACATCTTCGATTTGCGACGCGAGGAGCTACGCCAGATCGCGGTTGCTCAGGCGTCCTTGCAGGCCAACAACTCGCTCGTCCTGCGTCTCGGCAAGGAGGTGGCGGATCTCGTCCTGACTGCCCAAAACAGCAGCGATGCAGCGGCGGTCCGCACCGCCCAGGCCATCCGCAATGGCCGGCTCCTGCTTCTCCTCATCACTACCCTGAGCGTGGTGGGGGCAGTCGTGATCGCGGTGCTGTTTGTGGTGCCCCGAGTCGTAAGACCCATTGAGAGCATTACTGCGGCGATGAGCGGCCTCGCCGCGGGCGACACGTCGATCGACGTGCCGGGTCGCGACCGCAGCGACGAGATCGGCCGAATGGCAGAGGCGCTCGGCGTCTTCCGGGACACGGCTATCGAGGTCCAGCGGTCGAACCTAAGGGAGATTCGCGAAGGCCGCCGGCGGTTGGCGGTCGCGATCGAGAGCATCTCCGAGGCCTTCTCGCTCTACGATGGCGAGGATCGCCTGGTCGTTTGCAACAACAAGTATCGAACGCTCCTTTATCCGGGCGACGCCCCCGAAGAGATATCGCCCGGCATGACGTTCGAAAGCATCGTTCGACGCGCCGCAGAGCGCGGCTACGTCAAGGACGCCGACGGCCGGGTCGAGGAGTGGGTCCGCGAACGCATGGCTCGTCATCGGGAACCGAGCGGCCCGCACGTCCAGCAGCGAGGCGACGGTCGCTGGATCTTGGTCAGCGAGCGCAAGACCGACGAGGGTAGCACGGTGGCCGTATACTCGGACGTCACAGAGTTGAAGCAGCGCGAGAACCAGCTGGTGGACAAATCGAGGGCTTTAGAGCAGCTCTCGAACCAGCTCGCAAAATACCTTTCGCCCCAGGTATACGAGTCTATCTTCACCGGAAAACAGGAAGTCAAAATCGCGAGTCGCCGGAAAGAGCTGACCGTCTTCTTTGCGGACATCGCGGGCTTCACCGAGACGGCGGATCGGCTGGAGTCCGAGGACCTGACCCGGCTGCTGAACCATTATCTGACCGAGATGTCGCAGATCGCCCTTTCCTATGGAGCGACGATCGACAAGTATGTCGGCGACGCCATCGTCATCTTCTTCGGCGATCCGGAGACACGCGGCGTCAAGGAGGACGCCCTCGCCTGCGTCGAGATGGCCATCGCCATGCGGAAGAGGATGCTTGAGCTGCAGGACGTGTGGCGGGCGTCGGGCATCGAAAAGCCCCTCCAGGGCCGGATCGGAATCAACACGGGGTACTGCACCGTCGGGAACTTCGGCAGCGAGGATCGGATGGACTACACCATCATCGGCGGCGGCGTGAACCTCGCTTCCCGCCTTGAGGCTGCCGCCACGCCGGGCGAGATCCTCATATCCTTTGAAACCTACGCGAAGGTTCGCGACCGGATCCACTGTGAGGAGCGTGGGCACATCTCGGTCAAGGGCATCGCCTACCCCGTCGCGACCTATCAGGTCGTCGACGCCTATGAGAACCTCGGCACCGAGCGCCTGTTCATTCACGAGGAACGCCCCAACCTGAGACTCGACCTCAATCTCGAGGCGATGTCCGCCAGTGATCGAGGTCATGCGGCCACCGTGTTACGCGAGGCCTTGAATCGACTGTCTGCGCTCGACCAAGCCTCCACGCCGGGGCCACAGGAGGCGAAGCAAGTCGCGTCCGCTCAGGACGGCCCGCCACGATGAACATCGCGGCCGGGCGGGGGCAAAGCTAATGCAGATCCTGTGCTCTCACCTTACGGCGATTCGTCGCCGGGAGCGGGCGCCGTCCCACCACATCAAATGCTGGCAATTCGCCGCTGGTTTGGGACGACGGGCGTCAACCAGCATGGCTCTCATTTGCCAATGACAGAACGCTCTACCGCAACCTGGCAGCCGATGACGTGCGGACCGAAAGCAACAACGTGCATGACGGCGTGGTGATCGATCGCGAGGCGATGCGCGTTCACACCTCGAGCTGGTGAATCGTCCGGTTCGCGCGGCGCAGGCGGCCGCTCAGCTCCCGGCCCAGCCCCGCCAGAATCTTGATCGCGACGGCTGGCTCGCTTTCGCGCAAGGCAGCGAAATCAGTCTCGCTCAGGGAATAAACTACAAGGTCTTCGTCGGCGACGACCGAGGCCGAGCGTGGGCCCTTGTCGAGAATGGCAAGCTCGCCGAACACCGTGCCGGGCGCGAATGTCGCCAGGCGGATGTTGCGGCTTTCCGATTTGAGCATAACACTCGCCTGCCCCTTGGTGATGATGAAAAGATGCGATCCAGGGTCGCCTTCCTTGAAAATCATGCTGTCTTTCGGCCATGCGACGCGCCGCAGATGGCGGACAAGCGTCTCGATCTCGTGCGGCGCAAAATCCTGCAAGAGCGAGATGCATTCAAGCGCGATCTCCACACCCGCCGGCGGGGCGGTCTTGCGCAGAAGATCGTCCTCCGTCCATTCGATCGCGCGGTCGATGTCCGGGAAAACGCGTCCTTCGCTGTTCGGGCCTTCGAATTCCGCCAGCCGCACGACGGTTTCGCTCCGCTCCGATAAGATGAGCGCGAGAGTGACGCCCCGATCCGCAAGATCGACCTCGATGTCGGCGAGAATGCGCGCGCCGGTCGAGTCGACATAGTTGACGCGCCGCAAATCGAGAATGAGGTATTGGGTCTTGCTAGCCGTTGCTTTGTCGATCTCCTGCGCCAGTCGCTCGGCGCTTCCAAAAAAAAGCGCGCCCTGCAGCTCCGCCACCAGGATGGACGAGCCTTTTGTTTCCAGCAACTCCATTTCCCTCGCGCCGCGCGATTTGCGCGAGCGCACGGCGTCGCACCGGTAGAGCCTGCGGATATTAGACCGACTCATGCGCACCACAAACAGGAACACGGCGAGCACGATGCCGAGAAACACGGCAAGCACGATGTTGATCGCGATCGATAGAAACGACACGAGCAAAGTCACGAAAAGATCGAGCGCGACGACACCGCGCTGCGCCGTGCCGCGCTGGAAAAGTCGTGCGGCGAGGCGCGTCGTCCAGGGGTCGATATGCAGCACCGCGACCACCATGATTACGGCCGACAGCACGGCGCGCGGCAGATAGGCCACATAGGGAAACAGCACCGCAATGATCGCGAGGATCACGGCTGCATTGATCAGGACCGAGACTGGCGTGCGCGCGCCAAAAGCGCGGTTGGTCAGGCTTGCGCCGATATTGATTCCGCCCGTGATGCCGCCGAAACAGGCCGCAATCGTGTTGCCGACGCCGAGATGAATGAGCAGCCGGTCGCCGTCAATCGGCTTGTCGCCAGGCTGGCTCACGAGTCGCTCGCACAGAAGCGCGTCGAACGCGGCGATGACGGCGAGCGCGAGCGCGCCGGAGAGGATCGTCGGCGCGATTTCGGCGAGGTGGCCCTGATAGGCCAGATCCGTGAAATTCGAGAAAGGGCGGGGCACCACCGGGCCTTGCGGCAGCGCGCCAATTAACGGGCCGAGCGCCTGCGCATAGCCCGCGAGCTCCAAGGCGTAATAGACGGCTGTTCCGCATCCGAGGCCGACCAGTAAAGGCGGAACTCCCGTAGCGATTTTCCGCGCGTTCCACATCGCCGCGAACGTCACGGCGGCGATAAGCACGCTCAACGGCTTTGCGGAATCCATGTGCGCGAGGGCGTGCGTGAACGGGATGTTTCGGTCGTAGCCGAGCACGTTGGAGAGCTGAACAAGGAACAGGAGTAATGCCGCCATGTTCTGGAAACCCGCAATGACTGGATGCGGCGCGAATTTGATCAATGCGCCGAGCTTCATCACACCAAAGAGTGCCTGGAAAATGCCACCGAGCAGAATGATGGCGAAGAAAATCAGTAGCGTGAGCGACAAGCTCGCCGATTGCATGATCGCCGTGTCGGAATGCAGAAGCGAGTACAGTAATAGCCCGACAAAGAAGGTGGTCGGGACGCGCGGGGCGTAAACGACCGGCGTCCTGTCGCCGAGCAGTACGCAGGTCACGCCGACGACGAAGGCCGACATCAGACCGGCGAGCGCGCCATAGGCGAAATACTCGTCGCCGAGCGCGACGAAGGCGAACATGCCGAAGCCAACTGCGAGCGGGATCGCAATAGCGGACGAGACGAGGCCGCCGACGGCGTCTTGGCGCAGGTCCGAGGCCCAGGATCGGCTCATGGCATGGGCAGAGGCTGAGGAAAGCGTACGAAGAAAGGCCGGTTCACCAATATGCCATGCTGCGAGCCTCTTTACGAGGTGGGCGGCTGACGCAGCCGTGCGGCCGGTATTAGCGGTTGGGCCTAGAGAAAGGTCCGGAGAGGGTCAAACTGAGGGATTCGTCCACCAAAGTGGGCACGGTCCATCCGAAACTGGCATGAATCGCACGGCTCGGAGGTCTTCGGGGTCGAGCTTGGCGGATAACGCGGTGGAGCCCACAACGTCGCAGAACATCACGGTGAGCTGGCGGCGCTCTGCGGTTCCTTGAGGAGCAGGCTTCGGGTCTGCTGGGAGCGGACCCGGGGCCGCCGGCGTACCGGCAAGCTCCCCGATAGCGCGCAGCATCTTCAGCCGATGCCCGAGGGAGGAGACGCCGAGGTCCTTGAGGTGTTGGTCGGTCAGATCGTGAAGGAGCGAAAAATCGATGTCGTTCTCGGCAAAGGTCCGCGCGTACTCGCGTACTCGGACATGCCCAGCGAGGCCAGCCACTCTGCGACCGTGGCCATCGGCGTTCCCCTAGCGCTTGCGCCGCACGAGCATGATACAATGATGGCATAACAAAACAATGGTGAGGGAAGCGGACTCAACTCGGGAGAAATAGTCCAACGGCCTCGGTCAGTTCTCGGGACAGTAACGACAGGCAGGACGTCGCTCGCATTGTCAGCAGCTACCGTCGATCCTTCGCAATCTCCCCGATCCGAGCAGCGCATCCATTAATCCCGCCCTGGCCCTTGACGAACGCCTTGATCGACTCGTCCCAGCTCTTGAACGCCTCCGCCACCCGCAGCGCCCGCGACCACTTGCTCCGGGTTTTGCCGTCGACCTTGTCCGGGCCGAAGTGCAGCGAATGACCACGGCAAACGGCTCGACACGCATAGAGGTGGTGTCGCCCTGGAGTTTCATGCCAAGGCGGCAGATTTCCAGGCGCGCCGTTCACGCTTCCATTCCCTGACGACGTTGTGGACCGCGGCCAGATACCCATACACGGCGTCGCGGTCGTGGGTCGCCTGGTATCGTCGCCATGCCATTTCCACTTCCCCCAGGGTCTGTCTGGATCGATTTCTCCAGCTTGGCGACTTCTTCATCGCCTACGAGCCCCTCAACAAGGGTTAACCAAGGCCGGAAAACTCTCACTTAACCTGGTCCAAGAATCAGGAGGCCACCATCAGTGCGTCGGCATAAACTGCCTCATACTGGTCAATTATGGTGTCGGCAGGATACTTCTTGGCCGTTCTTATGGCGGCCTTGCCAAGAGCGCGATGCCGGACGGAGTCAGTCAGGATCGCTCGCATCGCCTCGATGGCCATCCCCGGATCCTCCGGCGAAAACAGCAAGCCATCGATCCCGTCCGTAATCAGCTCGGGCAACCCACCGACGCGCGGCGCGAGCACTGGAATGCCGCTGGCCATTGCCTCAAGGGCGACGAGGCAAAAACTCTCCATTTGGCTGCTCACTATCAAGAGGTCCGACTGTGCCAGAATTGCCGGTACGTCGAGTGTAAGTCCGAAATAGCGCACATCATCGCTGAACGGTGTCGAGGCCAGGCGTTGGCGCACGGCTCCCATCATTGGGCCATCGCCGACCATCCATAGCTCGGCAGGCATGTGTTTTCTCAGGCCAACGAAGATATCCGCCGCCAGGAGCGGATTCTTGATAGGCCGGAAGTTGGAGACGTGGACCACACGACGCACCTTATCCCGCGTCATGTGCCCAGGGGCCGCCCTGGGCAGCAACCGGAATGCGGACACGTCGATGAAATTTCTGACGACTCGCGGCGGCTGGTTCAGACCGAAAGCCAGAACGGCCAGTTCGGCATGGTGGGACGATACTGCGGTCAACTGATTCGTCTTGCAGACCGCTTCGAGGAGACCGGGCGGGGGCCCCGTTTCCAACGCGCAGGTGACATCCGTCCCGTGCAAAGTACCGACGACCGGTAGGACATTTGAACCGATGCTGTCCGCGACGGACAGCGCGATTCGAGCAAACGGGATACCGTAATGATAATGCAAGATCTGCAGTCCGCGACTGACGCAGACGTTTCGTACCATTGCGAGGTATGCCTCATGCTGGAACTCGCTCCAATTGGTGTAGAGAGAGGCTGGATGGCGATTGACCGGCTCATCAAGAACAGAATGTTGACTGACGCCCATCAACTCGATCTCGGTAACCATTCTCGGTCGGTTCAGAGTGAAGAGGTGTACCTCGTGCCCGCGCCGGGCCAAACGACCAGCGAGCTGCGCACCGATACGCGCACTGCCGCCCCAGGAATCATGGCACATGATGCCGATTCGCAGGGTCGCGGTGCAATCACTGGCTAACATCGATATTGGTGTCGTTAATAGCACGCACTGCCGAGCGGCTTGCCGCTCAGTCCTCAGCCCGCCGTGCTCGACACGCCGGCGAAAATGCGTCTTCTCCGTGACCGCGAACGTCTTCACCACCTCGGCGAACGATTTGCCGTATCCGGTCAGAACCTCGACCTGACGAAGCTCAGCCACGATCTCTTCCGGCCTGCGCCGCTTCGTTGCCAACTTTCCATGATCCTAACCAATGAAGCAAAATTTATGGCTTCGCCTGAGTCAGCCGCTTAACCAGGATTTCAAGTAGCGATATGGCCATCAGCGAATTTGCTTTGAGCAGATCCTTGAACTGATCACCACGAATGACCAGAAGCTCTACATCGCCTCTCGCCACCAGGGTAGCCGTGCGCGGCACGTTGCCGATGACCGCCATTTCGCCCGCACAAGCGCCTCGTCCTACGGAAGCCACAATCTTCTTCAGTCCACCGTCAGTCTTGATAACGTCCACGACGCCATTGTACACAAGGTACAACTCCGTGCCGACATCATCTTCTTGGCAAATGACTGTGCCATCCGCGTACCAGGACTCTGTCATAAGCCGCGCCGCTGCAATCAACTGCTCTTCTTCGCAGGCCGCAAACAAATTAAGTTGCTTGAGGAACCCGGCGCGCTCATGCAAGCGCGCGGTGGGCAGCGCCAGCAGGTTGGCAAACAGGCGGAGCGCTCCCGCCACACCGGCTGGCAACTGACGAAAGAAGGAATAAGCGACATAGATGAAATGGCCGCGCCCATATTGGCAAGTCAACAACCCCCCGCCTTTCGCTTCCTCTCCGGAATCCGCGCACTTCGCTAATGATCGGTAGCGCTTGTCCCAATCGCCGAAGAAGTACATTCCACGGTCGTGCACCCAGCCATCGAAATCGGACTCCGCGATCTTGTTGGGAAAGCGGAATGCGGGATGGTTCGGGTCGCTAATGGTGACCTTGGCGGTCTCATCGGTGACACGATCGTGTGGCTGGTTGTAACGAAATGGGAATGGAGCGAACTCGCCATTTTGGTAACCATAGCCTTGGTACTGCACGATCAAGGTTCCGCCGGAGTGTACGTAATTAAGAAGGCGCTTGGCATTATTTCTGAGCTCGTCGCGAAGTAGATAGGCGTTCGGCCCCACGACGATGACGTCGTGCACCTGCAAGTCACTATGGGCCAGGTCACCATCCGAGAGTTCCGAGAAGCTGACGCCGAAGCGACGCAAAGTCTCTCGAATTTCATCCTTCACCCCGCTGACGTATGCACAGCTTTGAGCGCTGGCCCAGGCGGTACGGATGACTGAAACCTTGATTTCAGCGGGCGCAATGATGTTAGCCTCTTTGCTGCAGTTTGAAGCCGTTGGTGGACCCGGCAGGCCAAGCGCACTCATACGCACCGGTGTTACCGTGTATGAGAAATCTTGATGGTCTATCCGACAATTACAGCGTAGGATGTAAAGTCCCTCGAGAATATCAGCTGGCAATTCGACCTCGAACCGAACGCTAACGCTGTCTCCCAGTTTCGATAGCGCGATCGCGATGCATTCCGGCTGAACGGTCCAGCCCGCAGGGCCGTCGAGCCGAAGGTTTCCAACGATTGGCTTCTCAGCGTTGTTGATTGCCGCAACGTGCACTTCAATTGTCTGGTTTCTTTGAGAAACGGGCCGAAATTCCTGAATCAATTGGGGCTGTAGCGCGATCGGTGGCACCACGGCTACGGGAAACTCGCGGTAGCCGCCGGGGAACGCCTGGCGCACGACCACCGGCCGTCGCAAGGTCAATGCCGTGCCGTCGACGGTGACCCGGCAGTTGGCCTGCAATTCAGGTTCGCTGAATGGCCGTCCCGCTGTCGCGTCGTCGGGCCAGGTGTAGACGAAACCGTTACGAGCTGACCGCAACCAGTAGGGACAAGTGAACGCGGCCGTGGGTTTAGCCGTGACTTGGCAGTCAAGCATAAGCTCTGTTAATGCAGCGGCCGCTCTCGATTTTTCCACGTGCCAGCCTGTCGGCACGTCGAGACCAAAGTTGAGCGCATCGATTGCGGCACCGCGGTGATTCCACAGTCGCACCTGAACAGAAATACGCGAATTCGGAGTTATCCGGCTCTTGTTGCTTATGCCTTCGAGTTCCAGCCCAAGGCATTGGGCGGCGACATCCTCGAACTCTCGACAGCGTTCATCGAGGGACAGTAGAACCGCCTGACGATACATTGACTCGGTGTCCGATTCGCGCTCGGAACGAATAGCCTCGCGCAGTAGGGTCAGCCCCTGCATCAAACTGAAGCCTGCGGCTCGGGCATCGGCTGCTCCTAGTACGGCGAGCGCCTCATCAACCGCTCTAACGACCATTCTCAACTGGTCCTTGAGTGCCGCGCCGCTTCCGGGCAGGCGTTCGGCGAGGCCAGCAAGGGTCGGGTCGAAGCCGTCGAAGAACTCGCATTCGCGTTTTGGAACCGGAACATGACTTTTGTGCAGCGTGAAGTAGTAATAGAAATCGCCGGAAGCCGGAGCCATCCCCAGCGCCTGAGTCTTATGGTTGTTGTACGCAAGCCACGCCATCTTCTGATAGGTCATCCCCGAAATCGGGTCGTACTCGCCGGTATTGATTCGCAAGGCGCCATTACGCTCCAACTCGGGGTTCAGTCGACCGAACAGGTTCAGTGCAGCTCCCGCGCTGTAATCGCCACCCGTATTGTCGGTGGACAGATAGAACTTCGCCGGTTGCCACGGAGGAAGCCCTAGCGACGTCAATTCGGGGAACCTATCTGGCTTGGCGTCCGCATCGAAGGCGTCATATAGCGCCTCACCCACGGCTTGATGATGGCCGTGAAGGTCGCTGAGCGCACCCAGCCAGCGGCCAACCACAATCATCGGCTTGGCCTGGCGAATGGCGCGCACCATTTCGCGCACCATTGTCTCGCGTCCCCATTTCGAGAACGCATCAATTGAGCGCTTGCAATAACCGAAATCGAAAAACGGTCCAAAAAGCGCTTCGCCGCCGTCGTTGCTTCTAGCGGTCAGGGTTTCCCACGTCCGATAGATTCCGAGCGCCTCGCCTGTATAGGGCCCCACCCGGTTCTGCCCGCCTTCACCTCGCGTGGCTGACCAGTAAAACACGCGAACACAATATTTGTGTGAAAGATAAGATAGCAAACCGATGTCCTCGTCATCGGGGTGCGCTCCGCAATGAAGAACGGACGCCGCCATTCTCAAGCCCTTCACCCGGTAGGCCAGCCGATCCATACTCAACGTATAGTCTTGCATCTCTCCTCCACAAAAATCATATTATCGGTATCTCCACCCGCCGGCTCAGGACCTAAGATTATCTACTCATCCTTCTTGCAAATAATTTTTTTGCAACGCTAATGGCTCGTAAAGGGGATCTGATAACAACCCGCTTACCATCAATCAGCGTCATTTCCCCGCAACTTGACAAAGTATGAACGCCGTCCGAATAAGGTGCGATCGGGCTAATCTCCCGAACCGCTTCCTCGACAAATTCTTCCGGGGTCAGCTTATTGACGCGGTTTAGCACGACCCGCGCGCCATAGGTCCTCGAACAGTCTTGGGTTGGACGATACAGGTGGCCCTCATGAGCAAAGGGTGTTCCGGCTGAGCGGGAAGAGCGCACATCGGTCTTAACAGGGTTGCCATCATGAGGCCGCCAGGGACCGAGTAGGTCGTCAGCATACCATATGAACAGGTTGTGGAGAGATCCTTGGTGGCGGTTAACACACAGCAGCCACCAGCGTCCTTCGTGCCGGAACAATGTTGGGTCGACACCGTCGAACTCGTCTACCAAGGTGGCAAGCTTTTGCCAGACCCTTGGTGGATCGATGGCGCGATACAGGGAGATCCCATGCGATTGCCAGGACTCCGGGACACAGTACAGAACGTCATCATGGCGAAATGTGTAGGGATAGGATAGGTGGGTCGGTAAGGTTATCGCGGACCCACTATCGTGTATTCGCAATGATCCCTGCTCTTTCATCAGCGAGAGCCACGAGATCGAGCCCTTGGCTCTGTCATAGTCGTACTCCTCGACCAGAACGCTGGTGGATGGCGTCGGGTTGTTCTCTCCGGTTGACGCGCAATGAAACGGATCGGCATAGTACCCGCCGCTGGGCGGCGACAGCAACCAATGGACGCGGGGGAAGAATTTCGGGTCGAGAAATTTCGTGATGGGAGCATCGACGACGCCAATGTTCCAATGATCCCGAAGACACAGTAGGCGCGCGAAACGACGAAACTGATTTCTCCAGAGCTTACCCATGAATCGGAGCATCTCCAAGTTACTGGGTGGGTAAAACATCGGTGCGTCTGTAGAGCTCGGTTCGGCCGCAAATGCAGAAACACGGCCCGCACGAATCTCGTGGCAGACTTGCGCCGGCCAAGCGGCGGATTCACCGTAGAGTTGCGAGATGTTCGCGACATAGGAGTGCCGGGCGGTCCTGAAATAGCCGCGGCGTAACACGATGCCCCCGTCAAGTCGGTCGGTCAGTCGCTGCAGTATGGCGCCGGTTACGGGGTCGTCGTGATAGATCTCCCAGAAGCCGGCTGGCGAGCCGCGGTATTTTTTTTCGTCGTCATGATGGAATGACCAAACGCCATAGCGGGGGACTTCCAGGATTTCACCGCGAATGATGTTAAATCCAAAACGTAATATGAAATCGAGATCATAAGAGGCAATAGTTGCCACCGATTTGGCATCGAAAATTTGTGAGAACTTGCCGCGCAAAGCTATCGTTGGGGTCAATCGAGCGACGTCCCTGAAGATGTTCTGCTGATCCAAAATCTGGCGTGGCCATCGGCGGAACCAAGAGCGCCGATAGAGCGTGTAAAGCCAGCGCCGGAATGGGACCTTGCGCAGAGGTTTTCTGCTGGTGCCTGCGTCCGGATCAACGATCAACATTGCTAGCCGTACATTGTCGAGTTCCAATAGTTTATGGACGCAGTCAGCCTGCCAAGCTTCCAGCCAACGGCCGTCGCACATCACACCAAAGCGGATCACACGCGGGATCTGGCTGCCAGGCTCGATGGCTCGTTGAGGGAGAATGCTTTCATTCATTGACCGGTCCCCATTCGAGTCGTTGAGTCGTGATGTTAGCGCTGCCTTCCGTAATCCTCTGCTTTTTTGTCACCTGTGCTGGTCATGGGCGAGGCCGATCGTCTCCAGCCACTCTCGGACCCGGCTCATGGTGACAGCTGCTGGCCCCCTTGCGGCATCAATGTGCCAAGCTG
>Ga0137374_10006377_pt1 | contig 14046 bp, 16 predicted proteins | sample SagtaG_20_FD_104811 | JGI IMG/M metagenome (GOLD analysis project Ga0137374, IMG submission 104811) | Vadose zone soil microbial communities from Sagehorn Ranch, Mendocino, California, USA - Sage1_R_100_16 metaG | ecosystem: Environmental > Terrestrial > Soil > Vadose zone | place: USA...
CTCTTTGCCTTCGTACTCTTTGCCTTCGTACTCTTTGCCTTCGTACTCTTTGCCTTCGTACTCTTTGCCTTCGTACTCTTTGCCTTCGTACTCTTTGCCTTCGTACTCTTTGCCTTCGTACTCATAATATTTTATGAATAACAAGTTATTTATATTAGTCGGCAAATCCCAGGGTTTTTCTATTCCCCGCAGTCAAGCCTTTGGTTCAGGTACTCCAGAGGGAGCTATCACTGAATTATTCATTACTCAGAACAAAATAACACTATAAACAGAATATCAGTAGTACGCAGTAAGAACAGTATATTAGTGAAGTATTATAGGATATTTGAGAAAGGGTTCACGCATAGTATATTCATTAGAATAGTTGCAGAGCAATCAGGTCTCTTGGAACACTGGCTTGAAACTTTTGATAATCCAAATGCATATCAAATATTGGTAATTATATCTGATGAAACCCTTTCTGAACGTCTACATAACATTTTAAATGAATCCAAAATATCCATTTCAATTATTCCCGGCAGATGCTCAATATTGGGGATATAATTATTTAAGGTATATAGATTTTGTATTCTGACTTCAATTTTGATATCTTTGCATTTTAGATCTTCAGAATCTGATCTATTGATAACTTTTACCAACTTTGCAATATTTTTTTGTTGATTTTGTAGAGGATATTTTCCGACATGGATAGATTCCTCAATCATACTACACAATTCTGAAATTTTCATATGGTTTTTAGCAATAGTCTGATACTTTAATTTATGATACCAAAACTTAGCTTATTTTTGAAATAAGGTTATTTATCAATTATACCAAAAAACAAATTGAACTTCGCAAAATAGTAGAAATATAACTTTACTTTGGAATGATGGTAGAAAACAGATTGATAAAATAGACCTGCAATTTTTTATATTAAAAGTACTGAATTAGATATCTGTATTAGAAATTTTAAATAGTTTTTCCAAGAAATGATATTGTCATCTATCTTGACATTAGAGCTTGACAGATGATTTGGTTGGTGCTTGGTTCAATAGATGGCACCAATCAATTTATCCTTTTAATTTATTATATTTTCGTTTTGTTAATACACCTCTATAAATATTTTAATATCAATTATACCAAAAACTAATTGAACTTCGCAAAATAGTAGAAATACTATACGATTCTGCTCATTAGGAAGGATATTTTTTTTGGACTTCGTAACAATCCAACTGGGTATTTACCTCTTTAATAAGATCGTGTAAACCTATTGGCTTCTGAAGGTACCTATTTATGATTCGCTTTTTAGTATATTCTTGAAATAAATTATCATCTATCGTGAAAGCGGTCATTAGTATCGTTCTTACGAAGCGATTTGACTCCTTTATCTTTTTTAGCAATTCCATTCCATTCAAGCTTGGCATTTTAAAGTCAGATATTACCAGTACATACGCATAACCATTAACCTGAAAATGCTCGAGTGCCAATACAGGATCTGTAAAGGTAAATATTGTAATTCCTGCAATAGTTCGTAAAGCCTCGTGAAAAAACATAGTGATGCCTAAGTCATCGTCTACGATGCTAACTATTCTATTGTTAGAAGACATAGGAAGGTTAGTTCCATCCTTGCATTTTAATCCCACATAACAGTACTCCACTCCATTACTTAGTGTATTATCTTTAGGCGAAATTTTTACTATATATGCTCCTTTATCTTGTGCTCGCATTAGTTGTCTAAGTGCATCAGTACTGCTAATATAGGTCAACTGCGTACCTCCTTTGATACCATCTTGTTTGAGATGAAAACATCATTACAAGTAATATATCCATGAATATAATATCTAGTCAGCTCGGTTTATGATAACTACAAAATTGAGCTTATTTATCATAATCGCAGCTTATAGAAATTAACCGAGTCCATCATTGCTTTTCGGATAGAGCCGCAGATTTTATTTTTGATTAATGCAAACTTGATACAATATCCAGTCTAGTATCCGAAGTTCACTATGCAATTTATCGGCCCCTAATATTGAATAGGTCTGATTTATTGCTAGTATAATTTCATTCCTTTTAGATTCGATAAGGCCACAAATCTCAACGCCGGGATTTTTCATATTTTCTAGAACCCAATTTATCAATTCAATCCTTTTTTCAAGATCTCTTTTGTAGGTAGAATCATCATTCTCACGATCAAGCCATTTCTTTGATTCATCAATTTCTTTTTGTAATGTTTGTTCCAAACTCATGGATTCAAATTGAGTTAATGAAGGCTTAATACACTCGAGTCCCTCAAAGAGAGGGAGTTCCGGCATATTTTATAACAGGGGTCAAACTGGTGGCAAATAGGAATTTGATAATAAGATTCCTTTAGCACCGCTAGATAATAAATAATATTCATTTCTTTGCTTATGTTAATACACCTCTATAGATATTTTAATATCAATTAAGCATACGTCAGTGGAAAAGCTCATTGAGGAGGTAATCTTGCAAAAAAAAATATCTCATTCTCACGATTACGATCCAATTCTTCTAGAAAGAATGCTATTTAGGATATCTAAACGATGGATTGCGGGATATTCCAATACTGACGCAATCGCCGAGGCAAGAAAATCAAATCAAAATGGAATGTCAGCCATTATAAACTATCTTGGCGAAGCAAATACTGAAAGATCTCAGATTGATAAGTCAGTTTCAGAATATTTTACTTTACTTGATCTATTAAAAGCCAAGAATGTTAGCGGTAGTATTTCTGTAAAACCAACGCAAATTGGACTTAGTGTTGGGTACGATATCTGTTTAGAGAACTTTACAAAGATTTCTGAAAAAGCAAAACAAAGTGGGCATTTTATGTGGATAGATATTGAAAGTTCCAAATTCGTAGAAGACACTTTGTCAATTTATCTTGAAATCCTAAGAAAAAATAGAGATACAGGAGTAGCAATTCAATCATATCTTAGAAGGAGTCACAGTGATTTGCTACATCTTATGGAAAATTCTGCCAATTTAAGAATTGTTAAAGGCGCCTATAGTGAAGAAAAACATGAAGCGTATCAATCAAATAATGAGATAACTCAAAATTTTTCAAGACTCATGAAATTAGTATTCAAGGAATCCTCTTACAAGGGAATTGTTGCCATTGCTACTCATGATTCAAAACTTATAGACGAGGCATTAGCTTTATCTACCAAAGGATCAGAAAGGATGAAAAACTTGCAGTTTCAATTATTAAAAGGAATCAGAGATGAGTTGAAACAACAATTGGTTAAAAAAGGATACGAAGTACTGGAGTACATGCCGTACGGCGAAAAATGGTTACAATATTCTTTAAGAAGAATTAGGGAGAGAAAAAGAAATATATTTTTACTTGCCAGATCCCTGATACAATCTTGAATGCTTTGATTCACCAATGTCTTTGTTGTAAATATTATTATCCCCGTTATTACATAGATATTATCTACTTTTTAATGATGAGTGGGAATTAATAATATGGCGTTTAAGAATGAAGATACGTTTCAGACCTTTCTTGATAGTAATCAGGAGAATCGATTTCATAGCCGATATGAAAAAGCAGTTAATTTGGTTTCTTCTGAATTTGGAAAAACCTATCCTGTTATTATTGATGGTAAAAAGATCTATACATCAGAAAGTATGATTCGCACGTCCCCAACAGATAGAAGAATCATTTTGGGATATATGAGTAAAGCGAATTCAACAAATGCAAAAAAAGCAATTCAAGCTGCAATGAATGCGTTTGAAAATTGGAGTATAATAGATTATAAAAAAAGAGTAAAGTTGTTTAGAAAAATAGGTGCCATTATAAAGAAACGCAAATTTGAATTATCTGCATGGCTTACTTTTGAAAATGGCAAGAATAGGTATGAATCAATTGCCGACATAGATGAAGCGATTGATTTTATTATGTACTATTCAGATGAGATGGAAAGAAACAATGGGTTCGTCACTAGGAAGTTGCGAAGTTCAAACGAGCACAATACAAGTATGATGAAACCATACGGGGCATGGGCTGTTATTGCGCCTTTTAATTTTCCAGCAGCAATTTTAGTAGGTATGAGTGTTGGGTCTGCTATAACTGGTAACACAGTAATTATAAAACCAGCAAGTGATACCCCAATTATCGGTTATAAGATTGTTGAGATTATGATTGAAGCAGGAGTCCCTAATGGAGTAATAAATTTTGTTCCAGGATCAGGTGCGGAAATAGGAAAGACAATAATTGAGAGTAAAGAAGTAGCTGGTATTGTATTTACTGGATCTCGAGAGGTTGGCTATAGGTTAATGGGTGAATCGAGCAAGACAAAGCCGCGGCCAGTAATTGCAGAACTGGGAGGAAAAAATGCGACTATCGTGACAGATACTGCAAATTTAGATATGGCAGCTGAAGGAGTAGCTAAAGCCGCGTTCTCATTTTCAGGACAAAAATGCAGTGCATGTTCGCGTGTTTATGTTCAGAGAAATGTTAAATCTCAATTCTTATCAAGGCTAGTGGAAAAGACAAAAAAACTAAGAGTTGAGAATCCCAAAGAGAGAGAAAGTTTTGTCGGACCAGTGATAAATTTAAATGCATACAATAATTTCAAGAAGTATTCTAAGCTTGCTTCAAATCATGGTAACATTCTTACAGGAGGTTCAGTACTACAAAGTGAAGAGTTTAGACATGGCTTTTACGTGGAACCTACTATTGTAGAGGGGCTACCATCACGTCATCCTTTATTTAAAAAGGAACTATTTGTTCCTATTTTATGTATAACAGAATACGATAAGTTTGATAACGCAATTAAAATGACGAACGAATCAGAATATGGCCTTACATCAGGAATTTACAGTAACAATAGGGAAGAAATTTTGAAATTTCTCCAAGATATCGAGGCAGGAGTTGTTTATGTCAACAGGAAAAAAAGTTCTACAACTGGTGCCATGGTAGGACGCCAATCTTTTGGAGGTTGGAAGGATTCTGGAACTACGGGAAAAGGTACGGGTGGCAGATATTATCTTACACAATTTATGAGAGAGCAGAGTCAAACTGTTGTTGAGTAGGCTGACTTTATTAGAAATACAATTCACGCAAAATTCTGAATATAAATGAGTTAAAATTTAATACAGGTGGGAGTTTTGGCCAATGAACAAGAACAACGACCGACAGTTACCCATCAGTTGGTGTTTAGGCGTTAATATAAAGTGTTCAACAAATTATATAAGGGTCAGGGATTGTGCTTCTAAATAATGAATCCTATTAGATCAAGTCACTTTTATTTTCAATGATAACAACTACCTCCACCGATCTTTTGATAATACTTTTGATGATAGTCTTCTGCCTGATAAAATGTAGTAGCCGGTACAATTTCTGTAACTATTTTGTTTTGAAACTTATTTGAGTCATCGAGCTCTTGTTTTGATTTTTTTGCAGTCCTCTCCTGCTCTGGGGTATGATAAAAAATAGTAGAGCGATATTGAGACCCGATGTCAGGACCCTGTCTGTTCTTAGTAGTTGGATTGTGAATGGACCAAAATAAATCTAAAAGTTCTTCATAAGAAATTTCTTTGGGATCATATTTTACCTGTAAGGCTTCAGCATGGCCTGTTCTATCAGTACAAACATCCTCATAAGTTGGGTTTTGAAGATTTCCTCCAATATATCCAACTCTTGTGGATTTTACTCCTTTTGTTTTCGTGAACACTTCTTCTACACCCCAGAAACAGCCAGCAGCAAATGTAGCCATCTCAAGATTATTTTCATGCATAGCATAAATTAGTAATTCAGAGCCCTAAAACCTTTCTCCGTATATCTTGAGGTCAAGACATATTTCAAAATCTTTGACCAGAATTCCTGGGTTAAGTTTCATTTTCGTGATCTTATTGGTTTGAACCTAAGATGTAGATGACAACACGGACAAAATGATCCGTCATGAAAAAAATACACAGAACACCTTCTACAATATTTGACTCCATTACTGTAACTTGCTCCTAATATTCCTATTTCATCACAAATATGTTTGCAACCCATTCTTTAAAATTACTAGAATCATTTTATAATGTTGAATATACCTGGCCGGGAGTGGGTGTTAAGAAGAGACATGAATTTCAAATGCTACATCTTTGACATTTAAGGTAATTATGAGAAAAAATAAAAAAGTCATTTTCAGATGTAAACATTATCTTTTATTAATTTCTGTAGTTTGACTACTGCTTCCGAAAGTGGTTGATTAGTACCAAAAATTATCAATGTGTGATTACCAGTCTTATTATCGGGCCAGTACTTACCTTGGCAATACGAGCAAGTGTTATAGGTGAAATTGTAGTTGCTAAGAATATTAAAGTCGTTCTTTGGGAATTCACTTTCATAATAGCCCAGCCATCCAGGATGCATTATTCCGTCATTGTCCAAATTATTCGATACTTGATGAGTTGGAGAATAAAATCCACCCACTACCTCATTACCCGAAGAACTTTCATCCGTTACCGTAATGCTACCTTTCATCCAATCATATATAGTATCTACAATACTGTATTTTCCTACTGGTAATATTTTTAATTCAGATGCGTCAGAATAATTCATCTTTCCAGTGGTATAAATCACATTTCCAGAGCTATCCTTTACATTGATAGTATGAGGATGCGGTGTATCCCAAGGAGCATCTGCATTAAGAAACAATACGGCTGTTCCTTTGGGAATAACTACGTGCGTTGGCACATAGTCTGGATTATGATCTGTAATATGTTTATGTTTTTCTTTAGGCCATTCTTCATGCGCTTCATTAGCAATAAGAATTATAAAAAAACCAACAGATTTGGGCAGATGCATAGTTTCTGTATCATATACAGATTTAGCCTGTGGAATATCTAATACTTCTTGTTCTTCTCCAAAGGACTTATAACTAATATTCAATACTAGCATTAGGATTATTGAAATCATGGATACTGAAACGATATAAATATTTCTGTAAGACTTGTCCATTTTCCAAGATACCCAGTTACCAATCACAGTGATCTCTTATTTTTGAAAAATGTATATCTTCAAAAATTTCAACATATTCAAAATTCTTCCAGTTCATTTCGTCGTCATGAAATTTACCTCTATCTATTACTTTTCGTAGATTTTCCATAGTTTCCAGTCTCTTATTCATCACTCAATCAAATCTCCAGCATGACAAATAAGCAAATCGTTTATATTTTTTTTATATTTTGATAGTATTCGACTAATAAAATAATACTTGACCCTCCTCATATCATATTATTTGCCAAATGAAGTGTGTCTATTGGAAAATTTTCTAAATTGTCTCATACCATGATTACCATAATCGCTTTAATCATTAAAAACATTTAAAATTACTAGTATACACGGAATTTCTTTCTCGATTTTCTAAATTAAAATTCATGGAGGAATCGAGCCCTCTCCTTTTGTTTCGCAATGTTGTAATATACTTTGCATTTCTGTGATTTACCTACCTCATAATTATGATGTGATCATTTCTAATGAAATTTTGTTATGGAAAAGAGACTACGGTTCACAAGTCTGACGAATTAGAAAAAAAAGTGTAACTATTGAACGATAACATATGTAACTATTGAACGATAACATATGATTTCTTTTTATAACATATGTTTCTCATTCCAATGTGTCACAAACTCTTGAATATTGTCTTTGAAATCTTTCATGGAGCGTATTAGAAAAGAGTGTCCAAATTCCCAACCTAACCTATCACATGTTTTACATTCTCTTTCATATTGGGAGGAATAGCCATGAGCTTCACCTACTATACATTTTGAAGGACTGTCAAGACTAAAGTACAATCTCCACCATCCCAAAGACAATGGAAATGGAAACCCTTCTTGTTGTAAAGCCTTAATTTTATCTGCCCATTTGGGTGCAATATCAACAATCCTCTGACTTTTTTGTATTACTCCTTGGTACAAGGTTATAATATTCTAATAGACCGATATTATTAAGTATTAAATTGGATTATCGACGACTATCTAGACGTTAATAAAGTATAAGCATAATTCTTCCACATTTTTTCATTTATGGGAATAGAATTACAGGTTTTTAATAAAAATAACACATTAACTGGAAAAAAATTAAAATTTTAAATGTTAATGAAGCATTGCATTATATCTTGGATACTTTTTGCCAGAAATTTTTCATTTGAGAATTATTTGATCTTTCTTTTCATGAGAGTACATTAAATGAATTCCAAATATCATTACAGATATGGCAATGATCTGATTTATACTTATTAATTCATTCAGGAATATTATTGCAAAAACTAGTCCAAATACCGCAGATAAGGATAACAGAGATGAGGCTTTCACTACTCCAATGCTTTTTATGCTGTGTAGATATAGATAGAGTGATATCGCAAATCCAAAGACACCTAGAAAAACAACAGGAAGTAATTGTTCTCTTTGAATATTGAAAGGAATTCCTAAAATGAAAACCGTTCCTAGCAAAATGGAGCCTCCGATCAAAGCTTTTAATTGAATCAATTTTGACACATCTACCCGTCTAACTATTATCTTACAAATATTGTTATCGAGTCCCCAGATTATTGTTGATGCGATTACAAACACATTACCTATATTCAACTTAAATATAGAACTATTAAAATCAAGGTTTGTTGTTACCAGAAATACACCACCAAGGATCAATGTTACTGCAATATATCCAACACGGCTCAATCTTTCTTTAAAAATAAGTAGCGCAAATAAAATCGAAAATACCGTTTCGCCGTTTGCGAGTAGCGCAGTATCTGCAGCTGTACTTAGCTTTAACCCTACAAAAAAGATAATAGGTGCAATGGTTGCACCAGCTACTGCACTTGTTACAATTAGACCGTAGTACTTCATTGTAATTTTTGATTGTGCTCGTGAGGCAGAAGGAGTAAAGAACAGTCCAGCAATTAAGTAAATAATTGACGAAAGGACAATAGGATTTATTGTTGACAGTATAGGTTTTGCTAGGGTAGAAACGGAGCCAAAGAGTATTGCAGCCACAATCGCCGACAGATACCCAATGATTACATTGGAATTTGTCAATTTACTTTCAGTCAATTTTTATCTTCGCACTCATGACGGACACTTTATAATTATTAAAACTTAGCCATATTGTATACCTTTTACATTCAATTCAATCTAATTGTTGATTAGAAACCTCTACTTGGCTTTATTTTCCTCTTCCGAACATTAAGTTACCAACAATCTATATAAAATAATCAAGATGTCGATAACATATACATATGCAGATCTCAATAATTATTTGGTAATAAATGAAAATATTAATTGAGATTATTGGAGTGGCACTTGTATTGGCAGGGTTAATTTTTACTGCACAATCCAAGGAACTCTTGGGCCCTCCAAACTCATTTATGTATAGCAATCCTTCCTGGACAATTAATGGTTTTATGATTATTGTCGCAGGCATTATCGTATTAATTCTGGGTATTATTTTTAGAATCATTTTTCGCTATAAATTAAAACATAAGAAGTAAAGCAGGCAAACTATGTTTTGGTAAGGTAAGATCTGATCAAGTCAAATGTCAGATTAACTCGATAACATGAGTTCATGGGTTGCCTGTGTTATTGTTTACATTGAATCTCAATAGCAGATTCTTGCTAAATCTAAATTGTAACTAGTAATTACTATTTATACCCATTCAACATAAACTGTTTATTTGAAAAATTATTTACCAGAGTTTTTTTACTTTTTACTAGCTTGTTTACTCTTTTTTAGTATTTTTGTAATTAATATCTCCGCCCAAGAGGGAAGTGAACAGAAGGTAATATCGCCAAAATCCAATCCAATTATAAATTCGGGAAGTTTTCCTATTGGGATTGATATTAACCCAATCACAAACAAACTCTATGTTGCTAATCAATTTTCTAATACAATATCGGTAATAGATATTGATAAGTCCAAAGTAGAAAAAAATATTGATGTGGGCAATTCTCCTTATGATGTAGACGTAAATCCCTTCTCTAACAGAATATATGCTTCAAATAGAGATTCCGACACAATTTCCGTGATTGATGGTTTTACTAATAAAGAACTTACTAAGATACGAGTAGGAGATTCTCCATTGGGGATAGGGATCAATTTAGGTAGAGGTTGGATATACGTAGCAGACCTAGATTCAAATACGATTACGGTGGTTGATGCAATTGATAATCATATAATAAAATCCTTAAAATATGCTACGTTACCCTATGATATTGTAATCAATCCACTTACAAACAAAGTCTATGTCTCAGATTTAGGGAAAGATAGTGTTTTAGTTCTGGATGGAAGTAACAATACATTGGTATCAACCATTCATGTTGGTTCGAATCCCTCTGTACTAGCTATCAACACACAAACTAATACCATTTATGTCTCAAACTTCTCAAACGGTACTGTAAGTGTCATAAATGGGACATCTAACAAAATTGAAACTAATGTAAAAGTCGGGCATAATCCAGTTGGAATTGCAGTTAATCCAAGAAGTAACAAAATTTATGCTAACAATTTGGAAGGTAATACTATTAGTGTAATTAATGGGACAACAAATAAGGTAATAGAAAATATTTCACTAGAACCTGCAATAATTGCATCAGGAGTTAACACTCCTTTCATTAATGTCCCCTTAAAAGTAACCTTTCCCCTCATAGCAACTAAATTAGCAGTAGATCCTAGTACAAACTTCACATACGTGACTAATCCCAGGTCTAATGGGATAATTACTATCGATGGAAAAACAGACAAAATAATTACAAAAATATTTATGGATATCAATCCTCCAAATGCTGGAATTGTAAAATGTAACGATACCATTCTAGGTGATGGTGAGTTTATGACATTGCCTCTCAATTCCCTTGCTAAATGTGAAGCAATACCTGACAGGGGGTACGACTTTGGTCATTGGTCTGTCACGAATAATACGAACCAAAATCCAGTAATTTTTAATGTCACTGGTTATGAGACCGTAACCGCAAATTTCAAAGGGGCAATCTTGACGGAAACATTTATCATATTAACTTCAGTGATAATAGGGTTAGCTTCGACTATTGGAGGTTGGTTTTATAGACAAAGATCTAGATTGTCTTTTAAGAGAAGCCTAACAAACATAGATTACACTTATGAAATGTTATCAAAAAACAATAAAGAAGAATGCATAAAACAACTTGAGCAAATTCAACGAGATTTAAACTTCTTACATAGAAAAGGAAAAATTAATGAATCACAGTTAGAGTTCCTGGAAAAGAGAATTAATTGGTATATAAATCGAGTTAACATACCTAAATAGAATAAAGCCCCATTTTCTTATAAATACGCCTAATTCACGTCACTATGCTGGGAGATTTAGAACTGATCCTAGGATAAATGGTTATTGAAAACTAATAGGGAATATGATACAAGTCTATAACCATTGTTTATGGGAGTCAAAGCTCGACTCAGTTTGTGGTTTGTACTGAATGAATTAAATACTAGAATCAACTTACAGACAGTCAGCCTGTTATGTTATTACAATTAATGGGGTGAATTGGATTAATACAAGATAAATCAAACTCAACCAAGGAGAGGGTATTGACTTTTATTCAAAAAAACCCTGGGTGTTATCTTCGGCAGATAAGAAATGAGTTGTCTTTATCGATGGGATCTGTTCAATATCATGCTTATCAGCTTCAAAAAAGTGGGAAGATAACCTCTAGTAGAGAAGGCTTGTACAAACTACATTTTCAGTCAGGAGCCTATCAAGATCATGAAAAGTTACTGTTCCGGGTATTAAACCAAGAAACACCAAGAGAGATTATTATGTTTATTATTGAACAAAAATATCCTACACAAACGGATATTGTAAAAAGATTAGGAATATCTGCACCGTCTGTAAACTGGCACGTTAGGCGATTGATTGATTTAAATTTAATAGATGAAGTTAGGGAAGGAAAGTACAAGAGATACAAGCTATGTGATGATTCGATTGATTCTAGATACATAGTAGAATTGTTAAAGACTCACCATCCAAATCTCTGGAATAAATGGAGCAATAGACTGGTTGAAACCTTCCTTTCACTATCTGACGAAAATAACTAGTTGTTGTGAATGTTTTGGGATTTTTTCCTGAAAATGGACTATTTGATTTGGTTGAGAGTCTCCTATATGTTGTCGGTACAGTCTTCGCTGCTATACTAATTGCTTTATCGATATCTGCCTATCGGAACACACATTTGAGAAAACTGCTATATGCCATTATAGCATTTCTTCTATTTGGTGTTTTTCTATTTTATGAGTATTTAGAACATAGCATACCATTAGACAATCCCTTTACTGACATTATATTGCCTTCTATGGCACTTTCTATTTTAGTGCTATTCTTTTTGGCCATTGTAAATAAAAGGTAGTCATAATTCGATATCAAATTTGCTTAGGCACTGTGACCCGAGAGGCTATAACATTAATTAGTTAACTTCCAATGAACTTCCTGATAACATTCTGGGCACATATCTAAATTATTTGTGTGATCACAAGAATAAGTTATCTTAGAGTAGATGTTACATCGAGTACACTTTTTCATTAGTTTGAAGTATGATATGAGGGAATTTGAACATTTTGTCCAAAGTTTCCTTGTATAACAGCATTGGATTAGATTAAAAAATTTATTTATGATTACTTTTATCAAATGGCTACCTAGCCAAAAAGATTGCTTGTGACGTCCCTATATTGGTAACAAACTACAACCAATTGTAATTAGTAACATCGTAGATAATGACAAGAGAATAGAAAAATTACAATGTTGCAGATAGTATAGAGATGGTGATAATATTTATTGGAATCAGGTAAAGAACGGATGTATGCTTATTCGAACAGAAGATAGCAAAGAATGCGTACGAGAACATGAAATGGGACATAATCACACTAATTATGAAGTGTATGGAATATCACTAAGCGCAAATCCACAATTACTGCAAAATTTAGGCTTGCTACGGTAGTCGCTAGCACATTCAGGACATTTGTAAACCTCTTTAGACTCTTCAAGTAGAGTGAGACGTAAACTCTTCATCATGACCATTAGCCCATCAAACTCTTCTTCGGTCAGTTTCTCGATTCCCGTGACTTTGTCTTGTATAGTTGCCTTCATCTCATTTGCTAATACTCCAGCCTTACCATCAGTCTTTGACTTCAATCTTTCCTGCATACGCTGAAATCTCGTTTGCGCGATTACGGTTACTAATGTTACGGCGATGCCAATGCCTGAAAACATTACTATTGTCGCTATTATCCTCCCCACGGGGGTTATTGGAGTATAATCGCCATACCCTACTGTTGTAATCGTAATCACAGACCACCAAAGGGCGTCGCCAAATTTAGTTATATTCGCTCCTGGCTGTTTGTATTCGACCAGATACTCAGCAAAACCACCAACAACTATCACTAATACAGTAAGGATTACTGGAATAATGACATTGATGTTTGCTTGTAGGAATTTATTGAACTTGGCACTCTTCATAAATATACTACGATTCCCGCAAATATATCTAATTCCAAAACATCGGCGACAACCTGAATGCATCGAAGCATACAACTTTAAGATTCTTATCGCTTTTCAGATACGTTAAATTAGTATATACTCTCTTAATCAAAATAGTTTTTCCGTTTCCGCACCATTAACAACAACTAGAAAGGCTAAGTCTAAAAGGATTTGAATTAAAGTAAAGAATACTTAAAAACAGTAATGCACTTGAACGGTAAACGGAAGAACAAGAAGAATGGGATTTTATTAATTTTTCATCATTCAATGGGAATAGAAAATAACCTTTAGCTTGTCAACAAAGCCAACAGGGAAACTATCATCGTCAATTCCCCCTATATTTTTGAATGGGTCATCGGCGAATGCGTTTGTTGCACTTGCACCAAATACCGTTCCGATCAACAGAACTATTGAAAGGAGAAGTAAGGTCTTTGGACGTAAGATCATTTAGTTCCTACAGAAGGTTTTGGTTTATATGAACTTGGAGGGAAAAATCCTAATATTATTCAGGATATAAATTCTGCATTATTTTCCATTATATAAAACTAAA
>Ga0137374_10006379_pt1 | contig 14043 bp, 11 predicted proteins | sample SagtaG_20_FD_104811 | JGI IMG/M metagenome (GOLD analysis project Ga0137374, IMG submission 104811) | Vadose zone soil microbial communities from Sagehorn Ranch, Mendocino, California, USA - Sage1_R_100_16 metaG | ecosystem: Environmental > Terrestrial > Soil > Vadose zone | place: USA...
AGTTACAGATCATGAGCAGCAGATCAGACTTACCGGTTCCAAACGTGCCCACCATCGCCCTCGCTCGCTCGGTACTATTCGGGTCTAGGCTCCGCGCGATCTCTGTCAGGATCTCGATAGATTGCGACGTTGGGATGAAGCTGCGGACCAACCGCTCATTGATAGCGGGGTTGTCGAAGTCGAAGGGAAGTTGCACCGACGGTTTGAAGTCGGCGTCGACAGTGACGAGGTCACGGAGATAGAGTGTGTCGGTAGTCATAATGCGTCTCCGGATAGGTCGAGGCAGTAGCGCGGATCGCGATCTGGAAGATACTCAGCGAGCTGACTGCAGTTAAAAAAGTGCGAAACAATAATGAGACCGTGGGAAAGATACTGTAGGCGTGCGACGAGGCCTGCCCAGATACGTCGTTGATTACGATCCCACGTCGCCAGTACAGCGTCAATCTCATCAAGCACCAAGACTGGCGCGTCGCATGCCTCACACCAATCGCGAATTGCGGCGACAAGTTGAGTTGGCTGGTAGCTCTCGATAGTGTCAGCGAGCGCATCAAAATATCCCGGTGTAAGGGTATAGTCGAGGTAGTGCCAGCCGTGGAGTTCGCACAGTTGGCGAGCGAGGAGCGTTTTGCGACTACGCTGTGGTGGCCCGACAAGCCAGGCTACCCTATAGCGGGGCTCTTTGATGCAGCAGGTGGTAAAGCGTTCGCTTGCCCTAGAGAGAAGATTGCTCATGATGACACATAGAGGTTTGCGATTAACCGGTATGGCTCGTCACGGAAGCGACGGGTCACTGGTTCGTGTTGCGAGTCGACGATGTTGACCAATCCCATGCTTTGCAATGATTGCAGGGCTTGAACTACCTGATCATGGCGGGCAATGAAAACCCGGCCCGGCATCTCTGGCTCCTGGCAGATCTGTGTTACACGCAGGGTATCGGCGTGAGGGAAACGACGCTGCCAGGCATCAAAGAGGGCGAAGGCGAAGATTTGCGGTTCGGGTACGCTGTTAAGCCCTGCCTCATAAGTTTTCTTCTCTACTTCCCGCACAAGGTGAAGCTTGCCGAGGGCAACTGGGTCGGTGTAGCACTTGCCAAACTCATTGCAGTCGTTGCCGACCCCGGACTTATTCGCAGGAGAGCTATCTAGCGACCGCTCAACATAGCTTTGGAGGGCGTCGCGGGTGAAGGATGTACCGGGGCTCAGGAACTCGTTAAAGGCGCGATACCACACCTCCGCCCGTTCGTCGTGCTCGGTCACGAGGTAGTAATGTAGCAGCCACAGTGTGCTCGGCTGGCTCAGGTGGGGGTCGTGGGCTGCTATCAGAGCACCAAGGGGCGTAAGCATATACGCCCCGCGCTGTGCGGTCCCGAGTCCGGTTTTCAGCAGCCAGCCAATGCAACCCTCAGCTGCAGGCTCGCCAACGCCCATGTATGTGGCTGCGGCTTTCTTTGAAATCACCTGGTTCTCGACTATGCAGCGAATCAATGTGGCAAGGCGAGCCCGGTCAAGCTTGAAGCCCTGATGGAACTTAAGGGATCGCATACGCTCTTCCTCACAAATGACAGATATCGCATCCCTGGTCGTCGTCCTCGGCGTCGAGGGCTGCGCCCAGCAGATCAATCAACGGGCGGTCGGGGCGGCGCTTGCGCTCGACCTCGAGGCGGATCTGGTGTTCGCGCTTGGCTTGGGCCACGCGCTCGGGCTGCTCCAGCTCGGCCAGACTCTCGCGCTGGCGCCAGAAGAACCCTTCGCCGTCGCGCTCCTTCTCGTAGGTCTTGGCAAGCTCGAACAGCTCCGGGTGGCGCTCCTTGAGGCCGATCCACTCGCCCGTGCGTTGAAAGAAGCAAAAATAGCAGCCGCTGCGCTGCCGCCACTCATAGTAACTGGGCAGGCCGAGGCCGCTTGTCTCCAACAGGCGCTCGACATCGGCGATTCCAAGCCCGAACTCCTTGAAAGGGAAGACGGGGTGGATGTTCGGCTTGGTCGAGACGTAGCCGCTGCGCCGTTCGTCGGCGCGGATGCCCACGTAGCTCCAAACCGTGTCGTCGCCGATGTAGGCCTCGAAGGGCTCGATCTTGAGTTTGCGGGTACACCAGCGCACGCGCGCCGAGGGCAGCATGCCGCCATACATATCGAGCCAGTGATCGAAGCCGCGTTGGGCGTTGAGCTTGATGATCGGCCGCTGCAGGTACGCCGCCAGCCGGTCGAGGTATTCGTAGGTCTCCGGCAGCTCCTTGTGCGTGTCGCAGAACAGGTACTCCAGCTGCGGGATCTTGTCGCGCAGAAAGATCGCCAGCGCGGTGCTGTCCTTGCCGCCGCTCAGATTGACAATCTGGCGGCCGGGGCGCGCCACCCATGCGCGGATGATCTCGTCGTGTGCCGTCATCGGCTGATCTCCCATTTTACTTCTCCCCGGCGCCATTCGGCTCTCGCTTGCGCTCCGGCTCCAGCAGGGTCTGCAGCAGCATGGCGAGCGCCGCAGCGCGCTGCTCGGTCGTCAGCCCTGCGTGGCGGCCGAGGGCGGCCGTAAGGTCGTCGCGTAGCCGCTGCACCGCCAGGTCGCCCTCGGTCACGTGGAGCACGCGGCTCAGCTCACCATGCCCGTTGGCAAGGCCGACACGCAGCAGCGGGGCCTCGGCGGGGACGGCGCGGGCGACGATGGCCAACTCTTCGGCTGCACGGAATCGCCGCCCCAACTCGGCGACGGCGACCTCGAAGGCGGGCAGGTCGCCGTCGCCCCAGAGCTCGGGCGGGCGCTGCGCCACCAGGGCAGCCAGGCTCTCCACCCATGCGTCGCCGTCCGAGTCGGCCGTTTCCAAGCGCACGCCGAGGGCGCGCAGGAGCGTGTCGTTGGTCGTCTCGGCGATCAGGGCGTGGCGGTCTTGGAGCTCGGCCCGCGCCTTGGCGCCGCTCGACTGCAGGTCGAAGGCCGCGCCGATACGGGTAGCGATCGCCCGGATGAGCCGCGGGTAGACATCCTCGAGTTCCTCGAGTCCCTCGCGCAGTGCCGCGGCGAACGCATCGACCCGCGTCTCGCCCTCTGGCTCGTCCGGGCGGAAGGGCGGCAGGCCGCAGGCCAGCGGTAGGTGCTCGAACAGCAACTCGTCGGGCGAGCGCGCCTCGCGCAGCGCTTGGCGCACGGCTTGGGCCCGCTCGCTCACCTGCCGAGTCTGCTTGCTGAAGGCGGGCAGGCGATTCAGCAGGCGCAGGAGCGGCATGGCGACGGCCAGGAGCGCAGGCTGCGCCGGCTGGGCGAGGGCGCGCGGCGCCAGCGCGTGAGCTAGGCGCTCGTACACAAGCCACCGCGCGCCGACGGCGTGGCTCAGGCGCACGGCGAATTGCTCGGGGCGGGCGAGCAGCCGCTCGAAGCTGGCGATATCCGGTATGGGCACATAGTTGCCGCGCTCATAGAGGTTGATCTCGCCGGATCGCGCCGCGTACAGCGCCACGAAGAGCAGCGGCGTCAGCCCGGCCTTCACGCCGAAGGGCGGCCCCTCAAGGACTGCGAACAGCGCGGTGAGTGGGTGCGGCTCGGGTGTCTCGACAGCAAGGAACTGTTCCATCGCATCCCACGTCGGGCGCAGCCGCAGCGGGTCGTCGAGCCGCGGCGGGCCGATCCGCCACTCGCCCGCCTCGTCCTGCCGATGCAGCCCGCCCGCCCCCAACACGCTCTCGTAGATCGCGCGCTCCGGCGGGTAGCCCACCAGCCCGAGCCGCTCCTCGCTGGCGTGTTTTAGCATCGCCTCGACAAGGTTACGCCGGGCCTTGGCGGCGGCCGAGGAGAGTTGCCGGCGGACGATCAGCTCGTTCCAGACCCGCGGCGTTTGGTCGTAGGTTACATCGGCGGCCTCGGACAGCAGCTCGTCGATCTGCCGCGCGCTTGCCATCGGCCGCTTCTCCTTGCGATAGAACCAGCGGCTGCGCTCACCCCCGTAGGTCTCGGCGATGACGTGGGCGAGCGCCTGCTGGGCTTCGATCAGCCGGCCCGCCGCCTCGCGACGCGCCGGCCGGTCGTGCTCCAGCTCGGCCCGCTCGTCGAGCAAGCTGCGGAGCGCCGCCACGTCGAGCAGCAGATCGCGTAGTTCGCGCACGCGCCGCGGCAGCACGGTGATCCGCCCTGTCTCGCCGTCGCGCGCTGGGTCCTCCGCCCAGCGCTCAGCCCGCTTCAACTCCTCTTCGTCGGCGGGCACCACGTGTAGCAGTTCGCCGTCGAAGCCAGCGACCGGCGGCAGTGCAGCGCCAAGCTGGCCGGCATCCACGTACCGCACAGCAAAGGTGCGGGTAGCACCGTAGCGGTAGCTGTGCCGCCGGGCGATGCGGGGCGTGGTGTCGGCGTGGCGTTGGAGCAGCCCGGGCAGCGACACGCGCTCGCCCAGTTCACGGCGCGCCTCCTGGGCCAGCACGTCGAGGTCGAGGTCGCTGCCCTCCCATATGATGTAGCTGTCGCGGTGCTGCCGGTAGGCGAGCAGGCGCCGCCCCTGGAGCGCCAGCAGTGCGTCGGCCACGGCCCCGTCGTCGGGGGAATCGGCGAGCGCGAAGGCTACCTGCGGCTGGCTCGCCCGCAGTCCCGACGATCGCTCCAGCGCGCCGATCGTGCCGACGACCGTGAGCACGTCAAGCTGCAGTGGGTCGTCGGCGGCCAGTACGGCCCGCGCCTCCGCCAGTTCCGACCAGCGCTGGCCGCGCGCCCGGCCGAATAGGCTCGGGCCGAGGCTCGCCTCGACGTAGGCGTAAAGGTGGGTGAGGCGGTAGATCGGCAGCTTGCCGGAGGCTGTTTGGCCACGTACCACATCGCGCAGGCCCCATGGCTCGTCGGAATGCAGGAAGGCAAACAGCGACCGCTCATTCTGGGCCAGCTGCCTAAACAGCGACGGCAGGGCGACGAGCACCGTCGGGTGGATTGAGTAGCTATCGGCGACGATCCGGCGCCACTCTTCCGGACCGATCTCGACCGGCCGGAGGCCAAGGGCGTCGGCGGCGGGCGCGAGCCGCTCCGCCCAAGCCGCCCGCGCGTCACCGTGCCGGTCCTTGCCGTCCGGCCGCAGGGCCAAGGCGACCATGCGGATCATCTGGCTGGCGGGCTCCTGGAAGGGCAGATCGACGAAGCGGCCCTGCACCTTCGCCCACTCGATCCGGCGCGTCGCGCCGGCGTTGAGCGTGTAGCGCTCGAAGGCCTGGTGGAGAATCGTCACTATGAGGACGGGCGTCTCGCCGCTGCGCGCGGCCATTTCGGCGAGGCTCTGGAGCACGAACAGATCGCGCTCCTCGTCCTGGCGTGCGGCATAGTCGAGGAACTGGCCGAGCTCGTCGATCAGCACGAGGACGCCCTTGAAATGCCCGTGGGCGTGGAGGAGCCGCGCTGCCTCCGCCACCAGGTTGGCGACGCATCCTGGATCGAGCGCGAGGTCGTGCGCGGCCACTTCAATCGTCCGGCGCAGTGTATCGAGCGCGGGCGTTTTCAGCCGCTGGTCGGCCAGGGCCTCGCCGAGGCTGGCGAGCACCGCCCGGCGCAGCGAGCTGTTATTGCCGGGCACGAGCACCGCCAGCAGCGAAGGCGCGTCGAGGGGCAGGAGCGCGCCGGGGTCTGCGACCTTCAGCGAGCCCAGCAACTGGCGGCGAGCTTGGGCGCCGCGCTGGAGGAAGTGGGCGACGAAAAGACCAAAGGCTGACTTGCCCGAACCAAACGGGCCGACGACCGAGAAGGCCCGCTCGCTGCTGCCCGGCGCGAGGCCGGCGACGATCCGACCGGCAAGCTGGCGCACTAGCGGCGTCACCTGGTAACCGTCGAGCCGGTAGCGCAGATCGCGGAAGTCGCGCCGGATATGGATCGCGCGGGTGAAGCGTGACGCGACGGCCAGGGCGGCGTGGTCAGGCATAACGGCGCTCCTGGGCGAAGGCGTCGTCGAGTAGTGCCCGGTCGAGCGACTCATCCTCTGGCGCCCGCCATGAGACCTGGCGGATGCCGCCGGTCTCAGAGTAGGCGGCGCGGCCCCGAGTCACCATCTCGAAATGCAGGAGGCGCGACAGCAGCGCGTCCTCGTCGAGGCGGAAGAGTCGCCCAGGCGAGCGCTCGCCGTAGGCGAGCTCGTTGAAGGCGACGGTGGTCCGGCCGAGCGCCCGGGCCTGCTGGAGCGCGGCGAATGCCACTAGCTGATCGGGCAAGTCGGGGCGCGCGCCGCTGACGAGACGGTAAGCCGGCTGGCCGGGCAGCGGCTGGATCAGGTCGAGCTCGTGGAGCGGGCAGTGGAGCGCGTCCTCGGCGGCCGAGCCAAGCTGCATGACGTCGGGGCGCAGGTAGCAGCGTAGCATACAGTCCATATCGCGGTCGATCGTCGCGGGCGATGGAGCCTTGCCGCCGAGCTGGGCAACAGTTTGGACGATCTGCTGGGCTAACTGAGCGGCGGTGAACTCGCCGCGACGGAGCAGGTTGAAGGTGTAATACCAGGTGAAGGCCGCTTCAGGGCGCGACACGATCTGCCAGTGGAGCAGCCAGCGACTCGTGGGGGTAACGAGAAACGGGTCCCAACCGTGGGCGTCGTCGAAGAGCGCCGTGCCTAGCCAGGTGGCCCGATGCCCCGCGCCATTTTCCAGGCGCTCAAAGACATTGCAGACCCGGCCCCAGAAGCGAATAGACTGGGCCATGTTCTTGCCCACGCCGAGGCGCACGAAAGCATCCTCCAGAAAGAAGAGGTCGCGGCGCTCCTGCAAGAGGTCGTAGGCTTTCTTGAGCCAGTTGCTTCGCAAGACGAATGTCTCGTGCCCGCTGAAGCTGAGCGAGGCAGCGTTGAGAGTGATTGAAGCCATAGGGTCCTGTCCATGCAGGTAGGCGTATATTCACATTGTACACTAAAATTCCCTTCTATGGGATAAACCTTTGGTCACCTATCGGGGTGATACCACTTGATGCCGTAATTCCCATCTATGGGACTATATTTTCTTCATCTATGCGATGCTCCGCTTGGAGCGACTATGCCCAAGCGGATCCAGGATCTACCAGAGGAATACCTGAGCAGCCAGCGAGCGCTCGCACGAGCGCTCGGCGCCCGGGTGCGTCTGCGTCGAAGCGAACTGGATTTAACGCAGGAGCATCTACGAGCGCGGATGGAGCTCGCGCAGGTGTTCATCAGCCGGACACAGTACAGCAGGATCGAGAACGGTGATGCGCTGCCCAACGCGGCTGAGTTGATCGCTCTGCGCGCCATCCTCGACGTACCGTTCGACTGGTTGCTGCTTGGCGAGAAGCGCGATCGGTAAAGTGCTTCTCGGACATTTTGGCCCAGCCAGCCGGTGATAAGATGAGACGCCCGAGCTCTGTCACCTTGTCACCTTGCCACCTTGTCACAATATGCCGACACCCAGCCATCCCGACCTCACCCGTCAGATCAAGGCCCGGCTGCTAGCGCTGCCGCCGCGAGCCTTCGAGCTGTTCGCGGGCGATCTGCTTGAGTTTATGGGCCTGCGCAACGTGTCGGTGACGCGCTACAGCGGCGATGGTGGGATCGACGCCGTCGGCAGCCTTGAGACGAGTACCGCGCTGATCAGCATCCCCACTGGCGTGCAGGTGAAGCGCTACCGAGCCAATGTGCAGCGCGCCGATATCGATCGCTTCATCGGCGCGTTGAGTGGCCAGTACCCACAGGGCATTTTCATCACGACGGCGGGCTACACACGGCAGGCCACGCTGAAGGCGGTCGCGGGGATCCCGCGCGTCGCCACGGTGGATGGAGACCAAGTTATTACGCTGATGTTGCGGCACCGCTTGGGCATCGCAGAGCTAGCCGGGGCGGCCAGCGAGCTCGACGAAGACTACTTCGGCCAGTTCGAAGCGCAGGCAGTCGCCCGGCCGGGCCGTACCTACGAACGACCCGAGGCGTATCGTGCGGGGGCGGAGGCAGAGGTCGGGCGCGCGGCGCCCCTTGAGGACGACCTGATCTCCCTGCGCGCGCTGAGCCACGCACTGCGGGTCGACACCTCGGCGCTGCGGCGCTGGATCGAGAAGCGGCAACTGCGGCCCGACCAGTCTGGCCCAACCGTGCGCGGCTACTTCTTCCGCCGCGACCGGATCGAGGTGATCCGCGCCGAGCTGCTGGGTCGGGCGCGTCCGGCGAACTCCGACGCGTGGCGCCAGGAGTTCCTCGACTTCGCCCGCAGCCGCAACCTGAGCAAGTCGTACAAGCCCGTACTGCTCAAGGCCCTGCTGAAGGTGGTGAACCGTGACGGCGAAGCCGACATCGACGCGCTGACCGAGGCGTTTCGCGACTTCTACTTGGCGCGACGGCGGGAGGGTTTGCCGGTCGAGTTTGGGCCGCCGGATCCGACTGACACCATAGCCCTAAGCGACGCTCAACTGCGCCAGCTGATCATTCGGCACCCCCTGGAACGCTTCCTGATCAAGGGCTTCCTCGAATACCTGCCCGAGGAGGGTGTGGTGCGCTTTGCACCGCAGTTATGGGGCGAGCTGCGCTTCTGGGAGATGTTGGGCATCGAGCAGAGCGCTGATGAGCAGCTGGACTACTACTACAACCGTCCACGCTGAGTGCTCGCTCGAGATGCTGGAAGTATCTGGAAGTATGCGAGTATTGGAGTGTTAGGAAGCGGCGGCCGTAACTTCGCGGACCGCGACCTGCCGCGCGATTTCGGCGACTTCGGCGTAGGTTCCCACCGCGGTCCCAGCGTGAGCGGCGGTCGCGGCTCCACAGGCCACACCCCAGCGTAGCGTCTCAGCCGGCGGATAGCCCTGGCTTAGCCCCCACGCCAGCCCGGCTACGAGTGAGTCGCCGGCGCCGATCGGGTTGCGCTGGTGGATCGCCGGCGGGGTGGCCAGCCAGCCATGCCCGGCCTGAATGAGCACCGCGCCGGATGCGCCCATTGAAATGACCAGATTCGGAATGCCCGGCAGCGCTTCCGCGGCGGCCAGCGCCTGTTTCGTTGACATAACCGGAATGCCCGCTAGCTCGCCGGCCTCCGCGGCGTTGGGCTTGGCCAGAAACGGCTGGGCCGCACAGCCGTGGCGCAGCGCCGCGCCGCTGGTATCGAGTAGCACGCGCGCGCCGGTGGCCTGGATATCGTGGATGAGGTCCGCGTAGAAGGTTGGGGCGACGCCGGGCGGCAGGCTGCCGGCCAGCACCCACCAATCGCCGCGCCGCGCCCGCTCGCGTACGTGCGTGCGCAGCACGGCCTGCTCATCGGCAGTAATAATTGGCCCAGGCTCGTTGACCTTAATATGCTGGCCGTGGTCAGCCGCAACAATACTGATATTGGTGCGCGTTTCGCCGGCGATCCACACAAAGTCGGTCTCGACGCCAAGCGCGGTCAGCCCGTCGTGCAACATCTCACCGATGTGGCCGCCCGCAAAGCCCAATGCTATACTCGGGGCGCCAAGCGCCGAGAGCATGCGCGAAACATTGAAGCCTTTGCCTCCGCAGTCGGCCCGCGATTCGGTCGCGCGCAACACTTCGTCGAACACGAGCGCCGGAACGGTGAGTTCGCGGTCGAGCGCCGGATTGAGCGTAACGGTGTAAATCATACTCGCCAGAAGTGCTCGATCAATACCTGTTCCGCCGCAGGGGTCCACGTGTCGCCGGGCCCAAGTTTCGCCGCCACGTCGGGATATGTCTCTTTGAGTTCCGCAATGCTCACGAGCGGCACGCCACTGATCTGTGGGAAAATGACGATCTTGCCGGGGTAGCGGCCTTCGATCATGGCGCGGATTCCGTCGCGCGCGGCTTCGATGCCGCCGATTGCCGCGACCGAGCGATTTGGCGAGAGTTGGTGCGCAATCGTTTTGTCAATCACGGCGGCTTGGTCGTCGAGCGCGGAGCCCGAGGTGCCGGTGAACTGCGCGTTGTGCAGATACACGTCGCTGAGGTTCAGCGGCGCGAATGTGCCGTTCGGCACCCCCGCGAAGAGCACCAGCATGCCGTCGGAAGCCATCAGCGTCGCGGCCTCGGCCATCAATGCCGCCGACGGCACGCACACTATCACGTCGTCGGCGCCGGTGCCGCCAGTTTCGCGCCTGATCTGCGCCTGTAGCGGCTCGCTGGCCTGCTGCGGGTTGATTGTCAGCAAGTGTTTGCCGTGTTCCTCGGCCAGCGGCGCGAAGAGTTGGTGCAATACTGCCAGGCGCTCGTCGTTCACATCGGTGGCGATCAGTGTGTGCGGCCCACCAGGCAGCTCGATCGCTCGCTGGATGTGCATCTGGCCCATTGGCCCGCCCGCGCCCACAAACACGGTCGTACCGCCGGGTCGCAGGTCGCTGCGATTATGGGCCTCGCCATACGACGCTGCAATATCCGGCCCAGGGTTGCCCAGGTAGGCGGTGTAATCATAGTGGATACGGCCGACGTCGATCGATGGCATGCCATCCAGCGGCGCGCGACCGACCATATTGAATGTGCCGCGCCGGGCGATCAGGCGCGCCGCCGCACTAATGGCATCGGCCGAGCGCGGATCGAGCACGACGATATCGTCGAACCCGTCCCCGCCGGTGAGTTCATCCTTCAGCGCCGGGTAGTCGGCTAGACTCAGGCCGTTACGCTCGATCAACTGTGCATTCGTAGTCTGCCGGATGAGCGCTCGCAGGCTATTGGGCGCGTCGGTCAACACAATTGTGCCGGGCGCGCCCAACCCCGCCGCGAACTGATATGCGGTAACGTCGCCTGGCCGCCCCACGATCCACATCGTCCCGCCGGCCTTTGGTACCAGGCGGCGGCGCTGGCGGTAGGCGCCTTCGACACATGCCCACGGCTCGGTCAGCGCGGTCTCGGCATAGCCCAGTTGCTCGCCAACCGGCAGAGCATAGGCGCCATGGTCGGCGTCGAGCACTTCCGGGCCGATCAGGTGGTACTGGATCAGGCCGCCAGGGATCGTATAGCCATACGCCGTGCTCTTGCCCTGCTGGTAGATATCCGGCTGGATGGCCAGGCGCTGACCCGCCCGGTACTGGTCGCGCAAGTTTGCGCCGACCTTCATCACCGTGAGCGCGGTTTCGTGACCAAGCCGAGTCGGCTCTTTCGCCAGGTCGCGGTTGTACAGCTTGGGATGCTTGCCGCCCTGTTGGATCAGCTTGACATCGGAGAAGCACAGGCTCACCGCATCTACTCGCACTAGCAGTTGGTCATCGCCGGGTTCGGGCACCGGGAAGCGTTCTGGCTTGCCATCGCGCCCGATATATTCGAGGCCCGCGCCATACATGTTCCACGCCCAGGTTTCGGTTGGGATAGATGTGTCGGGCGAGCGGTAATCGTCAAATCTGGCAGTCATTGGCTGGACGCTCCTTCGCGTACCTGTGTGGCGCTGGCGCGGCCAAGCGCCCGTTTAGCTTGTGCCTGGCACTGCGCCAGCGTTAAGGCTCGAATCTGGGCTTTGACGGTTGGAATCGCGGGCACACTGATGCTCAACTCATCCACGCCTAAGCCCACCAAGATCGGCACCGCTTGTGAGTCGGCGGCCAGCTCACCGCACACGCCGACCCACTTGCCGGCCGCGTGCGCGCCCTGCACCGTTCGCTCGATCAGGCGCAGCACGGCCGGGTGCAGCCCATCAGCTTTCGTCGCCAGGTTGGGATGCGTTCGATCCATTGCCAGGGTGTACTGCGTCAGGTCGTTGGTGCCGATCGAGAAAAAGTCGACCTCAGGCGCCAGAACATCGGCCATCAGCGCGGCGGACGGCACCTCGACCATGATGCCGACATCCACGGCCGGCGCGCTCAGTTCAGCCCGAATCTGGTCGACGATCGCGCGGGCCGCCCGCAGCTCGGCTATATCCGCGATCATCGGGAACATGATCCGCAGCGGGCCATACGCGGCCGCGCGCAGGATCGCGCGCAGTTGCTGCCGGAATAGCTCGGGATGCGCCAGGCACAGCCGGATGCCGCGCTCGCCCAGGAACGGGTTCTCCTCGGCCGGCAGATCGAGGTAGGGCAGTGGCTTGTCGCCGCCGATATCGAGCGTGCGAACGATAATTGGCCGGCCATCCATCGCTTGCACGATCTCGCGATAGATCGCGAACTGTTCGTCTTCGGTGGGCGCGTCGCCGCGGTCGAGAAACAAGAATTCAGTGCGCAGCAGCCCCACGCCCTCGGCGCCGGCGTCGACGGCGCGGCGAGCGTCGGCGATGCCGCCAATGTTCGCGACGATCTCGACGCGGTGCCCATCGGCAGTGATAGCCGGATCGGCAGCGGCATGCTCGGCGGCGACACGGCGGGCATGCAGGTTCTGGATCTCGGCGCGGAAGCGCGCAATCTCCTGAGCATCCGGCGCGATCGCCAGGGTGCCGGCCTGGCCGTCGAGAATCACCTCGGTCCGATCGGCTAGATCGAGCACCTGCGCCCCGGCGCTAACGATGGCCGGCAAACCGAGCGCCCGCGCCAGGATGGCAGTGTGGGCGTTTGGCCCGCCGACGGCTGTACAAAAGCCTAATACGCGCTTTGGATCCAGCGCCACTGTCTCCGAGGGAGTCAGATCATAGGCGACCAAGATGAATGGCTCGTCGGGCAGCGCCGGCGCTGGTGTGTCGACGCCCACCAACAAGCGTAGCACGCGCTCGCCCACATCGCGCACATCGGCGGCGCGCTCGGCCAGCAGCGGGTCGCGCAGGCCGGCCAATGCCGCGGCGCGCTCGGCGATGGCGGCCTGCCACGCCTCGGCGGCGCCGCGCTGCGCCTCGATCTTGGCGCGCACGAGGTCGAGCAGGTCCGGGTCGGCCAGAATCTCGCGGTGAACCTCGAAGATCGCCGCCTCAGCGTTCGCCGCACGCAGCAGCACCTGCTCGTGCAGCGCGGCGAGCTGCTCGCGGGCCTCGTCGAGCGCCGCCGACAGGCGTGCCTGCTCTTCGACGACTCCGCCGGCATGATCCTGCACCACAATCTCGGCGCGGCGAAACTGGTGGATGGGGCCGATCGCGAGGCCAGGTGCCCCGGGCACGCCCCGAATCAGACCAGAAACCGGAAGACCGGAAGGTTCTTCAGTCTCTCGTCTCTTGTCTCTCGTCTCTTGTCTCTTGTCTGCTGTCTGCTGTCTCGGCTCGTCCAAGGCGACTAGCTCCTCGCCCAGCCCGCTCCACACAGCCGCTTCGAGCGCCGCGATCGCTGCAGCCTCATCCGCGCCCTCTACGTCGATGAAGATACGCTGCCCGCTTTCGACGCCGAGAGTCAGCACCGAGATCAGGCTTTTGGCGTTGACCTGCTTCTCTTTGTGCCCAACGCGAATGCTCGATTGGAATTGCTTGGCGATATCGACAAACACGCGGGCCGGGCGGGCATGCAGCCCGGTCCGGTTGCGGATGACCAGCTCCAGCTGTTTCATAAGATCGTTCTCCCGAAGGCGCCGCGATTAAGCGCTGACTATCGCAAGTGCGATCCTAGTTCCCTCATTTCCCATATTTCCCTTTGGCCTCGCCAGGGAAATGAGGGAACTATGGGAACTAGGAACGAATTTGTGATTGCTTGCACTAAGCTTCCTCTACGCGCGTGCGGTTGAGGCGCTCGATAATCAGCATTGGGTCGGTCGTGCGGGCAAACTGCTCGGCCGCGTCGGGGTCTTCGATAATCTCCGCCAGGTTTGCCAGCACGCCAACGTGTTCATTCGAGGTGGCGGCGATGCCGATCACCAGGTAGGCTCGCTCGCCTGGCTCCCATTCGACCCCATCCGGAATTTGCAGCACGGAGATGCCGGTGCGACGTACCAGGGCCAGGTCGTCGTGCTGACCATGTGGGATCGAGACGCCGTTACCCAGATAGGTCGACATCGTCTGCTCGCGCGCCAGCATCCCATTCACATACGGTGGCTCCACGCACCCGCCCTGGATCAGCAGTTCGCCCGCCTGCCGGATGGCGTCTAGCTTGTCGTGCGCGCGCGCCTGCAATCGCACAGTCTCTAGCGATACAATCGTCATTGCGCTACCGTGCCTCCACAATCTCATTGCCGGATTGCAATGCCTGGACCAGCCGATCGAGCACCGGGTCGTTCAAGAACTGCGTGAAAGCGAGGACGACGGCATTGGGCGCCTGCTTGCGGGCAAAATCGGCCAGGCCCTTGTGAGCGAC
>Ga0137374_10006381_pt1 | contig 14037 bp, 10 predicted proteins | sample SagtaG_20_FD_104811 | JGI IMG/M metagenome (GOLD analysis project Ga0137374, IMG submission 104811) | Vadose zone soil microbial communities from Sagehorn Ranch, Mendocino, California, USA - Sage1_R_100_16 metaG | ecosystem: Environmental > Terrestrial > Soil > Vadose zone | place: USA...
TTACCCAATGATCCGCGTCTCTTCGAACTCACCGGCTACATTCTGCGGCGGCGCGGCCAGCAGGAGGAAGGTCTGCAGAACCTGCAGCGCGCGGTGGAGCTGGACCCGCGCAACTTTAATACTCTGCAACAGATCGCGATCAGTTACCAATATTTGGGGCGCTACGCCGAGGCGATCGCTGCCCTGGATCGGGCGTTAGCGATCGTGCCCGACAACGTTGAAACGCGGGCCAATCGTGGACTATATTACGTCTGCTGGAAAGGGGACACCCGGCCGCTGCGCCGGACAATTGATGCAATCCTCGCGCAAGGACCGGGCGCCATTGCCACCGCCGCGGACATCTGGTTCTTTTGCGCTCTGGCCGAACGCGATCCGGCTGCGGCCGAGCGAGCACTCGTCGCGGTGGGCGACAAGCCATGCTGGGGCGAAAGCGCGATTATTCTGAGCCGCAGCTTTGGTGAAGGTCTGCTGGGCGCGCATGACCAAAGATGAGGCAAAAGCGCGCACTGCGTTTGAAGCGGCTCGCGCACAGCAGGAAAAGATCGTGCAGGCGCAGCCGGACTACGGCCTGCGCTCTGCGTCCTCGGTTTAATCGATGCTGCTCTTGGGCGTAAAGACCTCGCGTTGGACGAAGGCAGTCGGGCGATCGCGCTCACCCCGGTGGAAAAAGATGTCACCAACGGCAGCCGCATGATCCAATATTTCGCCATCACAGCAGCCTGGGTGGGCGACAAGGAGCTCGCCTTGCAGCAACTGGAAGCTGGACTGCGTGCTCCCAACGCATCACTCATGCTGAGCTACGGTGCCTTGAAACTGTTCCCGTTCTGGGATCCGCTCCGCGGCGATCCGCGCTTCGAGCAAATCGTCGCCTCGCTCGCGCCGAAAGATGCGAAGCAGTGATGCAACAATCCGAAAATCGAAAAAGTTCTCGGCGCCTACCCGCCGACGGCCTGGTAATGCCCGAGCCCGCGTTGCCACATGAAGCGCGCCCACATCCACGTGAGCAGGAGCCAGCCGCTTTGGATCGCCAGTGCCTGGACGAGTTCGGCGCCTTGTAGTCGGCCGAGAAAGATCGCCACCGGACAAAACAGCTCGTAATAAAACGGCAGCCATTTCATCACCGCCTGGACGGCGGCGGGCATGATGTCGATCGGAAACATCTGACCGCCGAGGAAATATTCGAACGAATACACGATGAACACGATGGTGGAGATTTCCAAAATCCAGAACGCAAACATCGCCAGACTGTAGGTGATGAAGAATTGAATGAACGCGGCCATCACGGTCGAGATCGCCGCTAACACGTACACCAGCGGATCGTTTGGCAGCACGACGTACTCGCGGAAATAAATGAAGATCACCGCGATTGGCGGCAGAGTGACGAAGCTGTAAACGAGACGGCCACTCAAAAAAATGCTGGTACGGTACGCGAGATAACTCATCGGCTTGGTGAGCAGCGCGTTGATCTGGCCTTCACGAATGTCAGCGGCTATTTGGAATTCGTCCTCTGTCGGGACGACCAGGTTGCTGACCAGAATCGTGAGCAAATAATAATAAATCATCGAGCCGTAATCGTAACCGTGCAGTCCGCCGCCGCGCTCCTTGAACACGGCCGCCCAGAGGAACACCGTTCCGGCGAGCGGTATCAGCCCGAAGAGCGCGCGGAGAAAATAATTCCAGCGATATACGAACGTGTTCTGGAGCCCAATGTTAAAAACGGACGCGTACTTTGTGATCCTGCTCGTGCTCATGCTCGTGCTCCTAATCGAGTCTGATGCAATCGAGCATGAGCATGAGTAAGAGCAAGAGCAGGGATGAAGTCGAGGAACCCCGTGGCGAAAGCTTCCGGTAGTTTCGCGGGATCCTTCCACTTCGCTCAGGATGACTTCGCTGCCAATTCCACCGCGAGATTAATCGCGGCGATCATGCTGTCGGGACGCGCAATTTCTTTGCCGGCGATCTCAAATGCGGTGCCGTGGTCGGGACTGGTCCGGGGAAACGGCAGACCGAGCGTTACGTTCACGCCACTGTGGAACGCGTGCAGCTTCAATGGGATCAATCCCTGGTCGTGGTACATGCAAAGTACCGCGTCGAATTCGCCTTCAATCGCGCGGTTGAAAACGGTGTCGGGCGAAACCGGACCAACGATTCTCGATTCTCGATTCTCGATTCTCGATTGCAGCTCCGCGACTGCCGGGCCGATGATTTCAATTTCTTCGACGCCGAGTTTGCCGGATTCGCCGGCGTGAGGATTTAATCCGGCAACCGCGACGCGGGGCGCGCGGATAGCAGGACTCGCTCGATCTGCCTTCGCGGAGCTACGGCATGACAAGAACTCCGCCAGTAGCAGGCCGACGCGCACTATCTCTGACTGCTTGAGCGCGCGCGGGACTTTGCGCAAGGGAATGTGCGCCGTGACGAGCGCAAGGGTGAGTTTTCCGCCTGTCAAACACATCGCGAAATTTTTTACGCCGCAGCGCTCCGCGAAAAATTCCGTTTGTCCCGGGAACCTGAAGCCAATTTCATACATTCGGGCCTTGTGAACCGGCCCAGTCACAATGGCATCGAGCTCACCGCGGCGGGCGAGTGTCACAGCTTCCTCGAGCGCAGCTGCGGCGACGCGCGCAGTTTCCGGTGTCGGTTGGCCAGGCTTACAATTTGGCTCCCGGCCGAGAACCACGTATTCAGTCGAACCGGGAACGCGCCCCGATTTCAGAGCGCGCTCGACAATCTCCGGTCCGATCCCGGCACAATCGCCAGGTGTGATGCCGATGCGCGGCTTCGTCCTGCTCGTGCTCATGCTCGTGATCGTAATCGAAATTGTTCACTCGGCACGAACAGGATTGGACCAAAAGAAGATGACCAAGACTAAGCGGCAGAGGAAGAAGAAGAGCGGACGTTAGAACGTCTTGATGTAAGCTTTCTGCCGCAAGCTGGCGATCCAGCGCTCCTGAATTTGCTGGGCTTCTTCCTGCACCAGTTTCTTCTCGATATCGGCGCGCACTTCGTTGAGAGATTTCGTGCTGCCGCCGTGTTTATCCTCAACCTTCAGGATGTAATAATTACCGGCGTAATCGATGATGTTGCTGATTCTGCCGACCGGCATGTTGAAGGCGAACTTTTCCAGCGGCTCCGCCAGAGTTTTGCGCTCGATCCATCCCCAGTCCCCGCCGTTGTCCTTCGTGCTGTCCTCGGAATACACCTGCGCCATCTGCTCAAACTCTGCGCCACTGGCGAGTTTGCCGAGCACTTCTTCGGCGAGTTCTTTTTGCGCGGGCGCGCTCGCGGTATCTTTATGGCCGGAAACCATGATCATTCGCAATTTAATCTGCTCCTTGGACGTAAATTCATCGCGATGTTTCCTGTAGTACTCGTCGATCTTTGTGGGCGAAATAATGGAGTTCGTCTTTACGTTCTTGCTGCGCATCGCTCCCACAATGATTTTTTCCATCTCCTTTTGTTTGAACTCGCCCAACGTGTAGTTCTGCGCTTCGAGCGTTTTGACAAACGTGTTGCGGTCGCCACCAAACGCTTCCCGGATGATCTGATGTATTCGCTGATCCACGAGGTGATCAGGGATTTCGTAGCTTTCTTTCTTGAATGCCTGAATGACGAGCCGCCGATCGATCAGATCTCTTACTGCGAGTTGGCGCAGTTCCGTCAATTTTTTCTCAAGATCGGGCCCGGTGTACTGCTGGCGGAGCAGGCGTTCCTGTGGCGCAGACAATGCGCGCACTTGCGAGTACGTAATGACCTCGCCATTTACGACCGCAGCAATGCCGTCGACAACTTGGGGCTCTCCCTCGGCTGACGCGACTTTACAGATCGGGACTTGAGCAAGTGCACCGACTGCCAGCAAAACGGTTACAAGCGGACGCATGAAATTACTCATAATTTCTTGATCAGTTCGACAACTTCCGGGAGGTGTTGATCGATTTTCGATCCAACTAAACGGGGGAATTTGCCCGCGACAAGTATAAAATCCCCGTGCCGCGTCAACATCACTTTGCGCTCACGCACTTCCACACGGCTCACCCCTGATTCTGCCGCGGCAAGTTTGATCTCGACCAGCGCAAACAAATTGTCAACGGCAGGCGGAAACGCTCCGAAACGATCGCGCCAATGGCGGCGCAGTCGCTCAAGTTGCTCTCGCGACGTGATCTCCGCAATCTCGCGGTACGATCGTATGCGCATGGCAGGATCGCTCACGTAGGCGACCGGAATGAACGCTGGAATGCAAGGTAGCGCATGCGTCTCGCTTGCGTCCCGGGCACGCAAGCCAGGGGCTCGCGCTACATTTGGCTGTATAAACTCTGCTTCGTTTGTCACCACAAAATCAAGGCGCACGTCCACATCCAGCCGCAGCCGTGGTTTTTGTCCTTTCAATTGCGCGACGGCCTGCTTGAGCAACTGACAATACAAATCGAAACCCACCGCCATGATGTGACCGCTCTGCGCGGTGCCCAGAATGCTGCCCGCGCCGCGAATCTCCAGATCGCGCATGGCAATGCGAAAACCAGCGCCTAACGAGCTGTATTGCTTGATCGCGCTGATCCGTTTGCGCGCGGCACCCACTGTCATCATTTCGCGCGGCAGAAGCAGATAGGCATACGCCTTGTGCTCGGCCCGACCGACGCGCCCGCGCAATTGATACAAGTCCGCGAGGCCAAATTGATCCGCGCGGTCGATGATGATCGTGTTTGCATTCGGAATATCGAGACCGCTTTCGATGATCGTGGTGCAAACGAGCACATCTGTTTTCCCGGCGATAAATCGCGCCATCACAGCTTCCAGTTCGTCGGCGTCCATCTGGCCGTGGCCGATTTCGACTCTGGCCTGCGGACAAAGATGCACGATCCGTTCGCGCACCCGCTCGATGCTCGCGATGCGGTTATGCAGAAAGAACACCTGGCCCTGCCGTTCCAGTTCACGGTCAATCGCGGTGCGAATGATCCGCTCATCGTATGCCGACACGACCGTTTCGACCGGCAAACGATTGGGCGGGGGAGTCTCGATCGTGGACATGTCTTTCACGCCCACCAGTGAAAGGTATAGCGTGCGTGGAATCGGCGTGGCGGAAAGTGTCAGCACATCGACGAGCTTGAAGAGTTCTTTGAATTTCTCCTTGTGCAGAACGCCGAATCGCTGTTCCTCGTCGATGACAACCAGACCGAGGTCCTTGAAGACGACGTCGCCGGAGATGAGCCGGTGTGTGCCGATGACGATATCGCCACCGCCTTCGCGCAGCAATTGCAGCACTTTTTTCTGTTCGGATTGCGAACGAAAGCGGCTGAGCATTTCGATCCGCACCGGGTACTCAAGCATGCGTTGCCGGAACACTTCGAAATGTTGTTGAGCGAGAACGGTAGTTGGCGCGAGCACGGCCACTTGCTTCCCGTCCATGACTGTCTTGAACGCGGCGCGCACTGCGACTTCTGTTTTGCCGAAACCAACGTCGCCACAGATCAGGCGATCCATCGGCCGTGGCCGTTCCATGTCGATCTTCGTGTCGATAATCGCCTTCATTTGGTCCGGTGTTTCGCGGAACGGGAATGAACGTTCAAATTCGGCCTGCCATTTCGTGTCCGGCGTAAACGCGTAGCCGGGCTGCATTTGTCGCTCCGCCTGGATCGCGAGCATTTTGCCCGCATAATCGAAAATGGATGCCGCGGCTTTGATTTTTGCGCGGGCCCATTTGCCATCGCCGAGCGAACTGAGCGGCGGCGATTTTTTTCCTGCTCCGACGTAGCGTGAAACGAGATAAGCTTGCTCGAGGGGCACGTATAGCTTCGCTTCATCGGCGAACTCGAGGACCAATACCTCCTGCGGTTGCGCCTGCTGTTGTAGGGCAAGCGCTCCGCTTGCAATGGATGCCTCACCGGTGTCAGGCAGCCGGTGCGCCTGCCCTACAGGAAATTTTTCCAAACCCAGGAAGCGTCCGATGCCGTGCTCGAGATGGACGACCAAATCGCCTTCGGCGAGTTCGCTGAAATCGATTTGGGCGCGGTGACGTTCGGCACGACGCAGCCTCAAAAGTCTTCGAGGGTGGACTGCGAATCGTCCGAACAACTCCGCAGCCGAGAGAACGACCAGATTAGCCCCCGGAAAACAAAATCCGCGCCCAAGCGTGCCCTCGACGAAATCGACTCCCTCGACGGTGCCTGCCATGATTTCGCGAAACCTCTCGATCTCGCCTTCAGTCTGAAAATAAATCACGATCCTCGAGTTGTTCGCGCGCCATTCTTTCAAACGCTCGACGAACTGCGCGCGTTTGGCCTCGGCGAGCACGAGGTCGCCGGCGCCAAACTCTCCAATTTCGCAATCCTGAAATGCGCCACTGAAATCTTCAGGACCAGTCTCAATCCATCCTTCGCTGATTTGGACGTGCGCGTTTGAAATTATTTGGGGAGCGCGGGCGCCCTCGCCCGCTATTTTTGGCGCCTCGCCAAAAACCTTCCCGCTGGCCCGCGAGGCGCGTGTCAGTGCGGGCGAGGCGCCCGCGCTCCCCAGAACACGCGATTCCTCGACAGGCTCGATGTCGATGACCAGAGCCTTCTTGTGGACATAATCGCGAACGGATTCGCTCTGGTCCGCCGCTCCTTGATTGAGCAGAATATCGATTGAGCGCAAATCACGCACCGACGTTTGCGTGTCGATATCGAACTCGCGCAGCGATTCGATTTGGTCGCCGAAAAATTCCAATCGAAACGGCAACGGCGCATGCCACGAATAAAGATCGACAATCCCGCCGCGGACAGCGAACTGTCCACGAGTGGTGACTTGTGAGAAGCGTTCATAACCGTTGGCCGCGAGTTGTTCGAGAAACTCTTCCATCTTCGTCGTCACTCCGCGCCGCAGTTGAACAACCGCAGATTCAAGGCTTCCGCGTTTCGGCGCAGCCTGATCGAGACCTGCGCGTGTCGCCACGATGATGCGTGGGCCGGTGTCGCGCTCGATTTGCAAAAACAATGCCAGCCGTTCCGCTGTGATTTCCGGATCGGGCAAGACATTTTCGATCCCCGTCAGCTCTGCTTCTGGCAGGAAGAGCGCATCTGGCTGCCAGTTGAGCAAGCTTTCGTAGAACACTTCCTGGGAATGAACGCTGGGGCAGAGGACCCAAATTGTGAAATCAGCAGCCTGCCGTTTATCGAGCCGCCGGCCGTGACAGGCATTTGCGAGCACGGCCGCCAGGAACGGCTGCGCGGGCTGGATTACGTGGGAAAATCGCACGGGCCATGCAGCCCGTTGTATCGCATCAAGCTTGCGCGCCATTGGTTCGGTCGCAGCGACGCGCTCCAAAAGTTCCGCTGATTTTTCCACCGCAAACTTTACGCCAAATCAAGCAGAATTGTAGCCGCGTCTCTGTAAGACGCACCCGTGTATGACTTGTAAAAGTCCACGCTTCGCGTAGCGAAGCGCCTACAGCGTTCGGCCGATCGCTGCGGCCACTGCGCGCAGACGGGGGACGAGCCCCGCGAAAATTTCCGGCGTGAGCGCCTGGTTTCCGTCGCTCTTGGCCTGCTCCGGAGAATCGTGCACTTCGATCATCAGCGCGTCCGCGCCAGCGGCAACGGCGGCGAAAGACATCTGCGGCACGAACTCGCGGAGACCGAGCGCGTGCGTTGGATCGACGATCACCGGCAAATGCGTTTTCGATTTCAAAATTGGAACCGCGCTCAGATCGAGCGTGTAACGGGCAGCGTTATCAAACGTGCGAATGCCGCGCTCGCACAGGACCACGTTTGGGTTGCCCTCGTTCAGGATGTATTCCGCGCTCATGATCAAATCATAAATCGTGGCGCTAAATCCGCGTTTCAGTAGCACAGGAAGCCTGCTACGACCTACCTCTTTCAACAGCGAAAAATTGTGCATGTTGCGTGTACCGACCTGAAGGCAATCCGCATATTTTTCGATCATCGGGAGATCGCGCGGGTCCATGACTTCGGTCACCACCGGCAGGCCCGTTTTCGCGCGCGCTTCGGCAAGAAAACGAAGTCCCTCCTCACGTAATCCCTGAAAACTGTACGGTGACGTGCGCGGTTTGAATGCGCCGCCACGCAAAATTCTCGCTCCCGATTCTTTGACGATCGTCGCGATGGACAAAATCTGCTCTTTGCTTTCGACCGAGCACGGCCCGCAAATGAGAACCACATCCTCGTGTTCGCCTAGCCGAACATCTCCAATAGGCACGGAGGAAGCGCCGCGTGAATCGCGCGCCGCAAGTTTGTACGGCTTCAGCACCGGCACGATCGCCTCCACGCCGGGCATCGCGGCGATGGCCTTTTCCCGAAGGAGCGCCTCAGGTCCGATGACGCCGATGATCACCCGTGATGCGCCCCGGCTGATTTGCGCCTCAAGCCCGAATTCGCGAACGCGCGTGACGATCCGCTGGATCTGTTCCTCAGTGGCGTTGGGTTGGGTGATTACGATCATATTACTCGTGCGGGATCATCAGAATGACGTGAGCAGGAATTTTCTGCAAGCCCAGATACAACGCCGAACAAAGCCAGATGTTTCGATCAACATAGGGCTTCTTACACGCCAGGCAGGCGTCTTTGTAGGGCGTCTGTGTCAGACGCCACCCTATTGCTAGTTCGTAATCGTGACCGGGGTTCCGACTGAGACGGACCTGAAGAAATCTTCCGCCATAAATTCAGGCATGCGGATGCAGCCATGGGACGCCGGATACCCCGGCAAATAACCGGCGTGCAAGCCTGTCCCCGACACGATGCGCATAAAGTACGGCATCGGTGTGCCTCGGAAGTGCGTTCCCGGCGGTTTCGGATCCTTTTTTACGTCGATGTTGGCGACGACCACCTTTCCCGACGAGTCCACATAATCTCCGAATAAACTGGAGACGTGGTCCTTGTCCTTTTGAATGATTTTATAATTACCGATGGGAGTATTCAGTCCCTCGCGGCCGGTGGACAATTGCGAAACCCCGACGAGAACGCCGCCTTTGTAAAAATAGGCGCGCTGTTCTCCGAGACTGATCTTAATGGAAGGACTACCGCTGGCGTGATCGCCGTCCCAATACGAGACCGTGTCGCGCGGCGGACCACCACCACCCTGTTGGCCGCCGTAAACGCCGCCCAAATACTGTGTGTTGCCGGAAAAGCGCGGGTCTTCGCCGCAACCGGTGACGAATAGAACCAGACCAGCCGAGAGAAGTGCCTGCAATAAATAACGAAAGGAACGTTCCATAGATTTTCGAAGCGTTTTAATGCGCAACTCGCGCAAAAAGTCAAGGGACACAAGCCACGCTGGCCAAATTTGTAGAGGCGCTTGTGGCAAGCGCCTGTTCAGTCGTTCGGCGTTTGATACAAACGCCGCTACAGCGCGCTCATTACTTGCACCATTGATCCACCCAGTCGTTCACGGTTTTGTACCACAACCGCGAATTCTGCGGCTTAAGCACCCAATGGCCTTCGTCGGGGAAATACAACATTTTCGACGGAATCTTCAATCGCTGCAGCGTCGTGAAGAGTTGAAATCCTTCGCTCACATCGAGGCGATAATCATTCTGTCCGTGAATCACCAGCGTCGGCGTTTTGAATTTGTCGGCGAACAAGTGCGGTGAAAATTTCCGGTACAGTTCGCGGTTCTTCCATGGCGGCCCGTTGAATTCCCATTCTGGAAACCAAAGTTCTTCGGTCGTGCCGTACACGGACTCCGTATTAAACGTCCCATCGTGCGACACGATGCATTTGAATCGGTTCGTGTGGCCGAGAATCCAATTAGCCATGTAACCGCCGTAGCTCGCGCCCAGCGCCGCCTGGCGATTCTTGTCGATAAATGGATAAGTCTTCTCCACGTAATCGAGTCCTTTCATCAGATCGACATACGGTTTGCCGCCCCAATCGCCACTGATCGAATCCGTAAACTTCTGCCCGTAACCGGTTGACCCGTGGAAATTGATCATCACCACGACGTAATTTCCGCTCGCCGCAAACAACTCCGCGTTCCAGCGATACGTCCACGAATTTCCCCACGCACCTTGCGGCCCGCCATGGATCAAAAATTTTAGAGGGTACTTTTTTTTCGGATCGAATCCCGGCGGCTTAACCATGAAACCCTGCACTTCTTCGTCATTTGCGCCTTTAAACGTGAACGATTCCAACGGCTGCATGTCGATCTGCGACAGGAGCGCGTCGTTCATGTGCGTGACGGGTTCCGGAACCTCTGGAACACCAGTGATCGCGAGATCATCGTACCCGAGATTCAGCCGCCAGATTTCTGCAGGCGATTTTACGGTCGACTTAGCAAAGTACACAAAGATCGCATTACCGATGTGAGCGAACGCTAGCTCGTCCGCGTTCTCCGAATCGTGAATCTTTAAGAACCGCTGTTTCTTCTCTCTCGGTTTCTCACCGAACATTGTACCGTCGCTCCAAACCATGCTGATCGAAGCGCTGCCCAGATCCTCGACCGTAAATAAGATGCCGCGGGAATCGCCCCACCAAACGAAATTACCAATGGAGCGATCCAGTTTCTGCGTCAGGTCGCGCACTTCACCTGATTGTCGATCTTGCACGAGGAGTCGCCATTTATCGGCTTCGAATCCAGCGCGCGCTTGCGAACGCCAGGCAAGAGATTTTCCGTCTGATGAATAGAGCGGCGTGGTGTCGGCGCCGGGACTGTTGGAAATTTTCTTGGGCGTGCCGCCGCTCATCGGCACGACGAAAATTTCGTTGTTCGTGCTGGTCGCTTCGACTTCATCGATGTTGCTGGTGTAGGCGACCTCCTGGTCGTCGGGCGAAATCGCATACATATCCTGACCGCCTAACGAGAACGGCGGCACATCGTGATCGCCCGGCGTGAGATCGCGGGCCTGTAGCCGCTCGCCTGTGGCGAGCGTTTGCTGCGATGGCGATTGTTCCTTCGCCGGCCACAGGCCGGCGGCTACGGCATCAGCGGAAATCACAAACAAATGGCTGCGCTTGAATTCAGTGAACGCGCTCCAATGCCGATAGAACAATCGCGAAAAGACTTTCGCTTTCACTTTGCTCTTCTTCATCTCTTCGTCGCGCTGCTTGTTGCACGCGTCCTCTTTGCAATCCGGATAAACCGCCGACACGAACACGATGTTCTTGCCGTCCGGGCACCAGATCCCGCCATCTGCGCCCGTTGAGATATTCGTGATCTGATGCGGTTTTCCGACGAGCATCCCGTTTCCCGAATCGAAATCGCACATCCAGATTTGCGTCGGATCAGTCGCTTTCGATGTCCAGATCAAGCGTTTGCCGTCGGGCGAAAAGCGCGGCCGCTCCTCGTGATTCGGCGTTGGATTCAACCTCCGCGATTCACCGCCGTTCGCCGGCACGATCCACAAATGCGAAATCCTCGTGTTCGCGTCCAGATCGACGTCTACGCAATCGAACACGACCCATTTGCTATCCGGTGACGGCACCGGCGCGCCGACGCGTTTGAGTTTCATCATGTCCTCGAATGTGAATGGACGCTTTTGCGATGACGTTTGCGCGAGCACCGAGGTGGCGATCAAAAGGAGTGCTGCGAGAAAACTTCTCATAAGCGGCCAAGCTTCCGTTTAACTCCGACCGGCGCAAGCAGCGTTCTGGGGAGCGCAAGCCTGTGGCGTGTTGGCGATCGCATTCTGCGATCGCGAACTTTTGCCAAGCTTTGTTCTTTGCCCAGAAGTTTCGAGTCCAAGAAAAGTTCGTCGCCGCAGAATGCGGCGACCAGCACGCTGCAAGCGTGCGCTCCCCAGAATTCGACGCGACTGGCCGCGCGCGCGGAGAGCGTTAGGTTAGGCGCATCATGGTAAAAATCGAAACAATTAAGAACGGCCCTTACATCGTGACGGGCGAAGTGGAATTGATCGACGCCGACGGCAACAAGTTCCCGGTCGAAAAAAGAATGGCACTTTGTCGCTGCGGCGCGTCCACTGAGAAACCGTTTTGCGACGGCACACACTCGAAGATTGGCTTCAAAGCGGCAGAGAAAGCGGTGCCGGAATCGAAAGAATAGCTTTTGTCATTCCGAGCGAAGTCGAGGAATCTCTCGCATGAAAATTAGGGTCGCGCTCGTATTTGCGTTCTCACTCTTAGCCGCAGCCCTCCGCGCCGAAAAAATTTCGCTCGACGGCGCGACGGTGATTAATCCGGCCGATGGTAAAATGCTGCCGAACGCCACAGTCGTCATCGACGGCGACAAGATTGAGCGCGTCTCGATGGGCAAACAGGATGCTGCCACGCTTGGCAAACAGATCGCTTGCGTCGGCAAATTTATTTTGCCCGGTTACATCGACACGCACGTTCACTTCTTTCAATCGGCTGATTTGTTCACGCGGCCGGACGGTGCCGATTTTAACAGCGTTCGCCCGTACAAGGACGAAGTCGCGTGGATCAAATCGCACCTCGACGACGTGTTCGCGCGCTACATTCGCAGCGGCATAACGAGCGTCGTTGATGTTGGCGGACCGATGTGGAATTTCGAGGTCCGCAAGAAGGCCAACGCAACCGCGAAAGCGCCGCGCGTGGCCGTGGCGGGCCCGCTCATCTCAAGCGTCTCGCGCGAGAAACTCGATCTCGGCGATCCGCCAATCGTGAAGATCGACACGCCCGATCAGGCGCGCGAGTTCGTGCGCAAACTGGCGGAACAAAAAACCGATCTGGTGAAGATCTGGTACATCGTCGACAAAGATCATCCCGTCGATGCCTTCCGGCCTATCGTCCGCGCGACGATTGAAGAAAGTCACGCGCACAAAATTCGCGTCGCGGTGCACGCAACCGAACTCGAGACTGCGCGCGCGGCAGTGGAAGAAGGCGCGGACGTGCTTGTCCATAGCGTGATTGATAAACCAGTCGATGACGCGTTTGTGAAGCTGTTGAAGAATCGCCACGTCATTTTGTGTCCGACGCTGGTGGTGTTTGAACGGTATGGCCGAACGTTTTCGCACCAACTGAATCTCACTCCAGAGGAACAAAAGTGGGGCAACCCGGAAGTGATCGCGTCACTCGATGTGACAAAGATTCCGCAGGACAAATTGCCGCAAAGAGTCAAGGACGCCTTGGCTGATCCGAAAGCCGCGCTGGAGCGGATTAAGAATACGTACGATGTCGCGCTGCCGAATTTGAAGAAGCTCGAAGATAGCGGCGTAACCATTGCTGCGGGAACTGATGCGGGGAACATCGGGACCATTCACGGCCCCGCGCTCTTCCGTGAATTTCAGTTGATGAAAGAAGCCGGGCTCACGCCCATGCAGATACTGCAATGCGCCACGGCGAACGCTGCGAAACTTTTCGGCGGCGAAACCGGTGCGCGTATCGGCAAACTCGAAAACGGCTGTTTTGCCGATCTTGTGATTCTCAATTCAAATCCGTTGGACGACATCGCGCATGCTTCTGATATCGACACGGTGATGAAAAACGGCGTGGCTTATACGGCTGATTCGATTGTGCGGTGACGCGTCTCGCGTGCTGGTTTCGGCGTCCCGCCGAAACGAACTTTGTCTGCGCATTACCGCGAGCGAACGTTCAACGCTTACAGAAAAGTTCGCGATCGCGAGGACGCGCTCGCCAGGTCGCCGCGGCGACCGCTCTCCAGAGCTGTGGCGATCACGGCTAACGAAGTGAAATCCCTTGCTCGCTCGCGGGAGCCAGCAGAAATTTCTCTCTATGGCTACTTACCCGACGCAATACGCGCATCCGGAAGCACTGGTGGAGACTGATTGGCTGGAGAAACATCTCAAGGATGACGGGATCCGGATCATCGAATCGAATGAGGACATTTTGCTTTATGACACCGGGCATATTCCCGGCGCGGTGCACATCGATTGGCGCGCCGATCTTCAGGACCCGCTGATCCGCGATTATATTTCGCCGGAAAAATTTGCGCGGCTTTGCAGCCGTCACGGCATTACGCCAGACACCACTTGCATTTTCTACGGCGACAAGGCGAACTGGTGGGCGTGTTACGCGCTTTGGGCGTTCCGGTTGTTTGGTCATGAGAAGGTGAAAATTCTCAACGGCGGTCGCGACAAATGGAAGGCTGAAGGCCGCCCAATGACGCGGGAAA
>Ga0137374_10006383_pt1 | contig 14035 bp, 8 predicted proteins | sample SagtaG_20_FD_104811 | JGI IMG/M metagenome (GOLD analysis project Ga0137374, IMG submission 104811) | Vadose zone soil microbial communities from Sagehorn Ranch, Mendocino, California, USA - Sage1_R_100_16 metaG | ecosystem: Environmental > Terrestrial > Soil > Vadose zone | place: USA...
CCGGACATTGCCCAGGCCACGAGCGTAATACTTGAGTTGGTACGCGTCGGGCTTGGTCGGTTCGAACTCTTCGGTTACCAGAACATCGTCGTAACAGCCGAAGGGCACGCAGGTCTGTTCCCCCGTCTTGTACACCCTCGCGTGGTCGACCCAGCTGATGGGCGCAGGAGCGTACCCCTGCGAGTAGCTCGGCGTTCCCAGCCGCGGCACTGCCTTCATTGAGAGCCCCGGCTTGGCCCCTTTCAGGCCGGCGATCCAGGCCGGTGCACCGACGAGCTTCCCTTGCTCGTACTCCTCAGGGTACTGGCCCAGGTGCCAGATGTTCCCGTCATCATCCTGCGCGAAGAAGGCGAGCTCTGTCTCTTCCAGTTCGCCGGCAGTGAAGTCACGATCCCAGATCACCACGGCCCGTACCCCGTTGACCACCTTGGTCAGGTCCGTAACGGTGAAGATCACCCGATGGGGAATGCGCTCGCCATCTTCAACCGTATGGCCCCGGTAGACGAACTGAGTGCCCGGTCGCAGGGGGAACCATTCGTTGTCAATGTCAGTCGAGCCGTCGAAGTGTCCAGGGTCGAAGTCCTCAGCGGTGACATCCTTCGTGGGAATCCCACTCCCCTGTGACTTCGCCGAGCCGGTGCCCTCCGGTGCCCTGGCAGTACCGGCTTCCGGTGAGGCATCACCCCCGCAGGCCGAGCCCGATAGTGCCAGGAATACCGCAGCTACCACCGAAATGGCCCGAACACGTCGCATCTCAGGTCCTCCTGACCAGAGGATGTGCCAGCTTTCCGAAACGCAGGTACAGCGAAGGGACCACGAACAGGTTCAGGAGCGTCGAGGTGATCAACCCACCGAGGATGACGAACCCCATCGGATACTCGATCTCCTGGCCCGGGATCTGTCCCCTGACCACGAGGGGGACCAGGGCCAGTCCCGTGGTGAGGGCGGTCATCAGGATCGGGGCGAGCCGCTCGCGCGAACCACGAGCAACGAGCTCGGGCCCGAACGATTCCCCCTCGTATTTCTCCAGGTACTGATAATGGCTGACCATCATGATGCCGTTCCGGGCCACGATCCCCAGCACCGTGAAAAACCCAACGAGCGAGCCCAGCGAGATGATTCGGCCACCGAAGAACGCCGCCAGCACGCCACCGACCAACGCCATCGGAAGCGTCACGAACGCGAGCGTCGCCAGGCGCACGGACCCCAGGGAGGCCATCAGGATGAGGAAGATCCCGATCACCGTGGCCACGGCAAGGCCCAGCAGACGCCGCTGGGCCACTTGCCGCTCCGTGTACTCGCCGAGTAACTCGGCGTGGTACTGGAGCGGAAACTGGACCCGATCGAGGCGCTGTCGGAACTCGTTCACGACCGAGCCCAGATCGCGCGTTCCGTCCAGGTTGGCGCCGACGTCGATGCTCCGCGATTGAGCCTCACGGTGGATCACGTTGGGGATCGCGGTGATGCTCAGGTCGGCCACCTCGTCCAGGCGGACCCGGCCGCCTGAGGGCGTTTCGATCATGAAGGCTCGGACATCGCTCAGGCTGTCCCGCGACTCCGGGGTGGTCCAGACGTGGACGTCGTACGCCTTCCCTGCCCGAAAGATGTCGCCCACCTCTTCGCTCGCCAGCATGGTCGCCGCGGCTCGGCGGACGTCTCCTGGCTTGATCCCATAGCGTTCCGCGGCATCGAGGTCGACGGCGATCTGCACTTGAGGCACGTCGACGTCCAGATCCACGTGCGCGTCGATGACGCCTCCGATCTCGGACAGGGCCGTTTGCACTTCGTCGGCCTTGGCCCGCAGGATCTCGAGGTCCGGACCGAATATACGCACCACGATGGTCTCGGACGCTCCGGTCAGGACCTCTTTGATCCTCTCTCTCAGATAGGTCAGCACATCGCGGTAGAGACCCGGGTACCCCCCGACCACCTCCTTGATGGAGGCCACTGTCCGGTCGTAATCGACCGAAGGGTCGATGCTGATCCAGTTCTCACCGAAATCGACCCCGACGACCTCGTCTGCGAGCAGCGCCTGCCCGATGTGGGCGCCGAAGTTCCGCACGCCCGGGATCGACCGAAGCTCACGGCTCGCCAGAGTCGTGACCCGGACCTCCTCCCGGAGCGACGTTCCGGGCGGGGTCAGCCAGTGCATCAGGAAGTCCCGCTCCTTGAAGTCGGGGAGCAGCGACTGCCCGAGGAGCGGCAGCGTGAGGACACCTCCGATCATGAGGACGCCCACGGTGGCGTAGGCCGGCCCAGGGGTGCGGATGATCGGCCGCAGAACTCGTTCGTATCCTCGGTGGAGCCACCGGACCAGCGGGGATTCCCGGCGCTCCAGTGGAGCCCTGCGCAGGAGGATCAGGGCCATCGCCGGCGTCCAGACCAGGGCGACCACCAGCGAAACCAGGACGGCGAGCGCGTAGGCGAAGGCGAGCGGCCGGAAGAACGAACCGGTCAGGCCCTCCAGGAAGAAGATCGGCATCAATGCCAGCGCCTCGATCAAGGAGGCGTACACGACGGCCCCGCGGACCTCGAGCGATGCGTGGAAGACGATCCTCGCCGTCGTGGCGACCGTCCGGTCGGCACTTTGTTTCCTATGAAGACGCAGCCGACGAACGATGTTCTCGATATCCACGATGGCGTCATCGACGACGGCGCCGAGAGCGATGATCAACCCTGCCAGCACCATCGTGTTGATCGTGGCCCCACGCCAATAGAGCACTAGCCCGGCCGCGGTGAGCGACAGAGGGATCGTCACGGCGCTGATCAGTGCGCTGCGCCAGTCGTATAGGAACGCACCGAGCACCAGCACCATGAGCAGGACGCCGAGCAGCAGGGAACCGGAGAGGTTGTCGACCGCGGCCTCGACGAACGTCGCCGGTCGGAAGATCGAGGAATCGATCCGGATCCCAGGAAGCCCTGGGCGCATCTCCTCGAGCGCCGCTTCGACGCCCTTTGTGACGTCGACCGTGTTTCCCCAGGGCAGCTTCTCGACGATGAGCATGAGGCCGGGTCCATCGTTGATCACGGCGTCGCCGAAGAGCGGCTGATGGTCCTCCACCACCGTGGCGACGTCCCGGAGCAGGATCGGCCGGCTCTTTCGCTCCTCGATGACGACCTTGGACAGATCATCTGGCGTGAGAATCGACAGGACGTGCCGGATCGACAGCCGCTGATTCGGGGTATCGATGAATCCCCCCGTTCCGATCACGGCTCCTTCGGAGAAACGAAGCAATCCCGCGTCCAGGGCGTCCGCCGTCGCCCGCATGACCTGATCCAGCGTCACATCGTTCCGTCGGAGGAGTTCGGGATCGATCTGAACCTGGCGTTGCGGCAGCCGCTCTCCCCAGATCGGCACGTTCGCCACGCCGGGGACGCGCAAGAGCCGGGCCCGGATCTTCCAGTACGCGATCGTCGACAGATCGATCAGGGAGAGCTCGTCCGAGGACAGCCCGATCTTCATGACCCGGCTCGTCGACGACAGCGGCTGGATCATGAACGGGGGGCTTGCCCAGTTCGGCAAGGTGGGGGTCACCGTTTCGACCCGCTCGGCAACCACCTGCCGCGCCTCCAGGAGGTCGGTCCCGGGATTGAATATGAGGAGGACGGACGACAGGTCAGGGACCGACTTCGAGCGGATCACGTCCAGCCCTGGGACTCCGTTGAGCGCCTCCTCGAGGGGCACGGTGACGAGGGCTTCTACCTCGGCAGAGTTCAGTCCGAGGGATGGCGTCTGGATCTCGACCCGCGGGGGGGCGAACTCCGGGAACACGTCCACCGGCATGTGGCGAAGTTGACCGAAGCCCAGGAACATCATCGAACCCGCCATCGCCAGCACGATGAAGCGGAATTTCAGGCTCGTCCCGACGATCCAGCGCATCATGGCGGGAGGCATCCCCCGCTGTTCAATGCCCGACCCCGGTCTCGATCCCGAACAGCTCGGCCGCGCCAACCGTCACGACGGTGGTGCCCGGGGGTGGACCATCCGACAGGACGGCCAAATCAGCCACGAAGTAGTCGACCCGGATGGCTCGGCGAACGAAGGTCAACGGCTCGGGCATCACGTACGTCCACGTCTCGCCGTTCGTGGCGTAGAACACTGCCCCGTACGGGACGACGGTGGCCCGTCCCCGACCCGCTTCCTGCACCGCAGCGGTTTGGATGTCGAGACGTCGGGCCGCTCCCTTCGTCATTACCACACGACTCAGGTCTGTCCCCTCGATCGGCTCGACCCTCGCCGGCTCGGAGCCGGCCGCATCCCCTGCCGTTACCTCGCGGCACGCCGGGACGAGGAGGCCGACGACGACAAGGGCCATGAGGATCCGATGATCACGGTGCCACATCTCGTTCGCTCCTCCCCGTGAGCTCGACCCGTTCGTGCTCCGTGAGGTCGACCAGATCTTCGACGAAGACCATGGGGCCCTCCATTGCAGATCTGCTGCTGAATCGAACGTACAGAGCCGGCAGGACGAGCAGGCTGACCAATGTCGACGTGAGGAGACCTCCGATGATGACGAGGGCCATGGGACGGACGATCTCCAGGCCGGCGACCTCGCCTGCGATCCCGAACGGCAGCAGTATCAGCGTCGCGGCGAAGGCCGATACGAGGACCGGCGACAGACACTCCTGCGCCCCGCGTACCACGAACTCTGGGTCGAAGGGCTCGCCTTCGCGTGGCTCGAGGGCCTGACAGCGCCTGATCAGGACGAGGCTCTGTCGGGCCGCGATCCCCACCACCCCGAAGAATCCGGCGATCGACCCCAGCGAGACGATCCGACCGCCGATCCACGCCCCGATCGCGCTGCCCACGAGCGCGAGGGGAAGGATCACGAAGGCGAGGGTTGCCAGGCGCCAGCTGGCGAAGGCCGCTTGGAGCAGCAGGAAGATCCCGATCGCCGCGGCGATGGTGAGGCCCAGGACCCGCCGGCTGGCGGCCTGGTGCTGTACGGAATCGGCCAGAACCTCCGCGTGGTATTCGAGCGGGAACTCGACCTTCCGGAGGGCCTGTCGGACATCTTCCGTCGCGGCGCTCAGGCTGCGCCCGGAAACGCCGGCGGTGACTTCGATGTACCTGGAGACGGCCTCGTGCCGAATGACGGCAGGAGCTGGTGCGATCCTCACGTCGGCAACCTCCCCCAGGCGGACGTGGCCACCCGTCGGGGTGTCGATCAGGAGCTCCTCGATGCTGGCCACGTCGTTGCGGACGCTGGGCATGCCCCACACGACTACCTCGAACACCTTCTGCTCCTCAAAGAGGCTTCCGACCCGGATCCCGGACAACAGCGTGGTGGCCGCGCGGCGAACGTCGCCCGGCTTGATCCCGTGCTGTTGGGCGGCGGCGAGGTCGACCTCGATCTCCAGCGCCGGCTCCTCCCCAGGGAAGGTCACCAACGGATCAACGATCCCGTCGATCCCCGACAGGAACCGCCGCACCTCCTCCGCCTTGCCACTGAGGAGGTCCAGGTCCTGGCCGTAGATGCGGACGTCGATCGGGTCCCGGGGACCCGAAAGGACCTCCCCGATCCGCTGCCTCGGATAGGTCACCACGCGGCGTTCGAGCCCGGCATATCCGTGGACCGCCTCCTCGATGGAGGCCACCGTGTCCTTGTAGTCGGCCTCGGATCGGAGGGTCACCCACAGCTCGCTGGCGTTGCTGCCGACCACCTGGTCAGAGAGCACGGCGCGACCGGCATGGGCACCGACGTTCTGGACTCCCGGAATCCCTCGCAGCTCCCTGCCGACCAGGGCAGTGATGCGGTTCATCTCTGGAAGCGAAGTGCCGGGTGCTCCGGTGAGCTGGATCAGTAGGTTCGAGTCCTTGAACGACGGGACCACCGAGCGCCGGAGGAACGGCATCGCGATCAGCCCGACCAGCACGATGGCGCCCGCGGTCAAGTAGGCCAGCCGCCGGGAGGCGATGAAGCGGGACAGGACCGTGCCATATCGCGGCCGGAGCCAGCGTAGGACCGGCGACTCCGAGCGTTCGACCTGCCCCGAGGACAGCAGCGACATGGCCAGAGCTGGCGTGACCACCATCGCGACCACCATCGACGCGAGAACCGTCGCCGCGTATGAGAACCCGATCGACGGAAAGAACGCGCCGAACGCGCCTGCCGTGAAGAAGGCCGGGACCACCGACACGACGATGATCACCGCGGCGTAGGCAGCTGCGCTGCGCATTTCCAGGGCGGCCTCCAGGAATACCCTCGTGGCCGGCACGCCGTCCCGTCTGATGTCGTGGGAAATGTTCAGGCATCTTGCGAAGTTGTCCACATCGATGACCGCTTCGTGAACCACCGCCACCAGAGCGAGCACGAGCCCGGCCATGACCATCGAGTTGAGCGACGCCTGGGTGAGAGAGAGCACGATCCCTGCAGCCGCCAGCGACAGCACGACGGCGATCGAGGTAATCAGCGTGGTCCGCCACTCGAACAGCCACGCCCCGAGGACGACCAACGCCAGCAGCGCGCCGATGAGCAGGGCCCGGACCAGGTTTCTGTTCGATGTCTGGAGGAACGTCGCGGGCCGGTACATGGAGGAGTCGATGGCGACCCCGGAGAGCCCTGGCCGCAAGTCCTCAAGGGCCTCCTCCACCCCGCGGGTCACTTCGACGGTGTTGGCTTCAGGGAACCTCTCGATGACCAGCACGAGGTCGGGCCCGACTGAATCTCCGATCAGTGGTTGGTGGTCTTCCACGACCTCCGCCACGTCACCGAGAACGAGCGGATCGCCGTCCACGTCTTCGATGGGCACGCTGGCAAGGTCATCCGCCGTCGCGAGGACGGGTTGGTGTTGGACCCCGAGACGCTGATTCGGCGTCTCCAGGATCCCGCCCGTGCCGGGCGTCGAGGCCTCTGTGAAGGTCAGCGGCGACACGAACTGGGCGTTCGCCGTGGTCTCGACGATCTGGTGGAGGGAAAGCCCTCTGTCGAGAAGGCGCTCGGGATCGACCAATACCTGCAGCTGCCGTTCCCGATACCCCCAAACGGCCACGTTGGCCACGCCCGGCACGCCGAGTAGGTGCGGCATGATTGTCCAGCGAGTGAGGACGGACATGTCGATCGCGGACAGCTCGTCTGAGGAGAGTCCGATCATCATGACCCGGCTCGTCGACGAAAGCGGTTGGAGCATCTGCGGTGGTCGCGACTGGACGCCGGGCAGCGCGACTTGCGCCTGGGACAGGCGCTCTTGGACGACCTGCCGGGCCCGCAGTAGGTCCGTGCCGGGTTCGAAGACCATCTGGATCGAGGAGAGCCCCACCACCGAGGCCGAGCGGATCTCCTCGAGGAACGACACCCCGTTGAGGAGGTCCTGCTCGAGCGGAACCGTGATGAGCTGCTCGACCTCTTCCGCGGAGAGTCCGAGGGCTTCGGTCTGGACCTCCACGGTCGGGGGGGTGAACTCGGGAAGGACATCCAGCGGCGTTTCGCGGACTTGCCATATGCCGAGAAGCAGCATCCCCGCGGCCAGTCCAACCATCAGGCGACGAGCCCCTAGAGTCGACTCCACGATCCAGCGCATCATGGCTGGAGACCTCGTTGCAGCAATGTTCGCCTCCACGGAAGTGAGGGCTGAGCCGGCGCGAACCACTTAGCTCAGCCACATCTGACCGGCTCGCTTTGCTGCCAGTGCCACCACGGTATGAAGCCGACGGATGCACGTCGTCATCGCTCGCGATGAATCGTCGTCGTCCGTGGAGACGATGTGCGGCGGCGCCGGAGCCGCGTGTCTAGCGGCGTGTTGGCTGGACCAGGCCGGTGTCGTATGCGAACACCACGGCCTGCACGCGGTCGCGCAGATCGAGCTTGTCCAGGATGTGCCGGATGTGGGTCCGAACCGTGGTATCGGCCACGAAGAGCTCCGAGGCGATCTCGTCGTTGGACAGGCCCTTCCCCACGAGTGTGAGCACCCTGAGCTCGCTTCGAGTCAGCCCTTGCAGAGCACTCGCTCGTTGCGGGCGAACGGGAGGAAGCGAGACGGCGAATGCGTCCAGGAGCCGGCGGGTCACGGACGGAGCGAGCAGAGCATCGCCCCTGGCGACGACCCTGATGGCCAGGACCAACTCATCCGGCCGGACGTCCTTCAGAAGAAAACCGCTGGCCCCCGCACGCAGCGCCTCGATCACGTACTCGTCGATATCGAACGTCGTGAGGATCAGAATCCTGGTCGACTTGTCCTCGGCTGCCAGGATCCTGGTGGCCTCAACCCCATCCAGGATGGGCATCCGGATGTCCATGAGGACCACGTCCGGTCGAAGGCGTCGGGCCTGCTCGATCGCTTGCGCTCCATCCGCGGCCTCGCCGACGAGATCTATGTCCTCCTCCGCCCGGAGTGTCATGTCGAAGGCAGTTCGCATGAGCGGCTGGTCATCCGCGACCAGGACCCGGATCGTCACGACGTCCTGCCGTCCAGCGGAAGAGATGCAGCGACCTGGTAGCCACCGCTCGGCCCCGCTCCCACGTGGAGCTCGCCCCCGAAAAGGGCGACGCGCTCGCGCATGCCGAGATGTCCGTATCTCGGTCTGGTGCTGGCGAGGTCCTTGTCGGGACCTGCTCCATCGTCGGCGATCATGAGTTCCAGGCGAGATTCCCCGTACCGAACGACTACCTCGGCCCGAGCGCCACCGGCGTGCTTGACGATATTCGTCAGCGCCTCCTGGATGATACGGAAGGCGGAGAGGTCCAGGCCAGCGGGGACGGGCCGGGGGGTCCCCTCGATCCGCAGCATGACGGGGATGCCCGCTTCCCGAACCTGTCCGACGAGAGTCTCGAGGTTGTTCAGCCCCGGCTGAGGCGATCGCGTCGCCTCCCGATCCGTGTCCGTGCGGAGGAACCCCATGAGGCGCCGCATCTCCACCAGCGCTTCACGACCCATGTGTTCGATGGCACCGAGGGCGGCGAGAGCCTCCCCGGGCTGGGTGCCGAATATTCGCTGAGCCGCCCCGGCCTGAGCAACGATAACGCTCACGTTGTGCGCCACCACGTCGTGGAGCTCGCGGGCGATCACTCGTCTCTCTCCGGCCACCGCTCGTTGGGTCTGCTCCTCGCGCTCGCGCTCCAACCGGGTGGCCCGGTCCTCCAACAGAACGACCTGGCCGCGCCGGATCCGAAGGCTGTCCCCCAGGAACCACGCGGTGCCGAGAAACAGATACTCCGCCATGAGCGCGTCCGGTTCCAGCGGTTCTACCCCCATCAGGAGGATCAGCAAGATGACTGCCGCACACCCGACGCCGGCCGGTATCGACGTACGCCGCTCCCGGTACGTCGCGACGGTGTACAGGGCCACCAGGAAGCCGAACGCGGCGAGCGACCGGAAGTAACCGAGGAGAGAGAAGAGGAACAGCGCCACTGCCGTCACCGACAGGACCGGGACCGGTGCCCTCCTCCGCCACGCGAGCGGCATGGTTTGTAGCAGGATGAGGCCGATCCCCAGCGCATCGAGGCTCCGCCCCGCTGTTTCACTTCCCCCCTCCGGGATATCGACTTGGAGGTGCGTCACCACACCAACCAGGGATGCCCCGGTCAGCAAGACGGCGATCAGCGTGTCCTGCATGAGCGGCTTCGCGAACAGGTGTCTCGTCCATGGGACCGGAGGGGCACCGGAGTGCCTGGGGCTAGCCGTCCCGGCTTGACCCTGTTCGACGCCCACCATCGACGCCCACACTCCTGTCCACCGCGGCGAGGTAAACAACCAGCCGTACCGTTCGCTCGATGAGCGGACGGTATACCTTTTCGAGCAGGGGGCTCAAGACGTCACATGGAGGTCGCTGACAGGCTCGTCATGCCCGTCTCCAGCGCTCGGCGATGTACCGCTATCAGAAGCCAGGCCGATCCGTTCAGTTTCGGTCCAGCACAGCCAGGACCTCCTGCCCGTACCGCTCGAGCTTCGCGGGCCCAACGCCCGAGACCGTCCGGAGATCCGACAGCGTCCGGGGGCGACGCGAGGCGATCGCCGCCAGCGTGGAATCGTGGAAGACGACGAAGGCCGGGACGCTGTCCCGCTCGGCCCGGTCCCGCCGCCACCGTTTCAAGGCGTCGAAGAGTGGGTCGCCGATAGGTGTGGCGCCCTTTGCTCGAACAGCGGCCTTCGGTTCAGCCGCCGATGGCGAAGCGAGGCGCGGCTCGGATGACGGTCTCCACGTCAGCTCGTCGACGAATGGACTGCGGCCGCCCCGGCCGTCGGCGGCCCAGGTCAAGAACACGAACCGCTTCGCTCGTGTGATACCCACGTAGAGGAGCCGCCGCTCCTCGTCAACCGGCGCTCGGTTCCGGCCCGAGCGGTACGGCAGCTCGCCGTCCAGCAGTCTGGGCAGGAACACCGCCTGGAACTCCAGGCCCTTCGCCCGGTGATAGGTCATCAGGTTGACGCCGCGTCCGGACTCCTCGGCGGAAAAGCGACGGTCCAACTCCTCGAGGAACTCCCCGATCCCTGCGTCCGGTCGGGCCGCTGCGAATTCCCTGGCCAGGCCCCGGAGTCGGGCCAGGTCGGACTGTCGGGTGGCCTCCTCCGAGTCTGGTTCGGCTTCCGGGTCGAACCCGAGCCCAGCCGTGACTCGCTCGGTGGCTTCGGCAACCGACCCGGTGGTTGCGCCCTCCCGGCGAAGGCGTGCCAGGGCCGCGCGGGGACCGGGGCGCCGAAGGAACGCCCCGTCGCGGACCTGGAAAGGTATGCCCGTATCCGCCAGCGCTTCTTCGAACTGCTCCGACCGGGCGTGGATCCGATACAGCACGGCCATCTCCTCGAACGAGACGCCCTCCGAAGCGTGCAGCCGGCGAACCTCGTCCACGACGAAGCTCGCCTCCCCCTCTTCGCCCGGAACCGGCCGGATCACCGGCGCCGGGCCAGACGGGCGGGTGGCGCGGAGGGTTTTCCGGTATCCCCCCAGCCGACCGCTCAGGCGGTTCGCCGCGGCCAGCACCTCCGGCGTCGACCGGTAGTTCTCCTCCAGCCGCAGGACTCGAGCCGCGGGGAAGCGATCCTGGAACGCGAGCAGATAGGAGGGCGTCGCGCCGGTGAACCCGTAGATCGTCTGGTAATCGTCCCCGACCACGCACAGGTCGTCCCGCCCGCCCAGCCAGCGATCGAGGAGGGCGTGCTGCAGCGGATTTACGTCCTGATATTCGTCCACCGTGAAGGCCTCGTAGCGAGCGCGGATCGCGTGCGCAGCCGCGTCGTGCTGGTCGAACAAGCGCACGGCCAGACCGAGCATGTCCTCGAAGTCGAGCTTGCCCATGGCCCGCTTCCGTCGCTCGTATCCCGCGTACACCCGTTCCATCAGCTCGACGGGGATCGGCGGCACGTGGCTCGCGGCGACCACCTCGGCCAGGTACCCGTCCGGCGGGACCATCCGGTTCTTGGCCCACTCGATCTCGGAGGCGAGGTCGCGACGGGGAACGAACCTGTGCGGCGGCGGGAGCGCGCTCGCCAGCGAGGCGATCAGCGGGGCCTTCGATTCCAGGATGTCCCCCACCGGGGTGCCCGTGTGCTGCGGCCACAGCCGGGAGAGCTGGCCCAGAGCTGCTGCGTGGAAGGTCCTGGCCTCCACGCCTTCAACCCCCAGCCGGGCGAGCCGGGCCTTCAGCTCGCCGGCCGCCTTCTCGGTGAAGGTCACGGCGAGGATCTGGCTGGCCCGGAAGGCCCCGCTGGCCACCTGATATGCGATGCGGTGGGTGATCGTGCTGGTCTTGCCCGTGCCCGCGCCGGCCAAGATGGCGACCGGGCCCCGGGTCGCCGTGACCGCCTGGCACTGGGCGTCGTTCAGCCCCCCAAGAATGGCGTCGAGCCGCTCTGTCCTCACCGGCCCGATGGTACCGGGCGGCGCTGACGGATCGGACACCGATTCGCCGACGGTCGTTCCCTCCCGGTGAGCCGTTCTCTATCATTCGGGCCGATGGCCATGGAGTCCTTCCCGGTCACCGTCGACCGGAGCCACCTCATCGTGATCGGGGAGAAGCTCTACGCCCGGTCGCTCGAGCTGGTACGCGAGCTGGTGAACAATGCCTACGACGCCGACGCCACCGAGGTCTCGGTCCAGGTTCTGCAAGACGAGGTCGTCGTCCAGGACGACGGCTCGGGCATGGACCGCGATGGCCTGCTCCGCTATTTCCAGGTCGGTGTACCCGACAAGCGGGAAAACCCCATCTCCCCAAAGCTGAAGCGCCATCGGATCGGCCAGTTCGGGATCGACCAGTTCACCACGCTGGCCGCGTGCCGGCGGTTCGAGGTCTGCACGCGGCGCCACGGGTTCTCGGCCAAGGTCGTGTTCGACCGGGACGAATGGGAACGGGGCGAGGGCGGCTGGCAGCTCCCCATGGAGATCGACCCGCAGCCGGGCCGGCGCGGGACGGAACCACCGTCCGGCTGACGAAGTCAGATGTTGCCCGGCGGCTGGCGTGTGACGCGTCCATCAGGCGCGTCGTCATGGCGGGCCCATCGGAGCCACTCGACGTCGGACGTCGAACACCCGTGATTCACCCGGCCATGCGGCGTGCCGTTATAGTCAGAGATCGCCATTGCCAGTTTCTCGGCTGCGACCGGCCGCATCTGTGGTGCGATGTCCACCACGTCGTTCACTGGGCCGACGGCGGGCCAACGGCGCTGCCGAACCTCCTGTTGCCGTGCCGGCGCCATCACCGGCTGGTCCATCAACCTGGCGGCTTCCGAATGGAGCTGTCGGAGGGGCGTCCTGCCTTCAGGCGGCCGGATGGGTCGGTGTTGGAGGAACGAGCGCCACCGTAGCAGCCAAAGGATCGGTCTCCCCCAGCAGCTACCCGATCGCGCCTTCCATCTGGAGCTCGACTAGGCGATTGAGCTCGACGGCGTACTCCATGGGGAGCTCGCGGGTGATCGGCTCGATGAAACCGTTCACGACCATCGCGGTGGCCTCGGCCTCGGAGAGGCCCCGGCTCATCAGGTAGAAGAGCTGGTCCTCGCCCACCCGCGAGACGGTCGCCTCGTGTCCGAGCTGCGCGGTCTGCTCCTCCACCTCCACGTACGGGTAGGTGTCCGACCGGGACTGGTCGTCGAGGATCAGGGCATCGCAGCGGACGATCGACTTGGCATGGTGAGCATCGGGCTCCACGCGAATCAGGCCGCGATAACCGGTCCGGCCACCGCCCTTGGACACCGACTTCGAGGTGATCACTGAAGACGTGTACGGGGCGACGTGGATGGCCTTGCCCCCGGCGTCCGTGTGCATCCCCGGGCCCGCGTAGGCCACCGAGAGCACTTCGCCGCGGGCGCCCTTGCCCAGCAGATAGATCGAGGGGTACTTCATGGTTACCTTCGACCCGATGTTGCCGTCGATCCATTCCATGACCGCGTCCTCGTAGGCGGCGGCCCGCTTGGTCACCAGGTTGTACACGTTGGTCGACCAATTCTGGATCGTGGTGTACCGGGCCCGAGCTCCTGGCTTCACGATGATCTCGACCACTGCGGAGTGGAGCGAGTCGGTCGTGTAGATGGGAGCGCTGCAGCCCTCCACGTAGTGCACGTATGAACCCGGCTCGGCGATGATCAGCGTTCGCTCGAACTGGCCCATGTTCTCCGCGTTGATCCGGAAATAGGCCTGTAGCGGGATGTCCACGTGCACGCCTTCGGGGACATAGACGAACGATCCCCCTGACCACACGGCGGAGTTGAGGGCCGCGAACTTGTTGTCGTTCGGCGGGATGATCGTCCCGAAGTACTGCTTGACGATGTCGGGGTGCTCGCGGAGAGCCGTGTCCATATCGGTGAAGATCACCCCGATCGAATCCAGCTCCTCCTTGATCTTGTGATACACCACCTCGGACTCGTACTGGGCACTGACGCCACCGAGGTACTTCTTCTCCGCCTCCGGGATCCCCAGCTTGTCCCAGGTCCCCCGGATGTCCTCCGGCAGATCCTCCCAGGCCTTGGCCTGCTTCTCCGTCGACCGAATGAAGTAGTAGATGTCGTCGAAGTCGATATCGGAGAGATCCGCGCCCCACCACGGCATGGGCCTGGCTCGGAAATGCTTGAGGGCCTTCAGCCTGAACTTGCGCATCCAGTCCGG
>Ga0137374_10006395_pt1 | contig 14020 bp, 12 predicted proteins | sample SagtaG_20_FD_104811 | JGI IMG/M metagenome (GOLD analysis project Ga0137374, IMG submission 104811) | Vadose zone soil microbial communities from Sagehorn Ranch, Mendocino, California, USA - Sage1_R_100_16 metaG | ecosystem: Environmental > Terrestrial > Soil > Vadose zone | place: USA...
GACGCTGCCGGGCACGCCGCAGGCGTGGGACAAGAAGGCGTCGAGCTACGACGCGATCGCGACGAAGGTCAAGACCTCCGGAGCAGACGCCGTCTTCCTGGGCGGCATCGTCTGCAACAACGGCGGCAAGCTGATCAAGGACCTGAAAGCCGGCCTCGGCCCGGATGTGCAGATCTTCGGCCCCGACGGGTGGACGCCGATCTCAGCGACCATTGAGGGCGCCGGTGCGGCCGCCGATGGTATGTACATCACCCAGCCCGGCATTCCGCCCGACCGGCTCAAAGGCGCGGGGAAGAAGTTCGTGACGGATTTCACCGCCGACATCGGCCACGAGCCCGACCCGTACACGAACTACGCGGCTCAGGCGACCGAGGTGCTGCTCACCGCGATCGACAAGGCCGATGCCGACCGGGCCAAGGTTGCGGAGAACCTCTTCGACCTCGACGTCAAGGACGGCATTCTCGGCGACTTCAAAATCGACGAGAACGGCGATACGACACTGGGCACGGTCGCCGTGTTCCAGATCAAGAATGGAAAGGATGTCTTCAGGAACTTGATCACGCCGGAGCTCAGCTTCGTTAAGGGCTAAGCCGCCGGTCAGCAAGCTCTAGGCTGGGGAAGGACACTGTCCTTCCCCAGCGCTTCTTAGGAGGTTCAAGTGGCAACGGAGCAGGCGAGGATCCGCGCGGTACCAGGGTTTCGGCCGGACCCGCTCACGCTGCTCGGACTCTTCTTCGTCGCGTTGCTCCTGCTCTGGCTCGCCGTCAATTTCGTCAAGGATCCCTCGGATTTCTACGGCCTCTTCCTGATCGGCCTCACGAATGGGGCGGTATACGGGCTCGTCGCGCTGGGGTACTCGCTCGTCTACGGCATCCTCGAGCTGATCAACTTCGCGCACGGCGACGTCTTCATGCTCGGTGGGATGCTCGTTGCCACGATGACGTCCTCCTGGGGGCTGGCGGGAAAGTCCTCCGGCGTCCTCTGGCCGCTCGTCCTCGTCATGCTCCTGGTCACGATGGCCTTCTGCGCGTCGATCAACACGACGATCGAGCTCGTCGCGTACCGCCGGCTCCGCAACGCGCCGCGGCTCGCGCCGCTGATCACGGCGATCGGAATGTCCTTCATCCTCCAGAACATCGGGCTCATCTGGAAGGGCGCCAGGCCGACCTCGGTGCCCAGCATCCTCCCGACGGGTGAAGTGTTCTCTGTCGGCGGGATCGCCTACACGTGGAACAAGCTCATCGTTCTCCTCTTCACGGTCCCGGTTCTGCTCGCTCTCATCTGGCTCGTCCAGCAGACGAGGCAGGGGAAGGCGATGCGCGCGACGGCCCAGGATCGGGAAGCGGCGGCGATGATGGGCATCAACGTCAACCGGACGATCTCGTTCACCTTCCTGATCGCGGGCGCCCTGGCAGGGGCGGCGGGGCTCCTGTATGCCCTCTACATCACGAATGTTCGCTTCGACGAGGGCTTCCGCGTCGGGCTGATCGCCTTCACCGCCGCCGTCCTCGGAGGAATCGGCAACTTGCCGGGTGCCGTGCTCGGCGCGCTCGTCATCGGGCTCATCGAGGCGTTCAATAACGGGCTCGGCTGGGCGACGCCGGGCAGCGACTGGACGCAGTCGATCATCTTCAGCATCCTCATCCTGATCCTCGTCTTCCGTCCCGAGGGCCTCCTCGGCGAGCGGACACCGGAAGGCGCTTGACGGTGTTCGGGAACCTCGTCGCCGGCATTCGCGCGCGTTGGCCGGAGTTCGAGCAGGAAACGCGAAGGCGCGCCGTCCGCGGCGGGATCGTCGGCGGGGCCGCCTTCCTCGTCCTCGCGCTGACTGGAGCCGCGTCCCTCTCGCTCGTCTTCACGTTCGCGGTTGCGCTCGCTCTCTACGTTCCGGCTTGGAACCGCCTGCCTCGCGGCCGCTGGGTCGTCCTCATCGGAGTGATCCTGATCGCCGTCCTCTATCCCTTCTACCAAGTGAACATGTTCGAAATGCCCATCTTCGGCGAGTTCCCGAGTGTCGACACGGGCGTGACGATGCTGATCTTCATCATGATGGCGCTGGGCCTGAACATCGTCGTCGGCTACGCCGGCTTGCTCGACCTCGGCTATGTCGCTTTCTACGCGATGGGCGCCTACACGGCCGCCTGGTTCGCCTCGCAGCACTTCAGCAATGCGAATGTCCATTTCGGCTCCGTCGGGGTCAATCCCGAGTCGCCCGGGATCCACATCTCGATCTGGATCGTCATCTTCATCGCCGCAATCTTCACGGCCATCGTGGGTGTGATCATCGGCTTCCCGACGCTGCGACTGCGCGGGGACTACCTGGCGATCGTCACGCTCGGCTTCGGCGAGATCATGCCTCAGATCGCCCGCAACGGCGACAACCTCTTCGGTCAGAACCTGACGAACGGCCCGCAGGGCATCAACCCGATCGACCCGCCCGGCTTCGGAGACTCGGTGCACAACGCGACCGGGCTGCCGGGGGACTACCTGACCTTCAACTCGACGTTCCTCGGGCACGACGTCTCGAACGTCGAGCTGTTCTTCTGGACGGCGCTCGTGCTCGTGCTCTTCACTGTCTTCTGCAGCGTTCGGCTGCGTGACTCCCGCATCGGGCGCGCCTGGATCGCGATCCGGGAGGACGAGACGGCGGCGGCGGCGATGGGAGTTCCGCTGATGCGCACGAAGACCTGGGCCTACGCGGCGGGTGCGTTCTTCGGGGGCATCGCCGGCGCGTACTACGCGAGCTTCAAGAGCGGCACGTTCCCCGATGACTTCTTCTTCAACATCTCGATCTTCATTCTCTGCATGGTCATTCTCGGGGGGATGGGCAACATCTGGGGCGTGATCATCGGCGGCGGCTTCCTTGCCTACCTGAACCAGGAAGGGCTTGGCAACATCGGCGGCTGGATGAACAGCCACGGGGTCAGTGACTTCCTCTTCGGCCACGACATCGACGTCCCGCTCTACCAGTTCGGGATCTTCGGCGTCATTCTCGTGCTCGTCATGCTCTTCAAGCCGGAAGGGCTCATCCCGAGCTCGCGCCGCAAGGCCGAGTTCAAGGAGGGCGTCGCCGACCAGCCTCTCTACGACGTTCAGCACTGATGCCCGACCTCTTGACAGCGGAGGCCGTGCGGAAGGAGTTCGGCGGGCTGATCGCCGTCAACGACGTCGATTTTCTGATCCCGGAACGCTCGATCGTGAGCCTGATCGGGCCGAACGGCGCCGGCAAGACGACGTTCTTCAACATGTTGACGGGCGTCTACAAGCCGACCGCGGGCAAGATCGTCTTCGCGGGCGGCAACATCACGGGCAAGCCCCCGCACGCGATCACCGAGCGCGGCATCGGCCGAACCTTCCAGAACATCCGGCTGTTTCAGAACATGACGTCGCTTGAGAACGCGCTCGTCGGCATGCACTCGCGCCTCTCCGGCGGCATCATGCGCAGCGTCCTGCGGACACCGGGCCTGAAGCGCGAGGAGAAGGAAGCGCATCAACGTGCCCGCGAGCTGCTCGAATACTCCGGGCTAAGTGGCCGAGACCATGAGTTCGCGCGGAACCTCTCGTACGGCGACCAGCGGCGGCTCGAGGTCGCCCGCGCGCTCGCGACGCAGCCGAAGCTTCTGCTGCTCGATGAGCCGACGGCCGGCATGAACCCGCAGGAGACGGGCGACTTCATGTCGTTCGTCTCGAAGCTACGCGAGGATCAGGGCCTGACGATCCTGCTCATCGAGCACGACATGCGTGTCGTCATGGGGGTCTCGGACCGGGTCACGGTTCTCGACTACGGCGAGAAGATCTCGGAGGGGACACCCCAGGAAGTGCAGCGTGACGAGCGGGTGATCGAGGCTTACCTCGGGTCAGGGGCTCTGGCCGGATGAGCACGCTACGCGTCCAATGTTCACGAGAGCGGGCCATGCACGGCCGCGACAAATGAGCACGGTCGCGTCGCCGATCCTCGAGCTCAAGGATGTGCACACGTTCTACGGCTCGATCGAGGCCTTGAAGGGGATCTCGATCGACGTGCACGAGGGCGAGATCGTGACCCTGATCGGAGCGAACGGCGCCGGCAAGTCGACGACGCTGCGGTCGATCAACGGCCTCAACCACCCGCGCGACGGCACGATCCACTTCCAGGGCCGCAACATCACCGATGAGTCTCCCCACAACGTCGTCAAGATGGGCATCAGCCAGTCCCCGGAAGGCCGGCGTCTCTTCCCCCGGATGAGCGTGATCGAGAACCTCGAGATGGGCGCGTTCCAGCGCTCCGACCGCGCTGGAATCCGCGAGGGCATGGACCGTGTGTTCACGCTCTTTCCCCGGCTCGCCGAGCGCCGTCACCAGAAGGCCGGGACGCTCTCCGGGGGAGAGCAGCAGATGTGCGCGATCGGGCGCGCCTTGATGGCGGAGCCCAAGCTGCTCATGCTCGACGAGCCGTCGATGGGGCTGGCGCCCATCTTCGTCGAGAAGATTTTCGAGATCGTCCGTGAGATCAACGATCAGGGGACGCCGATCCTCCTCGTCGAGCAGAACGCGCTCATGGCTCTCGACACCGCCGACCGCGGCTACGTCATGGAGACGGGGACGATCGTGCTCGCCGACGAGGCCAAGGTCCTGCGTGAGAACGAGCAGGTCCAGAAGACGTACCTCGGCGTCGACTAGCCGCCCGCTTCCTCGGGCGCCTCCGAAACTCGCAGCGGAAAATAGGGCGGGGAGAGAAGGAAGCCGATGCGTGCCGCGCGATCGGTCCGCCGCTGAGCCATGGCCAGCGCCGCAGAGATGCCATGCGTCGGCACAAAGCCCAGTTGGCGCGCGGCGTGGGCATCCCGGCAGCCGGCGATCAGCACTGCTCCGAGCCGGTTGATCGCGGGCTGACAGGCGGACCACTCGGCAAAGGGCAATAACGGATGGCAGGAGCGGCCGGCGCGGTACGCGGCGAGGGTTCTCGTGTCGGCGGCTGTGGCCCGCTCGGCGAGTGCGAGCTCCTCGGGCTCCCGCGCGCCGCCCGAGCGGATTGCCTGGAAGAGGGCGCGGTAGGGGCCCTGCGTCGGGTGCGGAAAGCGGCGCCGGAAGCGGCTGAGCAGGATCGCCGTCCCGCCCTCGACGACCGGAAAGTCGTCGCGCCAGAGTCGCAGCGCCAAGCCGAGCCCGAGATAGGCGGCAAGCGCTGGGTTCGGCGCCTCGCGCGGCAGGTGCGGCGTCGCGTGCGGCACGGGAATGCAGACCGCGTCAAGGCGCTCGTCGAGCACGACGGAGCGAGATTCAACGCCGCGCAGGAGTGCCTCCGCGTGCGCGACCGAGGGTGGGCCCGCGAAGACGGCAAACGCCGACAGCTCGCTCGGCAGTCGCCGCAGGACTCCGCGCCGGACCGCCCCAGGGAGGAGTCCGAAGAGCCCCCGCAAGGGGAAGTTCGCGATCCGGCGAACCGCTTCGCGGTCGTAGGGATAGCCCTGGAGGACGCCGCCGAGGGTCGGCGTGTTCAGCGTCAGCGAGACGCCGAGCAGCGGGACGCGCCGGGCAAGGACGGCCTCCAGCTCCACGGCGAGCCTCCACCCGGCTGAGGCGGAGGTCTCGAGCAGCGAATAGGCGTCAGCCGCCCGAAGCGACTCGGGGCCGGACGCCGCGAGGAGGGCTGCCGCTCCACCGTGGAGGAGCGTCTCCGCCGCGGTCACCACGACCACGAGGTCGGTCTGCGTGAGCGCGGGGTTCACCAGAAAGGAGCGCCCGCCGCCGTCGTCCAGCTCGATCAGGTCGGGGTGCTCGACGTCGTGTACCTCGACTCGGCCGTGGAAACGACGCGCGAACTCCGGCGGGACGAGCAGCTCCAGATCTCGGTGCCCGAGCCGCCGCGTGAGCCCACCCGCGACGAGCAACGTCTGCCGCGCGAGGGACGCGCCGGCCCGGTCGAGCTCGATCATCGTCGCTGCGATCGCCGCGCGCCTCGGGTCGCCGAGAGAACCGGGGACCGGCAGCGCGGGGGGCTCAACGACGATAGTTGCTCGGCCCCCGCGGGAGACGAGCGTCTCCAACGGCTGACCGGCCAGAGGAAAGCGGAGCGCATCACGCACGGCCGCGGCCACGTCGGCGATCGGCTCGACGGGCGGAGGTGGGGCGAGCACGACGGCGTCCTCGCCCGCCTCGACAACGACGAGCTGGGTTCCCATCAGAAGCGGAACGCGCGGCACTAGATCAGGCGCAGGCCGTAAGCTCGGCCGCCGAACGTGAAGCCGTAGCGTTCGTAGAGCTGGTGTGCCTCCGCTCGCTCGTGGCCCGACTCCAGGACGAGCCGATGGCAGCCACGATCGCGCGCAGCTGCGACGCAGGCGTCGAGGAGAGCCCGTGCGGCTCCACGCCGGCGGAACGCAGGATCGACGTAGAGGTCCGGCACCCAGGCCTCCGGTGTTGTCCAGTTCAGCCGTGGCCGGAACCAGAGGCTCGCTCCGCCGCCGATCGTACCGTCGAGCTCGGCGACGAAGATCTCCGCCTCGGGATGCTCCAGATGCGCCCGGAAGACCGCCGTCTGCTTCTCCCTCTCGGCGACCGGCGGACGTCCGAGACCTGCCATCAAAGCCAGCACGGCCTCGGCGTCGCTCGGCTCGGCTCGACGTACCTCCACGGCTAGGGAATCGAACGGTAGAGCCGGAGGAAGGTGCGCCGGAAGCCACGGGCGGGCCAGAACCTCGACGAGAGTAGGTTCGTCTCGCGCCAGTCCGTGACGACCACCGGGTAGCCGTTCTTGCGCGCCCACGCGAGCCCGGCGTTCGTCAGCGCGAGTCCGGCCCCCGAGCCGCGCGCCTCCGGGCGAGTGGCGGCGAAGGCGAGGAGAGCCGCCCGATGGGGACGCGCGAGCCCGCTGTGCATGCTCGACTTCTCGACCGAGACCATGGCGAGTAAGCCGACGGGTCGCCCGTCAAGCTCGGCGATGAACGTGCCCACCTCCGGGTCTTCGAGATCCTTTGCGTACTCGGCGCGAAGCTCTGCCTCGTCCGGAATCGGGGCAATGCCGAACACGGGCGAACGTCGCTGATAGTGGGGCAGGACCAGGTCGAGCTCGACGGCTGCTTCGACATCCTCGGGACGGAGCCGGCGAACCTCGATTCGGGACGGGGAGTTGCCGTCTGTTTTGGGAGATTCCTTGATGCCGCCCGCGTGCTGCGCACCGAAGCTGAGGCGGAACCAAGCGTCGACGACCCCAGGGTCGGTCGCCGGCACGAGCGCGTAATGACGCGTGAGTCCCTCTTCGACCCAGTTTGCCGCCGCGACCGCGTAGAGATCGCGGATGATCTCCGGCTCATCGACCGCGTGGCCGGCATATTCCACCCAGATGTTTGGCCCCCACACATCCGGATTGGGCCTGGGCGCACCGAGCAAGTAACCGACCGGGTTCCCGTTGGCATGGGCGATCGCGCCGGAAGCGTGCTCCGTGCTCCAGAGCCTTCCGAGCTCGGCCCGGAAATCGATGTGCTGAGGCAGGAGCGGCTCTGCCTCGCGGTGGCGCGCGTGGCGCGCCGCAAGCAGCTCAGCAGCGGCATCGACATGCTGATCGGAAAACGGCTGAATTTGCACCGCCGGCATCGCCGCCGGACGATACCGTTGACCTGATGCCGAAGACGCTCACCGGGGCCGAGCTCGAGCTCGACGACGCGCCCGTCCGCGACTCCGAGCTCTTCCTCGTGGACGGGAACAACCTCGCCTACCGTGCCTTCTTTGCGCTGCCCGAGGAGCTGGCGACCAGCGAAGGCTTCTCGACGAACGCCCTGCTCGGGTTCACGAACATGCTCTTCAAGCTCCTCGCGGACTACAAGCCGAAGGGCGTCGCCGTCGCCTGGGACACCCATGCCGTCCACCGCGCCGCGATCTCCGAGGACTACAAGTCCGAGCGGCGGCCGATGCCGGACCTGCTGCGCGAGCAGTTCCCGTACTTCCGGCCGATCGTCGAGGCCTTCGGCTACCGCAACCTCGAGTTCGAGGGCTGGGAGGCCGACGACGTCATCGCCACGCTCGCCACCCGCGCGGACGAGAAGGGGATCAAGACCACGGTCGTCTCGACCGACCGCGATGCCTTCCAGCTCGTTTCGGACAACGTCGCGCTGATGATGACGCCACGGGGAGTCTCGGACGTCCACGTCTACACGCCCGACCGCGTCGAGGCGCGCTATGGGATTCGCCCAGAGCAGGTGCCGGACTTCATCGGCCTCAAGGGCGACACCTCGGACAACATCCCGGGCGTCCCGGGGATCGGCGACAAGACCGCGGGTCAGCTGATCGGACAGTACGGCTCGCTCGAGGAGGTGATCGAGCACGCCGAAGAGCTCTCTCCCGGGCGGCGCAGGAACATCACGGAACACGCCGACCAGGCGCGGCAGTCGAAGGAGCTGGCGACGATGCGGCGCGATCTCGACCTCGATTGCGATCCCTCGCAGCTCGTGCTGGCCCCGCCGGACCGCTCGCAATTGAAGGAGATGTTCCGCCGCTTCGAGTTCCGCAACCTGCTGGGCCGGGTGGACGAGCTCGACGTCGCCGTTCCTGCGGCGCCGATGAAAGTGGAGAAGACACCTGTTCCCTGGCGCGAAGAACTTAGTAACGCGTTGTTACAACGTCATGGATCGGTCGCGCTCGCCAGCGACGGCGAGCGGATTGCGGCGACGGATGGGGATACGGTTGTTGTGTCACCGCGCCCCTCGTTGCTCGAAGGGTCGTTCGTCGTCCACGATGCGAAGGCTCTGCGCTTGCAGGCGGCTGACGACACGCTGCTCGCCGCCTATCTGATCGAGCCCTCGCGACCGGAGTACCCGCTCGACGAGCTGGCCGTCGAGTACGGCCTCGAGCTCGAGCCGGAGCCGACCGCCGACGAGGAGACGGCCGCACTCGTCCGCCACGCTGCGGCGACCTTCCGGCTCAGAGACCTCCTGGTCGAGCGCGTGCGCGAACGCGGGATGGAGCCGCTCTACCGCGAGATCGAGCTTCCGCTTGCACCCGTCCTGGCCGCGATGGAGGAGGCCGGTGTCAAGGTCGACGAGTACCGGATGGGCGAGATCACGGCGCGCTTGCGCGAGCGGGTGGAGGAGCTCGAGGCGCGCGCGCATGAGCTGGCCGGCGAGGAGTTCATGCTCGGCTCGACCCAGCAGGTGAGCCGGATCCTGTTCGAGAAGCTCGGCCTGACGCCCGGCCGCAAGGGCAAGACCGGCTTCTCGACGGACACGCGCGTGCTGCGGTCGATCCGCGGCGAGCACGAGATCATCGGCGTGCTCGAGCAGTGGCGCGAGTATTCGAAGCTGCTCAACACCTACCTCGGGCCGCTGCCGGCTCTGATCTCGGAGACCGACAAGCGCCTGCACACGACCTTCAACCAACACGTGGCCGCGACCGGGCGGCTCTCGACGTCGAACCCGAACCTGCAGGCGATCCCGATTCGCACAGAGCTCGGCCGCGAGATCCGGTCCGCCTTCGTCGCCGAGGCTGGGCACAAGCTGCTTTCGGCCGACTACTCGCAGATCGAGCTTCGAATCCTCGCGCACGTCTCGGGGGAGCCGAAGCTGCGCGAGGCCTTCGCCCGCGGCGAGGACATCCACACGGCGACCGCCGCCGAGGTGCTCGGGAAGGACCCGGCCACCCTGACGACCGGCGAGCGCTCAGTCGCCAAGATGATCAACTTCGGGATCGTCTACGGGATCTCGGCGTTCGGGCTTTCCGAGAACCTGGAGATCCCCCGCGAGGAGGCCCAGCAGTACATCGACGCCTACCTTGCCCGCTTCCCGCACGTGCAGGACTTCATCCGGCGGACGATCGAGCAGGCCGAGCGCGACGGCTTCGCGACGAGCCTCCTCGGCCGGCGGCGGCCGGTGCAGGAGCTGCGCGCGTCGAACCGGCAGACGCGCTCGCTCGGCGAGCGGCTCGCGGTCAACTTCGTCATGCAGGGCTCGAACGCCGACATCATCAAGGTCGCGATGGTCCGCATCCATGACCGGCTGCGCGAGGAGGGCCGCTCGGCTCGCCTTGTCCTCCAGGTGCACGACGAGCTGCTGCTCGAGGTGCCAGCCGCCGAGCTCTCCGCGGTCCGGGACCTCGTTCGCGAGGAGATGTGCGGTGCGTTCGAGCTCGACCCGCCGCTCGCCGTCGACATCGGCACGGGCGACGACTGGCACGAAGCTAAGACATGACTCCGGCACCTCCTAGCTGGGGGAACCTGCCGGTTCCCCCAGACCCCTTCCACCCGTCCGCGCTGCGGCGAGCCGCAGCGCGGACGGGCGCTACGCGCCGGCACGAAGCCAAGAGCTGAGCATGCGCCAAGTGCTTGGGACTATCGCCGGCCTCATCATCCTCGTTGCCTTCACCGCTCTTCAGGTCCAGAGCTGGAGTGAAGCGGCGGCAGTTGCGCTTTCTTCCGGAGCCTTCACGCTTGTCATGGCACTACCGAAGCTCCGCAAGGATGAGGAAGCGGATCGGGCGCTCATGGCGAGCGTGGGTGCTCTTGGACTCCTCGTTGGTGCCGCGGCGATCGCCGTTTACGTCATCCATTCGTGGGCATGGTCTTCCTCGATGGACCCTGCAGAGCGATCCCTCTGCGCTTGAAATTGCTCCCAAGCCTCGAGAACGCCCAGCACGACAATCAGAGCCAATGCCGAGAAGCAGCACCGCCAGGATGAACAATTAGAGAAGACATACCGCACCCTTTGAGTAATCAAGAGGCCATGCAGGTCGAACTAGCGGACGGATACCGAATCTTCGTCGACGAGGTGGGCGAGGGCTTTCCGCTGGTGGTGCTCCACGGAGGTCCGGGGATGGATCACTCGATGTTTCGGCCCTATCTCGATCTCCTTGCCGATGAGTACCGGCTGCTCTACGTCGACCAGCGCGGCCAGGGTCGAAGCGACCGTGTCGAGCCTTCGACGCTCTCACTCGACGTCTTCGCCCGCGACGTCGACCTCCTGGTCGAGGCTCTCGGGCTAGAGCGGTTCGCCCTTCTCGGCCACTCTTTCGGCGCGATCGTGACTACGAAGCACGCGATCGAGTCCCGAACCGCAGATGCATACGTGATCTCGGGCGGAGGAGACTCGAGCGAGCAGCTGCTGGCCGACGTCGAAGCCTCGCTCGATGAGCTGGGGGTGGAAGGCGCGGCGATTGCGCAGTCCTGGGAGGACGAGAAGACCGTCGCCAGCGAGGAGGGCTTGCGGGAGCTCGTCCGCACACAGATGCCGTTCCATTTCGCCGGTGAGCCACCTCCGGGCTACGGCGAGGAGACCGTCGGCACGCCTGACGTCCTGCGCTACTTCGCCCGACAGGGCTACGGCAAGTTCGACTACACCCAGGAGCTCGGCCGAGTCCGCACGCCGGCGCTCGTGATCGTCGGGGAACACGACCGTACGACGACGGTACGCGCAGCCCGCGCACTGCACGATGGAATCGAGGGCAGCGAGCTCGTCATCGTTCCCGGGGTCGGCCACATGAGCTTCGTCGAGGCCCCGGAGGCATATCTCCTGGCCGTTCGGCGGTTCCTGCGCGGAGTTGCCGCTTGATCGTCCGTGTGCGGCTCCTCGAGCCCGCCTGACGCGGCAAAAGCGGCCTTTCTCCCGGGGCTATACTCCGCCCGCTAGATGGCCAACGACACAGTTGAAACGAACACGACGCCTGCGCTCGACGAGCAAGACGTCTGGACGACCGGCCCCGACGGGGAGCAGATCCCCAACTACGAGGCGACCTTCCCGACCATCAACGAGGGCGAGGTCGTGCACGGAAGGGTCGTGCGCGTAGACAAGGACGAGGTGCTCGTCGACATCGGTTACAAGTCGGAAGGCGTGATTCCGGTCGCCGAGCTCTCGATCCGGCGCTCGGTCAACCCCGAGGACGAGGTCAAGCTCGGCGACGAGATCGACGCGCTCGTCCTGACGAAGGAGGACGCCGACGGCCGCCTGATCCTCTCCAAAAAGCGCGCCCGCTTCGAGATCGCCTGGAAGGCGATCGAGAGCGCCGCCGAGAGCGGTGCTCCCGTCACCGGGAGGGTGATCGAGGTTGTCAAGGGCGGTCTCATCCTCGACCTCGGCGTCCGCGGCTTCCTGCCGGCCTCGCTCGTCGACATCCGTCGCGTGCAGGATCTAGACGAGTTCATGGGCCAGGAACTCCGCTGCAAGGTGATCGAGCTCAACCGCTCGCGCAACAACGTCGTGCTTTCGCGCCGGGCGGTGCTCGAGGACGAACGGAAGGAGATGCGCCAAGCGATCCTCGACCGGCTCTCACCGGGCGACGTCGTCGAGGGGCAGATCTCGAACATCGTCGACTTCGGCGCCTTCGTCGACCTCGACGGCATGGACGGCCTCATCCACATCTCCGAGCTCTCCTGGAGCCACGTCAATCATCCGTCCGAGGTGCTCGACATCGGCCAGGACGTGAAGGTGAAGGTGCTCGACATCGACCGCGAGCGCCAGCGGATCTCGCTCGGCCTCAAGCAGACCCAGTCCGATCCGTGGCAGCAGGTCGTCGAGGCCTACAACGAGGGCGACGTCGTGCAGGGCAAGGTGACCAAGGTCGTCACGTTCGGGGCCTTCGTCGAGATCATGCCCGGGGTCGAAGGGCTCGTCCACATCTCCGAGCTGGCTCAGCATCACGTTGAGAACCCGCGCGAGGTCGTCTCCCAGGGCGACACCGTCAACGTGAAGATCATCGAGGTCGACGCCGAGCGCCGCCGCCTCTCGCTCTCGCTGAAGCGGATCGAAGACGCCGACGAGCTGCAGCCGCGCGCGGACGGTCAGCCGCTGGAGACACCCGAGCCGCCGCGGCTCGATCTCTCGGAAGACGTGTTCCCGGAGACGCAGGAGACTCCCGCTGAGGAGGGCGAGTCAGCCCCCGCGGCCGAGTCTGCGCCCGAGGACGTCGAGCCTGCGCCCGAGGAGCCCGCCGCCGAGTCGACTCCGGACCTTCCGGCCGCGGAACCGGAGCTGCCCCCGGAAGCGGCCGACGCGAGCCTCGAGGCCGACGCTGTCGCGCCTGAGGAGCAGGGCCCCGGAGATTCCGAAGGCGAGCCGCCGGCCGCACCCGACGAGCCTGAAGAACAACCGACCTAGTAGTAGACCAATCTCCGTCGCCGTCACCGGCGGCATCGGGGCGGGGAAGAGCGAAGCGCTGGCCGCCTTCGCCCGGCAGGGAGCGGCCACGATCTCGAGCGACGAGGTCGTGCACGAGCTCTACGACGACGACGACGTCCAAGCCGCGCTGCGAGAGCGGTACGGGGCGCGGGTCTTCGCCGCGGACGGCTCGGTCGACCGCGCTGCCATGGGTGCGCTCGTCTTCGGTGACGTGGACGAGCTGCTGTGGCTCGAGCGCCTTCTGCATCCGCTCGTCATGGCGCGGACCGAAGCCTGGCGGGAGCAGCTCTCGAGCTCACCGGATCCGCCGGACCTGGCCGTGAACGAAGTGCCGCTCCTCTACGAGACGGGTTCGGAGAATCGCTTCGATGCCGTCGTCGCGATCACCGCTCCGCGCGAGCTCCGCGCCGAGCGCGCCGGAGAGCGGCTCGACGAGCGCGAGCAGCGCCTGCTGCCCGAGGACGAGAAGCTCAGCCGCGCCGATTTCTCCTACGTGAACGACGGCTCGCTCGACGAGCTCGACGCCTTCGTCGCCGACGTCATCCGTACCCTGACTACCGCTTGAGAAGGATTGCGGCCATGTCGCTCCTCGTCGTCGCGGCGGCGTCGGTGGGCTTCATCTACCTGCGGGCGGGCGAGCCGGCCTGGTTCCAGCGCCTGCGCTACCCGTTGCGCTACGAGCAGATCGTTCGCGGTCATGCGAGGAATTACCAGCTCGACCCTGCGCTGCTCGCGGCGGTCATCTACCAGGAGAGCAAATTCCGGGTCGACGCCGAGTCCGACTCCGGTGCGATCGGGCTCATGCAGCTGCGACCCGACACTGCGAAGGGCATCGCGATCCGCACCGGCGGCAGCCGTTTCCAGACCGCGGACCTCTACAATCCGGAGATCAACGTCCGCTACGGCTCCTGGTACCTACGGCACCTGCTGAACAAGTACGGCGA
>Ga0137374_10006406_pt1 | contig 14012 bp, 10 predicted proteins | sample SagtaG_20_FD_104811 | JGI IMG/M metagenome (GOLD analysis project Ga0137374, IMG submission 104811) | Vadose zone soil microbial communities from Sagehorn Ranch, Mendocino, California, USA - Sage1_R_100_16 metaG | ecosystem: Environmental > Terrestrial > Soil > Vadose zone | place: USA...
ACCGTCCACATAGGAGCCCAGTGCCTCGCGGAAACCCTCCTTGGCGATCCGTAGCGGCACCCGGTCCTGCGGCCGCTTCGGGCCGGCAAGCGACGGCTCGACCGTGGACAGGTCCAGCTCGAGCGTCTCGGAGTAGACCGGCTCGACGTCCGGGTCGTGCCAGATTCCCTGCTCTTTGGCGTACGTCTCGACCAGCGCGACCTGCTTCGCGTCCCGGCCGGTGAGCTGCAGGTAGTGGATGGTCTCGGCGTCGATCGGGAAGATGGCGGCGGTGGAGCCGTACTCGGGGCTCATGTTGCCGATCGTGGCCCGGTTCGCCAGCGGTACGGCGGCGACGCCGGGGCCGTAGAACTCGACGAACTTGCCGACCACGCCGTGCTTGCGCAGCATCTCGGTGATGGTCAGCACCAGGTCGGTCGCGGTGGCGCCTTCGGGCAGCGAGCCGTGCAGCTTGAAGCCGACGACGCGCGGGATCAGCATCGACACCGGCTGGCCCAGCATCGCCGCCTCGGCCTCGATCCCGCCGACCCCCCAGCCGAGTACGCCGAGCCCGTTGACCATCGTGGTGTGCGAGTCGGTGCCGACGAGAGTATCGGGGTACGCCACTGGGCCGTCACCGCTGTCGCGGTCGAAGATCACCCGGGCGAGGTATTCGATGTTCACCTGGTGCACGATCCCGGTGCCGGGCGGCACCACCTTGAACTCCCGGAACGCGCCCTGACCCCAGCGGAGGAACTGGTAACGCTCCCGGTTGCGCTGGTATTCGAACTCCACGTTGCGGGCGAAAGCGTCCTCGCGGCCGAAGATGTCGGCGATCACCGAGTGGTCGATCACCAGCTCGGCCGGGGCGAGCGGGTTGACCTTCGACGCGTCGCCGCCCAGGTCGCGTACCGCCTCGCGCATGGTGGCCAGGTCGACCACGCACGGTACGCCGGTGAAGTCCTGCATCAGCACCCGCGACGGGGTGAACTGGATCTCCACACTGGGCTCCGCGGTCGGATCCCAGCCGCCGAGCGCCCGGATGTGGTCGGCGGTGATGTTGGCGCCGTCCTCGGTGCGCAGCAGGTTCTCCAGCAGGATCTTCAGGCTGTACGGCAACCGTTCGGAGCCTTCGACCCGGTCGAGCTTGAAGATGTCGTACGTCGCGTCACCAACGGTCAGTTGGGTCTTCGCGCCGAAGCTGTCGAGGCTGGCCACGTCGCGCTCCTTCGTTGTGAATGATCCGCTTCTGCAGTCTCGCGCACGGCGGCCCGGCCCGCAGAGTTAGGCCACCCTCCGCTCGTACGCCCGCAACAAACCGTACGTCCGTCTTGTTTAACTCGCAAGGCCGTGCCAGGGTGTGGGAATGATCCATCACGTACAGCTGCTCGGGCCGCCGGGGTCCGAGCCGGCGATGCGCGAGTTCTTCCACGGCGTACTCGGTCTGGCGGAGATTCCGAAGCCTCCGGTGCTGGCCGCGCGGGGCGGCTGCTGGTTCCGCGGCGGGACGGCGACTTCCCCGGGATGCGCCGGTTCTACGCCGACGACCCCTTCGGCAACCGCCTCGAGTTCCTCACCCCGACCGGCCAAGAATAGATCTTGGAGACCAAGTGTCAGAATCGAGCACTAAATCTCCAAGATCCCCAAGATTCCCAAGCAGCCGCGCCAGCGGCGGCGGTCACGCGCGGGGGCCGGGCGAGGCCGGGCGCTGGCGGGCGCTGCGGCGAGTGGGTCAGCGGATGCGGCGGAGGCCGACGTACTGCAGGTCGGCGAAGGCCGCGACGGCGACGGCCTGGGCGATGACGTACCCGATGCCGATCCCGGTGAGCGGGAACCAGCCCGTCAGCACCGTCGCGACGCTGTCGAGCACCCACACCAGGTTCAGCACGATCACGGTCCAGATCGCCGCGGGCGCAACCCGTGGCCGGCTGGCGAGATAGCCGAGCGCGCCGGCCCACACCAGCAGGAAGATGCCGACCGGCACCAGCAGTGCGACCGGCGTACCCAGCAGGTCGGGCAGGAACTCGACACCCGCGAGGGCCGCGAGGCCGGTCAGCCCGGACGCGACCGCGTCGAGCCGCAGCACCAGCCGCAGCATCGAGTCGCTAGCGGTACGGGTGGTGGCCAGGTGAGTCGTGGTCATTGAGATCAACCTCCTTGACGGTTCGGATGACCCCAACGCTGCTGATCAAGCACTGCCAAGACGACACGAAGCACTGCCAACCGCTGCCAGTTTCGAGAATGAGTAGCTCAAACCCGGTCATACGGGGCGGAGAATCCCCGCGCGCGCAGGTCGTCGGCGACCAGCTTCGCCGCCGCGTTCTGCCAGTTGTGCAGCGTGCGCTCCGGCACCTGGGTCTGGAACCACTTCAGCGCCTGCCGGGCCGTCTCGCCCAGTCCGGCGTTGCGGGCCCTTTGGGAGTACGGCCGCAGCCCGACAACGTACGGGAAGTAGAGCGCGTTGTAGTGCCGCCACTCGTCGCTGACCCCGAAGTCCCCGCCGCTCGGCGGCTTCAGCCGGGTGATGCTCTCCAGCAGCAACGCCTTCAACTCGGTGGCACGTTCGATGGGAGAGGTCGCCGCGTGCCGATGGTCACGCATCGGCTTCTCCGGTGAGGTCGCCGAGTCGAGCCGCCAGGCCACCAGGGGCAGCTCCGTGAGCGGGCTGGTGACCAGGCGGGCCAGGTCGCCGTAGTGGCTGAGCGCCCGGCGGGTGAGCCGGTCGAACTCGTCCGGCGGCAGCTCGGCGAGATGGTGGGTCGCGGCGCGGCGGGGGAGTGCGTCGGCGACGCCGCGAAGGTCGGCGCGCTCGGTCTGCAGCCCGGGCGCGGAGGGGAACGACAGCCGGTCCAGCAGCCCGTGCAGCGGATTCGCCAGCACCTGCACCGCGACCGCCGCCGCGACGCTGCCGAGCAGCAGCGACACCATGACCGCCGAGCGGGCGATGCTCATCGCCAGCGCGATCTGGCCGCCGAACAGCACCGCCGCCACCACCGCGGTCAGCGCCGAGCGCTGCATGTCCGGCCGCAGCGTCTCGCCCTCGGAGAACGCGTCGAACGCGGCCACCACGACCCCGAGCAGGCACAGGTCGGCCCCGATCCCGGCCAGCACCGACCAGGTCGGCAACCAGCCGGCGCCGAGTACCAGCGCGGACACCCCGAGACCGAAGAACAGCGTCGCGGCCAGCAGCACGCCCACCACAGGTCGTACGCCACGCCAGCTCGCGACCAGCCATCCGAAGCCGCCGGCGAGCGGTGCCAGCGCCGACACCGCGACCGGTACCGACACCGCGGGCGAGCCGCCGAACCCGCCCGTGGCCACCAGGCCGGCGGCGGCCAGCATCGTGACCGGTACGAGCACCCGGCGCCACCACACGTCGGCCGCGTCGCGTCCGGCCGCCGAGTCCGGCAGCAGCCGCAGCAGCACCCCGGTCCACGCCACCGCGGGTACGCAGAGCAGCCCGTCCCGTACCGCGGGCAGCCAGTCCGCGGCCCGGACGGTGGGGATCAGCGCCTCGCACGCGATCACCAGGCTGTAGCCGAGCAGCCCGTACGCCGTACGACGCAGGATCGGCTTCGCCGGGTCGCGGGCGATCAGGTAGAGCCCGAGCCACCAGGCGACTCCGAACGCGCCGACCGCCGCCGCGAGCACGGCACCTACCGGGGGGTCGGGGCGTCGGTCTTCCGCTGCGTGCGGCGCTGCCGGCGCTGCACGAACCACGCCCGCGCCACGTGCAGGAACGCCGGCACCACGGCGGCCAGGATGCCCACCAGCACGATCACTTCGATGTACTTGCGGACGAACTCGAACTGTCCGAGGTAGAAGCCCAGCGTGGTGACTCCGGTGCCCCAGACGACGTCGCCGCAGACGTTGTAGAGCGTGAAGCTGCGGTAGCGCATCTTCGACACCCCCGCCATGAGCGGCACGATCGTACGGACGACCGGTACGAACCTGGCGATCGCGACGGTGAACGGGCCGTACTTCTCGAAGAAGGCGTGGGCGCGGGTGACGTACTCCTGCTTGAACAGCAGCGAGTCCTCGCGGCGGAAGATGGCCGGCCCCGCCTTGCGGCCGATCCAGTAGCCGGTCTGGTCGCCGGCGATCGCGGCGAGTGGGATGCAGACCAGCAGCAGCCACAGCGGCGGCAGCACCCCGGTGGCGGACAGCAGGCCGGCGGTGAACAGCAGCGAGTCGCCCGGCAGCACGATACCGAGCAGCACCGCCGATTCGCCGAAGACGATCACCAGCAGGCCGAAGAACCCGAACGTCTTGATCAGGAACTCGGGGTCCAGCCAACCCGGCAGCAGGGACATCGTGGTGCCGATCGCGATGCTCACGAAAGCAGACGGTACTTGGCGACGGCGACCCACGTCTCATCGGGCCGCGACGATGCCGGCCCCGCTGCCGGCTCAGGTCGCGGCGGCGGCGTCCGGTGCGGTCTCGGCGGGCCGGGCCGGCTCGGGCCCCCGTACGATCGCCAGCCGGTTGACCAGGCCGGTCCAGGGGCGTACCCGCAGCGTCACGGTGCTGCCGACGGTCAGGCCGTCGCCGAGGTAGCTCGGCAGGATCCAGGCGTGGAGCCGGTCCCGCTGACCGTCGGTCATGGCGAACACGTACCGCGACGACTCGCGTAAGTTGCCGTACCGCTCCAACAGGATCACGGTGCCGGTACGGTCCCGGGTGCCGAGCACGTCGGCGACGGCGAGCCCCACCAGTCCGAGGCCGGCCAGGGCGACCGCGGCGACGGCCAGCCAGCCGACGAGCATCACCAGATCGGGCACGTGGCGGCCGTACCCCTGGAGCAGGCTGGCGCCGACGACAGCAGTGAGCAGCACTCCGACGCCGGACGCGGCACAGCCGAGCGCGCCCCATCCCCAGCAGAATCGCAGCCACCGCGGGAAGGTCACCCGCGATCCGGCCACCCGGCGGGTACGCACCGGCGCGAACTGCACCTGCTCGCTGATCGTGGTGCCCAGCCCCAGCGCCACGGCGTACGCGGTGCGCGGCTCCGCCACGACCGGGTCGTCGAACGCGACCTCGGCGAACTTCGGGTGCTCCTCCCGCAGATGGGTACGTACGCCGAGCCAGTGCGCCGCCGCGGCGCGGCCGAATGGTGTCGGGCGGTGCCGGTCGCGTACCCGGACGCCGAGTTGGGCGAGCACCAGCAGGACGGCGACCAGCACCGCGACCGCCGAGAACATCCGGTCGGTCGGCACCCGCAGGTACGTCCACCCGCCCAGCGCGAGCGCCGGCACCACGGCGGTGGCCAGCAGGAAGTCGGGGTTGACGCCGGCTCGTGCGACGTCGCGGGCCTTGGCGTCGGCGGCGACCTCCATGGCGAACCGGGACAGCCACCGGGACGCCGCCCATTCGGTGTGGAACGACAGCGCCGGCATGGTGACCCGGCCACCGCGTGCCTGGGTACGCAGCCGGCCGAGCAGGCGGCGCTCGTACCGGGTCAGGTTGGGTGGGCTCTCGTCGCGGATCTCGATGCTGGTCTGGGTGAGGTCGGGGCCCTCGCGCCGTACGGTCAGGTAGCCCCGGCCGACCAGGTCGGCGAGCGTGGCCCGGGCGGCGTCCGTGGTGCACCGCCACTTGTTGGCCAGCAGGTTGACGACCGCGGGGCGTGAGGTGCCGAGCGCATCGGTCGGCGGGTCCGGCTGCACCGAACGGGGTCGCGTCGCGATCAGGATCCCCGACAGTACGAGCAACCAGACGACCAGACTGCCGCTGCCGATTCCGAACAGCACCGTGGGAAGTGTGGGCATGGCCTGCTCCTTCGACGTACTACCTACAGTCCCGCGGGCTTGACGCTCCGCGATAGAGGCCTGTCGGAGAACTGTCGAAAATTTGTGGAAACGGACCCTAAACGGACCGGATGTGCTAGCCGGGCAGGCGGTGCCCCTGCTCCCGCTGCATCCCGAGCCACTCCTCGACGTCGTCGGCCTTGCGGGGCAGCCCGGCGGACAGCACCTCGGCCCCGGAGGACGTCACGAGTACGTCGTCCTCGATCCGGATCCCGATGCCCCGCAGCTCCTCGGGCACCAGCTCGTCCTCGGGCTGGAAGTACAGCCCCGGCTCGACGGTGAGCACGTACCCCTCGTCGACCGTGCCGTGGGCATAGTTTTCCTTGCGCGCCCGGGCGCAGTCGTGCACGTCGAGGCCGAGCATGTGGCCGAAGCCGTGCAGCGTCCAGCGGCGGTGCAGCTGCTTCTCCGGGTCGACCGCTTCCTCCGCGGAACAGGGGAGTACGCCGAGCGCCTCCAGGCCCTCCGCGAGCACGCTCATGCACACCCGGTTGATCTCCTTGAAGCCGACGCCGGGGCGTACCGCCTCGATGCCGGCCTGCTGGGAGGCGTACACGATCTGGTAGACCTCGCGCTGCAGGTCGGTGAACCGGCCGCTGACCGGCAGGGTCCGGGTCACGTCGGCGGTGTAGAGCTGCGGGTTCTCCACCCCCATGTCCATCAGCAACAGCTCGCCGGGTCGGGTACGCCCGTCGTTGCGTACCCAGTGCAGCGTGGTCGCGTGCGAGCCGGCGGCGACGATCGAGCTGTACCCGAGCGCGTTGCCGTCGGTGCGGCTGCGCATCCCGAACACGCCTTCCAGCAGCCGCTCAGAGACCCCCCGGTCGGCCGGCAGCACCCGGGCCACGTCCTCGAATCCGCGTACGGTGGCGTCGACCGCGTCGACCAGCTGCGCGATCTCCCATTCGTCCTTGACCAGCCGCAGCTCGGACAGTACGGCGGCGAGCTCGGAATCCCGGTCCAGCTTCGGATCTTCGCCCTCCTCGACCTCCGGCTTTTCCGGGGCCTCGACGGTCCGGTCCACCAGGGGGTCGAAGCCGCGCAGTACCCGTACCTTCGGCGCGTCGAGATCCGCGATGGCCTTCTCCAGGTCGGCCAGGTCGGCGGTCTCGATGCCCAGCAGGGTGCTGCGCTCGGCGAGCGAGTGGCGGCGGCCGATCCACAGCTCGCCGTACTGGGCGCTGCGGAAGAACTCGTCGGTCTCCTTGGGGGAGCGGGGCCGCGCGTACAGCACGGCGTCGTGGCCGTTGCCGTTCGGCCGCATGATCAGTACGGCGTCCGGGTCGTGCTCGCCGGTCAGCCACATGAAGTCGCTGCCGGGCCGGAACGGGTAGAAGCAGTCGTTGTTGCGTACCTTCTCGCGGCCGGTGGGGATGATCAGGGTCTCGCCGCCGAACGCCTTGGAGATCTGCTCCCGCCGGCGGGAGTGACACGGCACCTGGTCCAGCGCGGCGATGCCCGGCAGCTCGCGCTCCCGCCACCCGGTGCGCATGAACTCCAGCAACGGTTCGGGGTAATCCGGGTGGTGAGCCGGTTTGTTCTGCTCAGGCTCAGTCATCGCTGCTGCTCCTTACCGTCGCGGTACGCCCCTTGACGGTATCGCGTGCCCGCCCGCGCTAGGAGAGTCCGGGTCGCCCCGACGTTCCCAGTCGCGAGGAGACGATGCCGAGCAGCGCCTGGTGGACCTCCTCGACCGGCCGTTGCGGCGAGAACACCAGCCAGTCCACGGCGACCACGAGCACCACCCCGAACAGTGCGGACGCGGCGATCTCGACGTCGAGGTCCGGGTCGAACTCGCCCGATGCCACGCCGGCCCGCAGCACCTCGGCGATCGCTTCGACCACCTCTTCGCGCAGCAGCGTGACCGTCTGCCGCCACTCCCGGTTGGTCCGCCACATCTCCGACAGCAGCAGCTGCGCGAAGGCCCGGTACTTCTGGATGTACGCCAGCTGCGCGGCCGTGATCGCCTCGATCGCCGGCACCGGCTCCTTGCCGGCCGCCGCCTCCCGGATCTGGTCGGTGAGCAGGCCGATGCCGTGCCGCAGCAGCGCCTCGAACAACGCGGTCTTGGACGGGAAGTTGTAGTACACCGTGCCCTTCGCGACCCCGGCCCGTACGGCGATGTCGTCGACGGTGGTGGCCGAGAAGCCGCGCTCGGCGATCAGGTCCACCGCGGCCTGGTAGAGCCTCTCCCGGGTCGCCTTCCGCCGCGGTTGGCCGGGCTCGGGTACGCCGGTCATGACATCACCAGGTCGGGGTGCAGCTTCGCCGGGGTGAGCCGGCGGCCCTTTCCGGCGGCGAGTGTGGTCAGCGCCAGGGCGCCGCCTGCGATGCCGGCCAGCACCGCACAGCCGAGCCACACCGACGTCACCGGACCACCGCTGATCAGATGCCGCAGACCGCCGACCACGTACGTCATCGGCAGGTACGGGTGCAGCCACCGCAGGAATCCGGGAGACGTCTCGATCGGGAACGTGCCGCCGGCGGAGACCAGCTGCAGCATCAGCAGCGCCAGCGCCACCAGCCGGCCGGCGGCCCCGAGCCGGGCGCCCAGCCACTGCACCACCGCGGTGAACGCGGCCACCGTGACCGCCAGGAACCCGAGTACGCCCAACGGTCGCGCCGGATCGAGGCCGAGGGTGAGCCGCAGCACCGTGACCAGGATCGCCGCCTGCAGCAGGCCGAGCAGCACGGCGGGCAGCCAGCCGGCGAGCGCCACCCGCCAGGCGGGCGCGTTCGACGCCAGATGCCGCGCGGTCAGCGGCTGGAACAGCATGTACGTGATCATCGCGCCCACCCACAACGCCAGCCCGACGAAGTACGGCGCGAACCCCTCCCCGTACGTCCTGGCGGCGTTCTCGGTGTGCCGGCGCAGCTCGATGGGGTCGGCCATCATGCCGCTGCGCCGCGCCCGCTCGTCGGCGCCGTAGTCGGGGATCCGGTCGGCGCCTTCGGCGAGCCCGTTGGCGAGTCGGGTGGCGCCGCTGTCGAGCTGGCCGAGTCCGTCGGCGAGCCGGCTCGTACCGGCCGACAACCTGGCGAGCCCGGCGTCGAGCTGCCGGGCCCCGGTGGCCAGCCGGTACAGGCCGCGGTCCAGCCGTACCGCCCCGCTGTGTGCCGTACGGGTGCCGTCGTGGAGTCTGTCCGCGCCGGCGGCCAGCCGGTCCATGCCGTCGGCGAGGGCATCGACCTGGTGTCGGGCGGCGGCGACGTCGTCGGCCAGGTGCGGCGCGGCCCGCTGCACCGCCCGGGCGGCCTCGGCGAGTTTCGCCGCGCGGTCCTGCAACGCGGCGAACTGCTCCTTGTTCGCGGCCAGGATCTTCTGGACTTTCACGGCGGCGTCGTGTGCGTCGCCGGTGGCCTTGACCGCGCGCTGGTACGCGGGGTCGTCGGCGGCTTCGGGGTGTGCCTGGGCGTACTCGTCCAGGGCCTGTCGGGCGGCGGCGGTGCGGTCGACCGCGGAGTCGGCCAGCTCGGGCAGCTCGTCGAGATTGTCCGACAGCAGCTGGGCGCCGTCGGCGAGCTCGTCCGCCGCCGCGCCGATGTCGTCGGAGTGGGTCCGCAGGTACGGCTCCACCACGTCGGCGGCCGCGTCCACCTTGTCGGCCAGGCGGCGGGTGCCGGCGGCGGCCCGTGCCGTACCGTCGGCCAGTTCGTCCGAGCCGGCCTCGAGCGCGGCGAGCCCTTCGGCCAGGTCGTGGGCGCCGTGGCTGGCGCTGCCGAGTCCGTCGGCGAGCGCCGCCGAGCCCCGCTTCGCCTTCTTCGTGCCGGAGGCGAGGCTGCCGGCGCCTTCGTGCGCGTCCCGGGCGCCGCCGGCCAGTTCGCCCGCGCCGTGTGCGGCGTCGGCGGTCGCGTCGTGGATCTCGGAGAACCCGATGAACATCGCGTCGATGTACCGGCGGGTCGCGTCACCGGCGGCGGCCGTACGGATCTCGGTGAACGCGGACCTGGCAATCGTCGTGGTCAGGTAGTTGTTGGCGTCGTTGGTCTCGACGGACAGCACGCCCGATCGCGGCAGTCCGGAGGGGTCCGACCCGGTGGGTGCGGTGCGGTCGGGGGAGACCAGCGAGCCGGAGAAGTCCCGCGGAATGGTCAGCACCATCAGGTACCCGCCGTCGCGCAGGCCGCGTTCGGCGTCGTCGGGGTCGGTGAGCTGCCAGCCGAACACCTGCCGGTCGATCAGCTCGTCCGCGAGCGCCTTCCCCTCCGACACGGTCCTGCCGTCGCTGGTGACTGCGGGCCGGTCCTCGTTCACCAGCGCCACCGGGACCTGGTCCAGCCGGCCGTACGGGTCCCAGAACGCCCACAGGTAGAGCGCGCCGTACAGCAGCGGGATCAGGATCAGCACCGCCAGTGCGGCGCGGGGGAGCGGGCCGCGGGTGAACCGGCGCAGCTGCAGCCTGGCGAGGCCGATCGCGGGAGCCGGGGACTTCATGACGGCTCGCCTTCCTCCGGTACGACCGGGGAGTCGGTGGTGGTGAGCGGCTCCGCCTCGGCGTTCGGGTCGAGCACGGACGCGGTCTCGGGTTCGTCGGCCGGGACGGCCGGCAACGTGACGACCTGGTCCACACCCCCGGGTACGTCGCCGTCGGGGAACTCGCGGCAGACCGCGATCACGGTGACCCCGGTGTCGGCCAGTTTCCGCAGCTCGTCCCAGAGGCTGGTCAGCTCGTCGACCGACACGTCGGTGTCGAGGGCGTCGACGGCGACCAGCTTCGGCTGCTCCAGGGTCGCCAGCGCCAGGCAGAGCAGCTGCCGCTGGTACGCCCCCAGATCCCGGCCCAACACGTCCGGATCGCCGTGGTACGCCGAGTCCGCCAGCAGCCGCCTCGCGAGCGCCTTCCGCTGCCGGGGCCACAGCGGGGCGTCGCCGGTGAGCAGAAGTCGCTCCGTAACGTGCTCGGCGGCGGTCAGCGACGGCTCCGGTTCGTGTACGCCGGGGACGTACCCCAGGCTCGCCAGGCGTTGCACCCGGCGGGAGTGGCGCGGCAGGTCCTGCCCGGCGACGCGCAGTGTGCCCTGGTTGACCGGAAACCGGCCGGCGAGCGCGAGCAGCAGCGAGGTACGCCCGCTCCCATTCGGTCCGGCGATCGCGACCAGTCCGCCCGGTGCGACATCGAGATCGACATCGTGGAACACCCTCTCGCGCCGGGTACGAAGCCCCAGGGCCTTCGCCTCGATCGCCGCGCCGTCGGTCACCGCCGTACTCCAAATTTAGACTGACTGGTCAGTTCAAATCCTAGGTACGCAGGTCAGCCGCCGCCACACGACCACGGGTGTGCTCGGTCACGCGGGGGGAGTGAGCGACGCGTCCGGCGCGTGCGAGGATTGCTGCCATGTGCGGACTGCTCACCTTCGTCAGTGCCACCGGTGCCGCCCGTACCCAGCGGGACAGGATCGCCGAAGCCCTCGAGGAGGAACACCACCGGGGGCCGGACGAGACCGGCGTGCTGGATCTCGGCGACGACGTGGTGCTCGCCTTCAAGCGGCTGTCCATCATCGACGTGGCGCACTCCCACCAGCCGATGCGGTACGCCGACGGCCGCTACACGATGACCTTCAACGGCGAGATCTACAACTACATCGAGCTGCGCGAGGAGCTGGTCCGCGAGCACGGGGCGACGTTCTCCACCGAGGGCGACGGCGAGGTCCTGCTCGCGGCGTACCACTACTGGGGCGCGGACGCGGTGAAGCGGCTGCGCGGCATGTTCGCGTTCGTGATCTGGGACCGGTTGGAGCGCAAGGCGTTCGGGGCGCGCGACCCGTACGGCATCAAGCCGCTCTACTTCCTGGTCAACGCCGACGGCGCGGCCTTCGCCAGCGAGAAGAAGGCGCTGCTCGCGCTCAGCCCGGACCTCCCGGTCGACGGGGCCGGCCTGTCCCACTACCTGACCCTGCAGTACGCGCCCGAGCCCGAGTCGCTGCACCAGGGCATCACCAGGGTCGAGTGTGGACACTTCTTCGAGTACCAGCCGGGTGGCCCGGTGACCACCACGCGGTACTACCGCGCGGACTTCCGGCCCACCCCCACCGACGACCCCGAGGCGCTGTTCCAGCGGATCCAGGACACGCTGCGGGAGAGCGTACGGATGCACATGCGCTCCGACGTACCGGTCGGGGCGTTCCTGTCCAGTGGGATCGACTCCACCGCGGTCGCGGCGCTGGCCCGGGAGTTCAACCCGAAGATCCTCACCTTCACGGTCGGGTACGACGTGCCCGGCTACAGCGAGATCGACGTCGCCCAGGAGTCGGCGAAGTGGCTGGACGTCACCACGATCCCGACCAAGATCGGCGCGCAGGAGATGATGGACTACCTGCCGCGGATCGTCTGGCAGCTCGACGACCCGGTGGCCGACCCGGCGCTCGTACCGCTGTATTTCGTGGCGAAGAAGGCGAGCGAGCACGTCACGGTGGTGCTCTCGGGTGAGGGCGCGGACGAGTTCTTCGGCGGGTACGGCATCTACCGCGAACCGCTGTCGCTACGCCACATCGAGCGGCTCCCGGCGGGTATCAAGCGCGGCCTGAAGGCCCTGTCGCGGGTCATTCCCGAGGGCGTCAAGGGACGCAGTTTCCTGGAGCGCGGCACCAGCCCGATCGAGGAGCGCTACTACGGCAACGCCCGGATCTTCACCGAGGCCGACAAGTCCAGCCTGATGCGCCGGTACGACCCGTCCGTGCAGTACACCGACGTCACCAAGCCGCTGTACGCCGAGTGCGCCCACCTCGACGACATCACCAAGATGCAGTACGTCGACCTCTACACCTGGCTGCGCGGCGACATTCTGGTGAAGGCCGACCGGATGTCGATGGCGCACTCGCTGGAGCTTCGGGTGCCGTTCCTCGACAAGGAGGTCTTCGACATCGCGGCGACGATCCCGCCGGAGCTGAAGGTCACCCCGAAGACCGGCATCCGCAAGTACGCCCTGCGCCGCGCCCTGGACGGCGTCGTACCACCGCAGATCGTCAACCGCCCCAAGCTCGGCTTCCCCACCCCGACCCGGGTCTGGCTCAAGCACGAGATGTACGACTGGGCCGTCGAGATCCTCGCCAAGTCCGGCGCAGGCGACCTGCTCGACCTGGAGTACGCCCGCGGCCTGCTCGAGGCGCACCGGCGCGGCGAAGCCGACCACAGTCGCAAGGTGTGGACCGTCCTGGTCTTCTGCGTCTGGTACGCGATCTTCGTGGAACGTTCGATCGATCCGCGCCCCGAGCCCGCCGAGTCCGCCCTGCTCACCAAGCCTGTGGTCGGCTCCCTGGTGTCCTAGGTGTTGTCGGCCAGGGCGACCAGGCGGGTGCGGTCGCCGTTGAAGTAGTCGCCGTCGGCGCAGCCGGAGATTCCGGAGACCTTGCGGCAGTTGGTGTCCTGCCAGAACGTGAAGAAGCTCCAACCGGCGGGCAGCGTACCGGCGCTGGTGGACCATCGGACGATCCACAGTGGATGCCGGGTGGCGAAACCGGAGTAGTTGCCGGTGCAGAGCTTCCACCAGGACAGGGTGGTGCCGATGACGGCCCACCGGCCGGTGCGGGCGTGGTACTCGTTGGCGAACGCCGAGATCCAGCTGACCATGCTGCTCTGGCTCAGCCCGTAGCAGTAGCCGCCCGAGTACGGGTTCGGCTCCAGGTCGAGGGCGCCGGGCAGGGTCTGGTTGTCCGCCGACCACGCGCCGCCGTTGCTCGCGAAGTAGTCCGCCTGCACGGTGCCGGAGGACAGGTTCGGCAACCCGATGTGGTACGCGCCGCGTACCAGTCCCGCGTAGTAGGCCGCCGGGTAGTACGTGTTGAAGTTGGGGTCCTTGGTGCTGGTCCCCTCGGTGGCCTTGAGGTACGCGAACTCGACCCCGGCGCCGTGCACCGAGGTCCAGTTCACGGTGTTGTTCCACCGGTTGACGTCGATGCCCGCGGTGACGGCCTGGGTGCCGAGGTCGGGTCCGAGCTGGGTGGCGCCGCGGCCGGGCACAGCGGCGTGGTTGGCCGAGACCGGCGCCGCGGAGGTAAGGAAACCGATGGCCATCGCGAGCGCGAAGCCGGCCACGAAACACCGGTACGGCTGGTGAGCAGGGGTGCGGTTCATCGGGGCCTCCTCAGCCGAGCAGCGCCGCGACCCGGTCGCGTAGCTCGGGCAGTCGGGCGTACAGCACGTCGCCGGGGCACTGGGTGGAGACGTAGTCGCGGTGGCCGACGATCGCCACGTGCGGGTCGAGGCCGTACCCGCTGCACAGCCAGGCG
>Ga0137374_10006421_pt1 | contig 13993 bp, 10 predicted proteins | sample SagtaG_20_FD_104811 | JGI IMG/M metagenome (GOLD analysis project Ga0137374, IMG submission 104811) | Vadose zone soil microbial communities from Sagehorn Ranch, Mendocino, California, USA - Sage1_R_100_16 metaG | ecosystem: Environmental > Terrestrial > Soil > Vadose zone | place: USA...
GGCCCGAGGCGTCGCGGGCCGCGCGCGAGGTGATCTCGCTGCCCTGCTTCGCGGAGCTCACGGACGACGAGGTGGGGGAGATCGTGCAGGCCGTGCGGCTGGCGTGCAAGCGCCTCTGATCCCGATCCTCGTCTCGATGCGCCCCCGCCAGTGGGTGAAGAATCTGTTCGTCTTCGCCGGGCTGATCTTCGCCCAGAAGCTCTTCACCCCGCTGGCCGCCGTGGCGCTGGCCGCCTTCGTCGTCTTCTGCGCCCTGTCCGGCGCGGTGTACCTGATCAACGACGTCGCCGACCGCGACAAGGACCGCCTGCATCCGACCAAGCGTCAGCGGCCGATCGCCTCGGGCCGGCTGTCCGTCACCGTCGCCGTGCCCGCGGCGCTGCTGCTCGTCGTGCTGTCGCTGATCGCCAGCGCGCTCATCTCGTGGTCGTTCGCCGCGGTCGCCGCCGCCTATGCCGTGCTCCTGATCCTGTATTCGGTCTCGCTCAAGCATCTGGTGATCATCGACGTGCTCGTCGTGGCCGCGGGCTTCGTGCTGCGCGCCGTCGGCGGCGCCGTGGCCATCGACGTGGAGATCTCCGGCTGGCTCCTGATCTGCACCATCCTGATCGCCCTGTTCCTGGCCCTGGGCAAGCGCCGCCACGAGTACCTCGCCCTGGGCGGGGGCGCCGCCACGCATCGGCCCATCCTCGCCGAGTACAGCGCCGAGCTCCTCGACCAGATGATCGCGGTCGTCACGGCCTCGACGGTCACCGCCTATGCGCTCTACACGATGTCGCCGGAGACGGTGGCCAAGTTCCACACCCATCTGCTGCCGGCCACGCTGCCCTTCGTGCTCTACGGGATCTTCCGGTATCTCTACCTGCTTTATCGCCGACAGCTCGGGGGAAATCCGTCGGAGCTCTTCCTCAACGACGGCCCCTTGCTGATCAACACCTTCCTGTGGTTTCTCGTCGTGCTCGCCATCGTCTATGGGCCGGCGCCGGGGGGCGTGCCCCGTGGAGTAAAATAGCCTCTCGATGTCCAGCCAGGTCGCCGTCCTGCGTACCCGCCCGGAAACCGTCGTCGAGGACTACGGGCGTCTGATGCGCCTGGTCAAGTACGACCAGCTGCTCCCCCGCGACCAGGACCTCATCCTCAAGCTCAACCTGTCGTGGACGAAGTACTTCCCGGCCTGCTCCAGCCAGCCCTGGCAGGTCGACGGCATCGCGACCACGCTGCTCGCCGACGGCTACGATCGGAAGCGCATCCATCCCGTCGAGAACAAGACGGTGGTCACGAACCCGATCGCGGGCTGCCGCGCCAACAAGTGGAGGCCCGTGCTGGAGCGCCATGGTCTCGGGTTCACGCCGCTGCCCGATGTGGAGTGGGTCGTCTATCCGTTCAAGACGCCGCTGCTGAAGCTCAACGACATCTTCCCCGAGGGCATCGAGATCCCTAAGATGTACATCGGGAGGAACATCCTCCAATGTCCTACCGTTAAGACGCACGGCCATAGTCAGACCACCGGCGCCATCAAGAACGCGTTCGGGGGGCTGCTCAAGGAAGTTCGCCACTACGCTCACGAGTTCATCCACGAGGTCATGGTCGACCTCATGCTCATGCAGCGCGAGATCCACCCACACGTATTCGCGGTGATGGATGGGACGGTCATGGGCGACGGCGCGGGGCCGCGGACGATGGTGCCGCGCGTGGGCAACCTCATCCTCGCCTCCGCGGACCAGGTCGCCATCGACGCGATCGCCGCGCGCATCATGGGGTTCGATCCGCTCCAGATCCGCTATCTGCGGATGTGTCACGAGCGGGGCCTCGGTGTGGCCGATCCGCGTGACATCGAGATCGTCGGCGACGCGGAGGCGGCGAGCCTGAACATGGGGTTCAAGACGAGCCGCAGCCTCGTCATCTGGGGCGACCAGCTGATCCGCCGGGGCCCGCTGCGCCCGCTCAAGCGCCTGCTGCTGCACTCCCCGCTGGTGGTGTGGGCGCCGTTCGCGTCGAACGTCTACCATGACCTCCTCTGGTACCCCACCGTCGGACGGTCACGGATCCGCGAGTTCAGCCGCACCCCCTGGGGACAGCTGTTCAAAAAATACTGAGGCGGGCGTCCACATGGCCTCCGCCATCCGCGTTCGGTTCGCGCCCAGTCCCACCGGCCATCTCCACGTCGGCGGCGCGCGCACCGCGCTGTTCAACTGGCTCTATGCGCGCCACCACGGCGGCCGCTTCATCCTGAGGATCGAGGACACCGACCGGTCGCGCTCGACCGAGGAGAACATCGGCTTCATCGAGGACGCGCTGACCTGGCTCGGCCTCGACTGGGACGAGGGCCCGCCGACGCCGGGCTACCGGCAGACCGAGCGGCTGGCGATCTACCGCGAGCACGCCGAGCGCCTGCTCGCGACCGGCCGCGCGTACTACTGCGACTGCCCGCCCGAGCAGCTCGATGCCGAGCGGCGCGCGGCCGAGGCGCGGAAGGAGACGTTCCGGTACTCCGGGCGCTGCCGGGACCGCGGGCTCACGGCCGGCGCGTTGCGCTTGCGCATCCCGGACGAGGGAACGACCGTCGTCAACGACCTCATCCACGGTGCCGTCGCCTTCGAGCACCGCCAGCTCGACGACTGGATCCTGGTGCGGACCGACGGCACGCCGACCTACAACTTCTGCGTGGTCGTCGACGACGTGACGATGGAGATCACGCACGTGATCCGCGGCAACGATCACCTCTCGAACACGCCCAAGCAGATCCTCTGCTACGAGGCGTTCGGCTATCCCGTCCCCGAGATGGCCCATGTCTCCATGATCCTCGGAGCCGACCGCCACCGCCTGTCCAAGCGCCACGGCGCGACGTCCGTGCAGGCCTTCCGCGAGGCGGGGATCCTCCCGGAGGCGATGGTGAACTACCTGGCCAGGCTCGGCTGGTCGCACGGCGACCAGGAGATCTTCTCGCGCGACGAGCTGATCCAGCTCTTCGACATCAAGGACGTGGCCTCCTCCGGCGCGGTGTTCGATCAGGCGAAGCTCGAATGGCTCAACCAGGAATCCATGAAGCGAATGGACGAGGGAAGGCTCGCCGACCTCGCCGCGCCCTTCGTCGCGCGCGCGGGGCTGCCGGTGCCGACGGATCGCGCGTGGCTGGCCCGGGTCGTCGCGACGCTGAAGGAGCGGGCCAAGACGCTGGACGAGCTGGTCGAGGTGGGCCGCTTCTACTTCGTCGCGCCCGAGCGCTACGACGACAAGGCCGCGGCGAAGTTCCTCACGGCGGCAGGGGCCGAGCGGCTGGAACGGCTGATCGCCCGCCTGGCCGAGGTCGACTTCACGCCCGCGGCCCTGGAGGCCGCCTATCGTGAGCTGGCGGCGGCGCTCGGTGTGAAGCTGGTCGATCTCGCCCAGCTCACCCGCCTGGCCGTCACGGGCGGCACCGCCTCGCCCCCGCTCTTCGAGGTGCTGGCGCTCCTCGGCCGCGACGACACACTCGCGCGCTTGCGTCGGGCCCGGTCGGTCGTGCCGTGAGACTGCATCTCGCCCGCCACGGGCAGTCGGTCTGGAACGAGGTCCGGCGGTTCCAGGGGACCGCCGACGTGGCGCTCTCCGCGCTCGGCCGCACGCAGGCCGCCGCCCTCGGCCGCGCCGTGCGCGGCCGGCGCCTCGCCGTCGCCTACGTGAGCCCGATGCAGCGCGCGCTGGAGACCGCGCGCATCGCGCTCGCCGACACCACGGTCCCGATCGTGCCCGTCGAGGCGCTGCGCGAGCTGTCGCTCGGGGAATGGGAGGGCTGCACCGTCGACGAGATCCGTGGCCGCGAGGGCGATCCCTACCTGCGCTGGGTGCGGGCGCCGGTCGATTGCCCGCCGCCCGGCGGCGAGGCGCTCCACGCGGTGTCGGAGCGCGTCGTCCGCGCGATCGATCGCATCGCCGCCGCCCATCCCAACGGCGACGACGTGCTCGTGGTGGCGCACGGCGGCGTCATCTCCGTCTACGCCTGTCACGTCCTGGGCTGCTCGCTCAACACGCTCTGGCGCCTGCGTGTCGACAACGCCTCGCTGACGGTCGTGGAGCCACCGCGGATCGTCACCCTCAACGACACCAGCCATCTGGTCGTCAAGCCATGATGGTGCTGCTCGCGCTGTTCGGCGGCATGGCGCTGTTGCTCTACGGGATCCGCCTGAGCGGTGACAGCCTGCAGCGGGCCGCGGGCGCGCGGCTCCGGCACCTGCTGACGGGCCTGGCGCGCAACCGGTTCCTGGCGCTCGCCTCCGGGGCCACGGTCACCGCCATCATCCAGTCCTCCGCGGCGACGACCATCATGCTGATCGGCTTCGTCTCCGCGGGGCTCATGACGTTCCGTCAGACGCTCGGGCTCATCCTCGGCGCCGACATCGGCACGACGTTCACCGTGCAGCTCATCGCCTTCAAGGTCACCGACTGGGCCCTGTTCCTCGTCGGCGCCGGGTTCGTGGTCACGGTGGTGGCCCAGCGCCGCCTCGTCAAGGACATCGGGCAGGCCGTGCTCGGCTTCGGGCTGATGTTCCTCGGGCTTAAGATCATCCTCGACGGCGTCGAGCCGCTCAAGACGAACCCCCTCGTCACCCAGATCCTCGCGGGCGTCGGCGACAACCGCGTCATGGCCGCCCTGGCGTCCGCGGCGTTCAGCGCGCTGGTGACGTCGTCGGCGGCCACCATCGGTCTCGCCCTCGCCCTGGCGCAGCAAGGGCTGCTCGGGCTCGATGGCGCGGTGGCCATCGTGCTCGGCGCCAACATCGGCACGTGCGCGACGGCGCTGATGGCGTCCATCGGGACCACGGCCGAGGCCAAGCGCGTGGCCGCGGCCCACATCGCGTTCAAGCTCCTCGGCGTGGCGTTGATCTTCCCGTTCATCGACCCGTTCACGCGACTGCTCGCCGCCACGGCCGACAGTCCGGCCCGCCAGGTCGCCAACGCCCACACGTTCTTCAACATCGGCATGGGCCTGGCCTTCCTGCCCTGGGCGCCCCTGGCCGCCCGTCTCATCGAGGCGTTCGTCCCCGACGATCAGCAAGGCGACAATCCCTTTCGCACTCGATACCTCGACGATCGCGCGCTGGACCAGCCCTCGCTGGCGGTGGGCCAGGCGACGCGGGAATCGCTCCGCATGGCCGACGTGGTCCAGGGGATGCTGCGGGATGCCATCACCGTCTTCCGGACCGGCAACCTGGAGCTGATCGAGGAGGTCGAGCGCCGCGACGATCAGGTGGACTTTCTCGAGCGGGAGATCAAGCTCTTCCTGGCGCGCCTGGGGCAGGATGCCATGGGCAGCGACTACACGCGGCGCGAGATCGCCCTGATCTCCTTCATCGGCAACCTCGAGAACATCGGCGACATCATCGACAAGAACCTGATGGAGCTCGCGCGCAAGAAGCTCACCGTGGGACGACGCTTCTCCGACACCGGCTGGGCGGAGCTGCTCGAGTACCACGGCCTGGTGTCCAAGAATCTGGAGTCCGCGATCGCCGCCGCGGCCGCCTCCGATCGGGCCCTGGCCCAGGACGTGCTCGATCAGCGCCCGCTCATGCGGCAGCGGGAGCGCGAGCTGCGCGAGTCGCATCTCGGACGTCTGCGCGCGGGGCTGGCGGAATCGCTGGACACCTCGGAGATCCATCTCGACATCCTCACCAATCTCAAGCGCATCTCCTCCCACGTCTCTGCTCTCGTCATCCCGATCCTCGAAGAAGTGTAAGAGCCATGCCAACGGCGCGCCGACTTCAGCGAAGCGCGGTAGAGTCGAGGTGTCCGAGCGCGGGCTTCGCCCGCGCAACGATGCCTGAGGGGAGGCAGCGAGGAGCGAGCCGCGGGCGAGCGACGAGCGTCGGAAGGGGGGCGAAGCCCCCCTCCGAGGAGGGTCCATGAAGAAGATCGAGGCGATCATCAAGCCGTTCAAGCTGGACGACGTGAAGGAAGCCCTCACCGAGATCGGCGTGATCGGGATGACCGTCACGGAGGTGCGCGGCTTCGGCCGTCAGAAGGGGCACACCGAGCTGTACCGGGGCTCGGAGTACACGGTGGATTTCCTTCCCAAGGTCAAGATCGAGGTCGTCGTCCCCGAGCATCTCGTCGACAAGGTCGTGTCCACCATCGCCGGGGCCGCCAAGACGGGCTCGATCGGGGACGGCAAGGTCTTCGTCCTGCCGATCGACGAGGCGACGCGGATCCGGACGGGCGAGACCGGAGAGTCGGCCGTCTGAGCCCCGACGCCGCGGCACTGCTGAAGGGTTCGGGCCGCGGCGCGGGTGCGCTCGCCGTCCTGCTCCGTCGAGGCGGCTTCGCGGACCCCGCCGCGGCCGGGGCGAATCTCCGCGCGCTGACCCCCACACCGCGCGATGCCGAGCTGCTCGCGCCGAGCCTGCCCCGGCTGATCGCGGAGCTCGGCGCGGCGCCGGATCCCGACATGGCGCTGAACAACCTCGAGCGCCATGCCGCCGTCGTCGACCGGGCCGTCCTCTTTCGCACCCTCGCCACGCACCCCGGGGCGATCCCGCTGCTCGCCCGCCTCCTCGGCTCGAGCCAGTTCCTGGCCGACGCGCTGCGCCGGCGGCCCCAGAACCTGGCCTGGCTCCTCGACGGCCAGACCATGCGTCAGTGGCTGGCCGACGATCTCGCCGCGGACCTGGCGGCGGCGCTGGCGCCGTTCGCGACCCGCGCGGCGCGGATGAACGGGCTGCGGCGGTTCAAGTACCGGCAGCTCCTCCGCATCGCCAGCCGCGATCTGCTCGGCGACGCCGATCTCACGGTGACCACCGAGGAGCTGTCCCACCTCGCCGACGTGTGCCTGGCCGAGGCGTGGCGCGTGTCGGAGTCGGCGGCCCGCGAGGCGTACGGTCCCCCGCTCGACCCCGACGGCCACGAAACCGGCCTGGCCGTCCTTGCGATGGGCAAGCTCGGCGGGGGCGAGCTGAACTACTCCTCGGACATCGATCTCATGTTCGTCTACGGCGCCGACGGCGAGACCGCCGGCGGCCGCGGCGGTCGGATCCCGAACGGCGACTACTTCACCCGCGTCGGCCGGGATCTGGTGGACTTCATCGAGGCGGTGACCGAGGAGGGCTACGCGTTTCGCGTCGATCTCCGCTTGCGTCCCGAAGGCCGCATGGGCCCCCTCGTGCTGTCGCTCGACGGCTATCGCGCCTACTATGCGGCGCGGGCCGAGCTGTGGGAGCGGCAGGCGCTGCTGAAGGCGCGGGTGTCCGCCGGCCACGCGCCCACGGGCGCCCGCTTCATGGAGCTGGCGCGCGAGGTGGTCTACCGCCCCGGCGTGGACCCGCGGATCGTGCGCGCCATCCGGCGGATGAAGGGCGAGATCGACCGCTCGCTGGCCAGGAAGGGCGAGGGCCGCGACAACGTCAAGCTCGGCGTGGGCGGCATTCGAGAGATCGAGTTCCTCGTCCAGGCGCTGCAGCTCCTGTACGGGGGTGACGATCCCTGGCTCCGTGACGGGCACAGCCTGAAGGCGATCTTTCGCCTCACCGAGCGCGGCTACCTGGCCCCCGAGCTGGGCCGGGCGCTCTCGGAGGCGTACGTGCACCTCCGCACGGTCGAGCACCGTCTGCAGATCCTGCACGAGTTTCAGACGCATACGCTTCCCGGCGATGCCGCCGAGCTCGGGCGCCTGGCCCGCCGGGTCGGGATCGTCGCGTCACCGCGCGGAGCGGCGCGGGAATTCCGGCGGCGCCATCGCGCGGTGACCGGGCGGGTCCACCGGGCGTTCCGTGATTTCTTTCGCGAGCGTCTCCGCGATCGTGCGCTCCGGCCGCGGCTGCCGAGCCGGCTGGCCCTGCAGGCGACGGGCTTCACCGATCCCGAGCGCGCGCGTCACAACCTGCGTCTCATCCTCGAAGGCCGGCCGCTCGTGCCCTACGCGACCGCGCTCCGCGAAGCGCTCGCCCGTCTCTTGCCGGCCTTGCTCGACGCGGTGTGGAAGAGCGGGGATCCCGACGAGGCCCTGAACCAGTTCGAGCGCTTTCTCGCCGCGGCCGGGCCCCGCGCGGGACTCGTCGAGCTGCTGGCGTCCGACGCCGACGTGCTGCACGGCGTGGTCAAGCTCTGCGCCGGCGGCGATCTGCTGACCCAGCTGCTGATCGCTCAGCCCGAGCTGCTCACCTCGCTCGCCGATCGGCGAGCGCTGCACCGGACGAAGCGCCGTCGTGATTTCCGTGTCGCGCTCGCTCCGGTCTTCGCCGTCGGGCTCGCGGGCGTCGAGCGCCGGGACCGTCTGCGGCGGCTCAAGCAGTCGGAGGAGCTGTCGGTGGTCTGGCGCTACCTCCTCGGTGTCACCGACATCGACGGCTACTCGCGGGAGCTGACGGCCCTGGCCGAGGCCGTGCTCGACGCCGGCTGGCTTCTGGCGCTCGAGCTGCTCGTCGCGCGCCATGGCGTCCCCCGGACGGCCGACGGCGCCTTCATCCCCGCCGTGGTGGTCGGTCTCGGCAAGCTCGGCGGGCGCGAGCTCACGACCGGCTCCGACCTCGACGTCTTCGTCGTCTATGGGAACACTGAAGCGTCGGCTCGTCCGTCGGACGGCCTCACCTCCTACTGCGCAGACGACGGCGAGACCGACGGCGCCGAGCGCGTCGAGGCCCATACCTTCTACGCCGCGGCGGCCGAGCGACTGGCCGGCGCCCTGGGGGACATCACGGTGGCGGGGGTCGCGTTCCCCGTCGACCTCCGCTTGCGTCCCGGCAGCAAGGGCAGCGGCTTCGCCGCGAGCCTGGCCGCCGCCGAGCGTTACTACACCGAGCACGGAGACCTCTGGGAGCGGCAGACGCTGACGCGCGCGCGCCTCGTCCTGGGCGACGGCCGCCTCGGTCGGCGGCTGCGTCGGGTGCTCCGACGCCTCGTCTACGGCGTGGCGCTGCCCGCCATTCAGGTCAAAGAGATCGCTGACGTGCGTACGCGCATGGAGATCGAGCTGGGCAAGGAGACGCCGGGACGACGCCACGTGAAGTTCGGACGGGGCGGGCTCGTGGACGTCGAGTTCCTCGTGCAGACGCTGCAGCTCCGACATGGGGCGGCCGCTCCGGCCGTTCGCGTCCCCGGAACGGTGGCCGCCCTCGCGGAGCTGGCGCGCGCGGGAGCCCTCGACGCCGACCGGGCGGAGACGCTGGCGTCCCATTACCGCTTTCTCCGTCGCGTCTCGGCCGCGCTCAGGCTCTTGTCGGTGCGCCCGTCCGACACGATCGACCTCGCCGGGCCCGTTCCCGCCCGGGTCGCCAGCGCCCTCGGCTATCCTTCGCGCGACACCTTCCTCGAGGAGTATCGTCGACGGACGGCCGCGGTGCGCGCGCTCTACGAGGAGGCGATGACGTGAGCAGCTTCTATGTGGTGGACGGGCACTCGCATCTCTTCCGCGCGTACCATGCGATCGGCTATCTCTCGACCTCCAAGGGCGTGCCGAGCCACGCCGTCCTCATCCTCAGCACGATGCTGTGGAAGCTCATCCGCGAGGAGCGTCCCGACTATCTCGCCATCGCCTGGGACCCGCCGGGGCCGACCTTCCGCGACAAGCTCTACGAGGACTACAAGGCGACCCGGACGGCCATGCCCGGCGACCTCGCCCGCCAGATCCCCTACGTGCGGCGACTGTTCGAGGCGATGCATACCCCCGTCATCGAGGTCCCGGGCTTCGAGGCCGATGACGTGATCGCGACGCTCGTGGACCGGGCGCTGACCGCGGACCAGGACGTCGTCATCGTCACGGGCGACAAGGACATGCTGCAGCTCGTGGGTCCGCGCGTCCGCGTGCTGAGCGTGCTGGGACGGACGGGCGAGCGCATCGTCTACGACGAGGCCAAGGTCCGCGAGCGCTGGGGCGTGGAGCCGCCCCAGATCGCCGACGTGCTGGCGCTGATGGGCGACGCGATCGACAACATCCCGGGCGTGCACGGTGTCGGCGAGAAGACGGCGGTGAAGCTGGTGGGGCAGTTCGGCGGCGTCGATCGTCTGTACGAGAACCTGACGCTCGTGACCGGCAAGCTGCGCGAGACGCTGGCGGCCGGGCGCAAGCAGGCCCTGCTCTCGCGGGAGCTGGCGATCCTGCGCCCGGGCGTGGACCTGCCGTTCGACCTGGAGACCTTCCGGCGAGTCGAGCCCGACTGGATGAAGCTGCGGGCGCTCTGGATGGAGATGGAGTTCACACGCCTCGTCAAGGAGCTGCCGGCGACGACCCCGGTGATGTCCGGCGAGCCCGTGGAGGCCCTCACCGACGGCGCGGCGCTGGCCCGATATCTGGAAAAGCCCGCCCCGGGCACGGCCGTCGCCCTCGAGTGGGCGGGAGAGCACCGGCCGCCCAGCCCGCGCCTCGATGCGATCGGCCTCTTCCATCCCGACGCGGGCGCCGCCTGGATCCCGGCCGACGCCACGCCGCTCGATTTCGGCGGCCGGCCCCTCGTGGTCCACGACGCCAAGCCCCTGATCGAATGGTGGCTCGAGCGGGGCCTCACGCCGCCGCCCGTGGAGGACACCGCCGTCGCCGCCTATCTGCTGAACCCGGCGCGCGCGACCTACCGGCTCGACGAAGTCTGCATGGACGCCTTCGGTGAGTGCCCGCCGACGCTCGCGGCCGGCGAGGCGACCGCGGATGTCGGGACCAAGCTCGGCGAGCGTGCCCGCTGGCTCGCTCGCTTCTGGACGTACGCCGCCGGCCAGCTCGACGAGGTGAGGCTCCGGGCGATCTACGACGAGATCGAGCGGCCCCTGGTGCCCGTGCTCGCCCTGATGGAGCGCCACGGCATCCGGGTCGATCCGGGACGGCTCGAGGCCTTCGGCAAGGAGCTGGAGCGCCAGCTCGACGATCTGACCCGCGAGATCTACGCGCTGGCCGGGGAAGAGTTCACCATCGCGTCGCCCAAGCAGCTCGCCACGATCCTGTTCGAGAAGCTCAAGCTACCCGTCATGCGGCGGACGAAGACCGGCTACTCCACCGACGCCGACGTCCTCAACGAGCTGTCGCTCGGTCATCCGCTTCCCGCGAAGGTCCTCGAGCACCGGACGCTGTCCAAGTTGAAGGGCACGTACGCCGACGCGCTCCCCGCGCTCGTGAACCCGGGCACCGGCCGCATCCACACGACCTTCAACCAGCTCGTGGCGGCGACGGGACGGCTCAGCTCGCAGGATCCGAACCTCATGAACATCCCGATCCGGACCGAGCTCGGACGCCGGATCCGCGCCGCCTTCATTCCCGAAGCGGGCTGGCGCTTCGTGGCCGCGGACTACTCGCAGATCGAGCTGCGCATCCTCGCCCATCTGTCCGCGGAGCCCGCGATCATCGAGTCGTTCCAGCGCGGCGAGGACATCCACACGCGCACGGCCTCGGAGGTCTTCAAGGTCGCGCCCGAGACCGTCACCTCGCTGCAGCGGACGATCGCCAAGAGCGCCAACTACGCGATCCTCTACGGGGTCTCCGCGTTCGGGCTGTCACAGGCAACGAAGATCGATCAGAAGGAGGCCCAGCGGTACATCAACGCCTACTTCGCCGCGCACCCGCTGGTCCGCGCCTTCATCGACCGCACGCTGGACGAGGGCCGCGAGCGCGGGTACGTCTCGACGCTCCTGGGACGCCGCCGCTACCTGCCGGACCTGCGCAGCGGCAACCCGGTGGCCCGGAACGCCGCCGAGCGGATGGCCATGAACGCGCCGGTGCAGGGGACGGCCAGCGACATGATCAAGATCGCGATGGTTCGCGTGCACGAGGCCCTGCGCGCGCGCGGGCTGCGGGCGCGCATGCTCTTGCAGGTGCACGACGAGCTCCTCTTCGAGGCCCCGCCCGAGGAGGTCGAGGTCGTCGAGGCCCTGGCCCGGGACATCATGGCAGCCGCCGTGCCCCTGTGCGTTCCCGTCGTCGTCGACGTCAAGTCCGGCAAGGACTGGTCCGAGGTGTGACGCCGCCCCGACCGTTTCTGCTCGTCGGGCTCACGGGCGGCATCGCGACGGGCAAGAGCACGGTCGCCAATCTGCTGCGTGATCTCGGTGCCGAGATCATCGACGCCGACGTGCTGGCGCGGGAGGTCGTGGAGCCCGGCGAGCCGGCGCTCGACGAGATCGTGGCCGAGTTCGGGCGGGGCGTGCTGGAACCGACCGGGCGCCTCGACAGGAAGGCGCTCGGCGCGATCGTGTTCGCCGAGCCCGAGCGCCGGCGGACGCTGGAGGCGATCACGCATCCCCGGATCCGCGAGCGCTTCCAGCGCGGGCTCGACGCACTCGCCGCGCGTGACTTCCGCGGCCTCGTGTTCTTCGACGCCGCCGTGATGATCGAGAGCGGCAATTACCGCAACATGGACCGGCTGGTGGTCGTCGTCGCCGACGAGCCCACGCAGATCGCGCGGCTCATGGCCCGCGACGGCGTCGATCGCGAGGAGGCGCTACGCAAGATCAGGAGCCAGATGCCGCTGGCCGAGAAGGCTAAGCTCGCCGACTACGTCATCGACAACTCGGGCGAGCCCGCGGCCACGGCGGCGCGGGTGCGAGCGGTCCACCAGGCCCTGCTCGCCGACGCGGGGGCCCGGGCCAGGTGAGTGCCCGGCGCCGCGCCCTGGGCCAGCACTTCCTGCGCGATCCCGCCGTCGCCGGGGCCGTCGTCGACCTCGTCGCGCCCGCGTCGAACGACCTGGTCGTCGAGATCGGGCCAGGCCAGGGCGCGCTCACGGGCGAGCTCGAGCGTCGGGCGGGCCGCCTGCTCGCCCTCGAGGTGGATGGAGAGCTCGCGGCTCGCCTCCGCCCGCGGTTTCCGGGCGCCGAGGTCGTCGAGACCGATGCGCGGACGTGGGACTACGGCGCGCTGGAGCGACCGCCGGGGGGACGCGTGCTGGTCGTCGGCAATCTGCCGTATAGCGTCGGCAAGCCGATTCTCATGGCCCTGGTCGCCGCCCGCACGGCCATCGACGCGATGGCGCTGATGCTCCAGCGCGAGGTGGCCGATCGCGTCGCCGCCGCCCCGGGAAGCCGGACCTACGGCAGCATGTCGGTCCTGACCCAGCTCTACTGCGACGTTCGAGTGGCGTTGAGGGTTCCCCCCGAGGCCTTCCGGCCCCCTCCCAAGGTCGATTCCGCGGTGATCCACCTTGCCGTCCTGCCGGCTCCCAGGGTGGCCCTGGCCGACGAGCGGCGGTTTCACGTGGTGGTTCGGGCCGCCTTCGCCCAGCGCCGGAAGACCCTGGCCAACGCGCTGACCGCCGGCCTCGGGCAGCCGGCCGAGGCGATCCGGGCCGCGGCGGAGGCAGCCGGGATCGACCCCTCGAGGCGGGCCGAGACCCTGACGATTCTTGAGTTTGCCGCGCTGACGGCTCGGCTATCCTGATGGGGTGTCCAAGCGGCTACTCGCCCTGGCCCTCCTCTCCCTGGCCCTCGCCGGCGGGCTCGCGACCAAGCTGTGGCGAGGACCCGGTGAGGTTCGGACGTCTCCGCCACCCGTCGGGCTGGTAGAGCTCCCTCCCGGGGCGGACCCGGACCAGGACCAGCCCGACCCTCCGGCGATACGGGTCGAGACGGTCGACCTCGAGCGCGGTGACACGCTCGTCCGGGCGCTTGGACGCGGCGGCATGGACGGGCAATCGGCGAACGAGATCGGGCGGCTCCTCAGGAAGAGCGGAGCCGATCTGAGGCGTCTGCGCCCGGACGACAGCCTGACGGTCACCTGGGCGGGGGAGCGCCCGGTATCGGTCACCTGGGAGGCGAACGCCTGGCTGACGTTCGCCGCGGATGCGACGGAGCAGGGCTGGGACGTGCACCGGTTCGAGGTCCGCCCGCAGGTCCGCGTGGAGCCGGTCCGGGGGCAGGTCCTCAGCTCGCTGTTCCAGGCCGTCGAGGACGTGCGGGAGTCGCCGCAGCTCGTGCTCCGCCTGGTCGAGATCTTCTCCTCCGAGCTCGACTTCACCGCCGACACGCGACCGGGTGATCGGTTCCGGCTCCTCGTCGAGAAGCGCTATGCCGGCGATCGCTTCGTCGAGTACGGCCGCATCCTCGTCGCGCA
>Ga0137374_10006430_pt1 | contig 13982 bp, 10 predicted proteins | sample SagtaG_20_FD_104811 | JGI IMG/M metagenome (GOLD analysis project Ga0137374, IMG submission 104811) | Vadose zone soil microbial communities from Sagehorn Ranch, Mendocino, California, USA - Sage1_R_100_16 metaG | ecosystem: Environmental > Terrestrial > Soil > Vadose zone | place: USA...
CGCACGCGCCAATCCTGGTTCGCGCTCGGTGCAGGTTGGCGCGCGCGAAGTGCTGCACGAGCACCGACTTGCCGACGCCCGCCTCTCCGCCCAGGAGCACCAGGCGACCCTGGCCGGCGAGGACATCGGCAAGGAACCCGTCGAGGCGGTCGAGAAACTGCTGTCGCTCGACCAGGCCCACGGGCTGTTCGGTCGAGGTCGACGTGCCCGAGCCTTTGGTTACCGCGGACGCGAGGCTCGACTCAGATACCGCTGTCGCACGCGCCGCCAGGAGCAGCGCCGCGCGGGCCGAAACATCCAGATCGAGCGCTTCGACCAGCCGAGCAAACGTGGCCGGATGTGGCACGCGCCGCACCCCGCGCTCCATGTCGGAGATGCCGCGCACGCTCAACCCGGCGCGCTCCGCCAACGCCTCCTGCGACAGACCCGCAAACAACCGATGGTGGCGCAGGAGCGCCGCGAATTCCTGGGTCGATTTCAACGTCACCCGTGAGCAGCGTCCGAACGCCGCGCGCAGCATACCATCGCCTACTGGCGCTCTAAAGCGGACGCCGCTTGGTCTTAGAATCGACAGCGTGACCGGGTCTGACCTCGACGCTATCGGGTTGCTGCAGGATGCGGCGCGGCGGTCGCTGTATGCATATGTCGTGGCGCAGGGGCGCGAGGTCAGCCGCAACGAAGCGGCCGAGGCGGTCGGGCTGCAGCGCACGCTGGCCGCGTTCCACCTCGATCGACTCGCCACCGCGGGGCTGCTGGATGTCTCGTATCGGCGACTGAGCGAGCGCACGGGGCCTGGCGCGGGGCGGCCGGCCAAGCTGTACCGCCGCGCCGCGACTGACCACACGGTGTCACTACCACCTCGCGACTACCTGCTCGTTGGGAAAATCCTGGCGGAAGCAATCGAGCGCAGCGGAGCCGAAGAGACGCTGTACGGCACCGCGCGCGAGCAGGGTGCGGCGGCAGGCCGAGCGCTTGCGCGGTCGAGCGGCCTGACCCTTGACGATCTGCGGCGCGACCTCGCCGAGCGCGGGTACGAGCCATACCAGGACGGGTCGCGGCTGCGATTGCGGAACTGTCCGTTTCACGCGGTGGCGCAGGAGTTTCCGGTGGTGGCGTGCGGCATGAACCTGGCGCTGCTGGAGGGGATGCTGTCAGGCGGTGGGCTGGACGGCGCGTACGTGGCGCGGCTGGATCCGCGACCGGGCGAGTGCTGCGTTGCGCTGCATTCTAAAAACAATGTAAATTGACATAGTGACCCACCACCTGGCTGTCTTCAACGTCGGCCGCCCCACCGCGCCGCTCGACTCGGCGCAGCTCAAGGCGTTCATGGACGGGCTCGATCCGATCAACGCGCTGTCGGAGCAAGCGCCGGGGTTCGTCTGGCGCTACACCGCCGAGGGCACCAACAACGCCACTGCCGATCGGCCGTTTGGCGACGATGTCATCGTCAACTTCGGCGTCTGGGAGTCGCGCGAGCATCTGTGGGACTTCGTGTATCGCACCGAGCACCTCGACTTCCTGCGCCGCCGCCGCGAGTGGTTTCAGCACATGGACGAGCCCTACCTGGTGCTGTGGTGGGTGCCCGCCGGGCACATCCCATCGATGGCCGAAGCCCTCGCGAAGCTGGCAGAGATACGCCGCGAGGGTCCAACCCCCGCGGCGTTCACGTTTCGCGAGCCGTTCGATCCGCCGAGCGCACTCGCACCCAGTACGAGTACGGCTACGGAACCCTCCCGACCTGGAACTTGAGGGCGTATCCCCGAGGCTCAGGCCGCGCCGACAGTCTCAGTACCCGCGGACCGTACAATCCCAGTGCCGAGCGCCAGGAACGAGACGTTTCAGGCTCGGGTCCTCAATTGGCACGCACTTCGCGACATGCGTAAGACCGCGCCCTCGTCGCCCAGCCTGTTAGTACTACTCAAAACGAAGCGAACATCATTGACATGCAGGGCGTCCGGCCTTTAGATGGTCCGAGCCAAGTCGCAGCCGACACGAGGTGGAGGAGCAAGCTCTGCCAAGCGCTCTTCGGAGCGTTCTGGGCGAGCCGTTGCGAGGGAGCGTAAAGTGCCGACTCTTGATGAGCCCACGAATACCAGGCAACTGACCCCGAAGGAGCTCGCTCGGGAGGTGGCAAAGGCCGTGCTCTTCTTTCCGGGTACGTTGCGAGCAGTTCGCGCGGCGCGGCAGGCCAGGATCGCAGGCAAGACGGTCCGCCACGAGCCGTCGAAGTCCCCCGACCCCAAATCGGCATAGAGACGATAATGCGTCGTCTGGATGCCGAGATCGGTTGAGAAACCTCCGCACGTTCAGGCATACCTGGATGTTTTGCCGCCCGAGCTTCGTGCGCCGCTAAATCAGCTGCTCGACTATCTTGGGTCCGCGGATGCAGATCCTCCTGCACCTTGGGGAGATGCTGAAATAGACACCATCGAGGGCAGAATTTCCTCCATCGCCGACTTCGACACCGGGGCATTTGCCGTGTATCAAGACCTCGAAGATGCCGATGTGCGGCTTATCGCAAATCTGGGCTTTACGGAGCACTACAAATCCACGTTGAATTCCGCGTGCTCAAACGCCCAATTCTGGAATGATGCCGGACGCCCAGCTCAGGTGCTGCTGCCGAGCGTCGGGAAGCCTGATCACCGGTTTCGCCTCGGGGCGACGTCAACTACCGCGTGTCCTCGCTCGTTGACGTAGCATCTCATTTCAAGGATCTTCTCGAATCTGAATCCCAATCTACTGCGGAACGATAGAACGGCATAGCCCGTTGGTGGTTTGTCTTTCTCCCACTCTATCGTCAGCTCGTAGATGCGGTCAGGTCGCACATTCAGATAGCCGTCCTTCGGATACCGGTGCGTCCAGTTCGCGCAGCGAATGATACGCGTACGCTAGCGCAATGAAGGCGACAATGTCCGCAATGATTTGCAATAAGCCGGCTATTCCAGCCCAGAGCCGACTCTGTAAAAAGCAGAACCATTCAGTACATTGATCCGCGGCGATCTTGTGCGGTCGTCATATCGGACAGCACTGGCGCTCCAATTGTGCACGACCGCGCACCCGCCCCTGGCTCCAGGTTTTAGACCAGGCGCACCTCGACACCGGCGTGGCGGAGGTCGGCCACGATGTTCGGCTCGGCAGCAGAGTCGGTGATCACCGCGTGCAGGTCGGCGAGTGGTACGAACGTGGCCAGGCTCACTTCACCCAGCTTGGTGTGATCGACCACCGCCACCACCCGCTCGCAGACGCCGGCCATCGCGCGCTTCATCTCGACTTCCTGCAGGTTGACGTCGGTCAGCCCGTGACTCACGGTCAGGCCGCGACTGCCGAAGAAGCCGACGCTCGCGTGTACCTTGCCGAGCAGGTCTGCCGCGAGGGCACCGGTCAGCGACACGGCGGTGGCGCGCAGTTGTCCGCCAGTGAGGATGGTCGAGACGCCGGGCACGTCGAGCAGTTCGAGCGCGGTATGCACGCCGTTGGTGATGACGGTCACATCGCGCAGCGTTCCCCGCGCGCGCACGGCGCGAGCGATCTGCAGAGCGGTGGTGGAAGCATCGAGCACGACCGATTGACCGTCCTGGAGTAGGTCGGCAGCGGCCAGGCCGATGCGACGCTTCAGGTCGACATTCGAAACCTCACGGGTTGCGAATGTCAGTTCAGACGAAGGTCGGCGAGGCACGGCCGCGCCGCCGTGGGTGCGTACCAGCAGCCCCCGCTGCGCCAGCGCTGCCAGATCGGCGCGAATGGTCACTTCCGAGACCCCGAACAGGGTTTTCAGCTCTGAGACGAGCGCGTCGCCGCGCTCGTGAACCAGGCCGAGAATGCGCTCACGGCGCTCAGCCGTGCCCCCCAGCCCCGCCCCTGCCATCGGGGGCACATTATTAGGGTTCTCCGCGGACCGCGGTCAATCGACGGCGGTGTGTTTTCGGTTGTATGCGAGCCGAAAAGGCGGGCCATGTCACAAGTTGGCCGTATCCTGCGCCCCAGCCGTCGCCGGGTGCGTCAAATCTACGCAGCCGATCATGCGCGAACGCGAGTCGACGAAAGGCGACACCAATGACCCTTGCGTGGGGCGAGATCTATAACGTTGTGGTCAGGGGGTGCTGGGCGATCTTCTTCGTGGTCTGGACGGCCGGCGCCGTTTACAACCTGCTCAAGGGGCCGCCGACAGAGCAACGCAGGCTCGGCCTGAGCGCCTGGGTCGTCGGGATTGCGCTGATCGTGGCCGCGAGGATCCTGGTTCCCAGGGCGGTGTGGGCAGAGCTCACCCTGGATGCTGCGCTGGTGCGCGGCGCGGGGGTCGTGTTGCTCGTGCTTTCCACGCTGTTCACAGTCTGGGCACGGCTGAGCCTGGGAACGATGTGGTCATCCTTGGCAGTGATCAAACACAAACATCAGCTGCGCACGACCGGCCCGTACGCGATCACGCGCCACCCGATCTATACGGGCATCCTGGGCATGCTGCTCGGCACGATGCTGATGAGTGATTTGGGCGTGTGGGTCTTCTACTTCGCAGTCGCCGTCGTACTCTTGACGATCAAAGCCTCAGTCGAGGAGCGGTTGCTGCTGGAGCAGTTTGGCGGCACGTACCGCGACTACCAGCACCGAGTTGCCCAGCTGATACCCAATCCGCTGCACCTCGGCCGCGAACGGTCCACGTAAGCGGCAACGCCGAAAACGACGACTGGTCTTTTCCCCCGCACGGACGCGACGACCGGTCTCCCCGGCAGGGACGCGACGACCGGTCCTCCCCTGAAGAGGCCTAGCCGCGGCCGGCGGTTTTGCGGCCTAGCTCGAGCGCTTTGTAGCTGCGCTCCGGCGAGGCCATGAGCCAGCGGAAGCCCATGTCTAGCAGGCGCTCGACGTTGCTCGCGTCGACGTGTGGATGGCCGCACACGACGCCCGCGTCCTTGCAAATCGAGACGATCTCCTGGATCGCCGCGGCCACGCTGGGGTGCTCGTACTGACGCGGGAAGCCGAGGTCCTGGGACAGGTCGCCTTCGCCGATCAGGACGACGCCGATCCCGGGCACCTCGCGCAGGATCTGGCGCAAGTTCTGGATAGCGCGCGCTTCCTCGCACATGATCACCACCAGAATCTCGCCGTCCGAGGCGAGAGGCCACACATCCGCGCGCGAGTAATAATCGGGCTGCGAGACGCCCCAGTAGCGCGCGGCCGCCGCCGGCGCATCTCCCCGCTGGCCTGCCGGGTCGAACCGCGGAGCCGATGTCGGCCGCGGATAGCGGCACGCGGCGACCGCGTTGCGCGCATCCTCGACCGTGCTCACGTGCGGCCATACCACGCCGTACACCCCCGAGTCGAGCACCTGCTTGGCTACCCACTGGTTGGCCTCGCCACCGTTGGGCGGAATCCGCACCATGGGCGTGACCGCGGGCGCGACCGAGCCGCTCTGCGCGATCTGACGTCGATTCAGCATGTACTGCAGGCAGTCGCGCAGCAGGCGGACGTCGTACGGCCCATGCTCCATCTCGAAGACCACGGCGTCATAGGCGGCGTCGCCGATGGCCTGCGCACTGGCCGTATCGGCTGCCGAAAAGGTCACGAAGGCGGGCTGTCCCTGTTCGATGGCGCGAATTGCGCCGTTGAGGCGAGGAACGCTCGGCATCAGGCGCCCACCGCGGCCGCGACCGGTGTAAAGGCAGGCATGACCTCGCGCGCGAACAGGCGTAGCTGCGCTTTCCAATCGCTGGCGGTCATGCCTTCGGGCCAGTGCAGGACGATGTGCTCGAGGCCTGGATATTCACGCTGGAGGTCCTCGAGCAGTTCGATGACGCGCGACGGAGGACCAACCAGCCACGCCTTCTGGCGCACACCCTCCTCGATGGTTGGCACGCCTGCCGGGGCGCCGGGAGTGCCCCAGGTGCGGCCGTGCTCATCGGCGTAGCGCACGAAGCCGAACGGCGCGAACCACTTGTAGCGCTCGTCGTGATACGGCCTGACTCGGTCGATCGCCTCTTCGAGCGTGGGCGCCAGATACAGCCCGCCGCCCCAGGCGAGGTCCTCGCCAGGCATGAGGTGGCGGCCGACCTTAGCTGCCTCGTCGCGAAACTGGGCGAAGATCTGCCGCGTGATCGATTCGCCATTGAGCGTGACCATGCCCTTGATGCCATGCTGGACCATGAAGGGAATCGACTTGCCGCTGGCAATCGCCTGCCAGATCTCGACGGGTCGGTTCACGGGTCGCGGCACGACGGTCAGGTTGCTGGGCTGATAGCCGCGAAACGGCACCTCGGCAGGGATCGTGTAGTAGCGGCCCTTGTGGCTCCACGCTTCCTGGTCGAAGGCCTTGAACAGGATCTCCATCTGCTCGCGGAACAGTGCCGCGTTGGCTTCGGTGTCCAGAAGCGGACCGCCGAGGGTCTCCACCTCTCGCGTCTGGTAACCGCGGCCCACACCTAGCACCACCCGACCGCGGGTCAGGTAGTCGGCCATGGCGTAGTCCTCTGCCATCCGAATCGGATGCCAGGCAGGGGTGACGTTGAACGCGCAGCCGAACTTCAGCCGACGGGTCTGCGTGGCCAGGTAGGTGCCCATCAAGATCAGGTTGGGGATGACTTCGTAGCCTTCGCGCTGGAAGTGGTGCTCGGCCATCCACAGTGTGTCGTAGCCGAGCTCATCCATCGCGTGCGCGACGTCTTCGGCCATGGCCATGCCCTCGACCAGTCGCTCGTTGGGATAGCAGCGCTCGTCGGCGGGTGTGCCGTCACGGCCGATGTTCTCGAGGGCGATGTGACCGACGTACAGAACCGAGAACTTCTTGATCATGGCTGAACCACTAGCTGCGAGCCGACCACGACGTTCCACGGTCTGATCCGCCAGTGGGTTACCAGGCCGTTGGTCACATACGGGTCGTTGCGCACGAACTCCTCGACCACCGAGCGGTCCGCTGCGCTGAAAACAAGTGCCGCGCCGTCGACAGGATCGTCGAACGCTCCGCCCAGCACGAGCTCGCCGCGCGCTACGGCTTCGCCGGCTACGGCCAGGTGGGCTTCGCGAAAAGCAGTTCGGCGGGCCACGTAATCGTTCACGACGTCGTACAGCAGCAGGTAGTACATCACACGCTCAGCAATTATCGCTTGCTAGCATCAGCGGCCGTGCTCGCGTCTGACTCGATCGATCCGCGTGGCTCGATCGCCTGGCGGCTCGTCGGCCCGCACCGCGGCGGCCGTGTCACCTCTGTCGTCGGCCACCCATTCGAACCCCAGGTCTTCTACTTTGGCCACTGCTCGGGTGGGGTCTGGAAAACGGTCGACGGCGGGCGGTTCTGGGAGAACGTCTCGGATGGGTATTTCCAGACCGCGGCGGTGGGCGCGTTAGCGATCGCCCCATCCGATCCGAACGTGCTGTTCGCGGGCATGGGCGAGAGCACGATTCGCGGCAACGTCTCACACGGAGATGGGGTGTACCGCTCGACCGATGGCGGTCGAACGTGGGCTCACTGCGGCCTGGGAGAGACGCGCCACATCGCCAAAGTGCGCATCCATCCGACCGATCCGAACCTGGTCTACGTGGCTGCCCTTGGCCACGCGTACGGCCCGAATGTCGTGCGGGGCATCTTCCGCTCGCGCGACGGCGGCCAGTCGTGGCAACACATCCTGTTCCGAAGCAAGCACGCTGGCGCAGTCGACCTGAGCCTCGACTCGACCAACCCGCGCATCATGTACGCCGCGTTGTGGGAGGGCGGGCGTACACCGTACAGCCTGTCGAGTGGCGGTCCCGGCAGCGGATTGTTCCGTTCAACTGATGGCGGCGATTCCTGGCTCGAGATCACCGCGCATCGCGGGCTGCCGCGTGGCCTGTGGGGCAAGCCCGGCATCGTCGTGTCGCCAGCCAATCCCGATCGCGTGTGGGCTCTGGTCGAAGCGGCCGACGGCGGGCTCTTTCGGTCTGACGACCGCGGTGACACGTGGACCCGCATCAGCGAGGAGCGGCGCATCTGGCAGCGCTCGTGGTACTTCATGCACCTGTTTGCCGACCCCGCGGATCAAGAGACGGTCTGGGCGTTGAACGTCCAGGCCTGGCGGTCAACCGACGGGGGTCGCCACTTCGAGGCCGTGCCCACGCCGTTCGAGGACCAGCACGATCTGTGGATCGATCCACACTCGCCGAGCCGGATCATCGAGGGCAACGACGGTGGCGCGTGCGTCAGCTTCAACGGCGGTGCCTCGTGGTCTTCGCAGTACAACCAGCCGACGGCGCAGTTCTATCACGTGGTTACCGACAACCAGGTGCCGTATCGGCTGTACGGGGCGCAGCAGGACATCAACACGCTCAGCGTGCCCAGCCGCTCGTACAACGCGGCGATCAGCGCCGCGGACTGGTACACCGTTGGGGGTGGCGAGAGCGGCCACGTCGCGGTCCGCGCCGACGATCCGAGCGTCGTCTACGCTGGTAGCTTCGGCGGCCACCTGACCCGCTATGACCATCGCACCGGTCAGGTCCAGGACATCTCCGTGTGGCCCGACGATCCCATGGGCTGGGCAGCCGGCGACCTGAAGTACCGCTTTCAGTGGACCTTCCCTGTCGTGACGTCAGCCCACGATCCGGAGGTCGTCTACGTCACCTCGCAGCACGTGCACCGCTCGCGCGATGGCGGCATGTCCTGGACGGTGCTGAGTGGCGATCTGACCCGTGCCGACCCGGCCACCCTGGGTCCATCAGGCGGACCGATCACCCGCGACAACGTCAGCACCGAGTACTACGCGACGATCTTTGCCTTCGCCGAGTCGCCACTCGACGCGGCGGTGCTGTGGGCAGGCTCGGACGATGGGCTGATTCACGTCTCGCGGGATGGCGGCCAGACCTGGCACGACGTGACGCCGCTGAGCTTGCCGGAGCACGCCTTGATCAGCACCATCCAGCCGTCGCCACACGCGGTCGGGACGGCGTACATGGCGGCGACGTGCTACCGCTCCGATGACTTCGCGCCGTACCTGTATCGGACTGCTGACTTCGGCGCCACGTGGGCAACGATTGTGGACGGTATCGCCGACGGCGACTTCACGCGCGTGATCCGCGAGGACCCGGCGCGGCCAGGACTGCTGTACGCGGGCACGGAAACCGGTATCTACGTCTCACTCGACGCGGGTGCCGCATGGCAGTGGTTCCAGGGCAATCTGCCCATCGTCCCGATCCATGACCTGGCGGTGAAAAACGGCGACCTGATTGCCGCGACGCACGGCCGCTCGTTCTGGATCCGCGACGACGTCACGCCGCTGCACGAGTGGAGCGCCGAGTTGAGCGGTCGGCCCGCGCACCTGTTCCAACCGCGCACAGCGGTGCGCTTCCGGTCCATCCAGGGCTTTAGCCTGCCGCACGCAGCGGGGCGCAACTCGCGGCTGATCGGGCCACTCCACATCACCTACCGCTCGCAGGACGACCGCGAGATCCTGCTCGATGCCGGCACGAACCCGCCGGATGGTGTCCTCGTCACGTACTGGCTTGGCCAGGACGCTCCTGAGTCGGTCGCGCTCGTATTCACCGACGCCGCCGCTCGGACGATTGCGGAGCTCACCGACCTGCCACGTGATGCCGGTCTGCACCGTGTCGTCTGGGACGCGCGCTACCCGGAAGCGACTGCCGTCGAGGGTGCGACGTTCTGGGAGGGCGGGACTGATGGACCGCTTGCGCCACCTGGCACGTACGCAGTGCGCATGACGGTCGGTGAGAGCACGCTGGAGCGGTCGTTCGAGATCGTGGCCGACCCGCGCGTAGCTGCGTCCACCGAAAAGCTGCGGGAACAGTTCGACCTCCTGCTGCGGATCCGCGACAAGCTCTCAGAAACCCACGCGGCGGTCAATCAGATTGCCGATCTGCGCTCGCAGCTCGACGCCTGGCGGACACGCGTCGCGGCCCATCCCGATCTGGTGCAGGAGGTAGCGGCGCTCGTCGAGCGGTTGACTGGTATCGAGGAGCAGCTGATCCAGCGCGCGCCGGGTCTGACATACAACAACCCCATTCGCCTGAATGCCAAGCTGGCGGCGCTGAGTGCGATGGTCGGTGCGGCCGACGCCCGACCGACCAGCCAGACGCACGAGGTATTCGCGGAGCTGTCCCGACAGGTCGACGAGCAGCTGGCGCGGCTCGCGGCAGTGATCGCCAGTGATGTGACCGCGCTGAACCAGCGTCTCAGCGAGCGTGGGCTGGGTGCGATAGCGGCACTCTGAGGTCGTCCTCAGCTATCTCCACTCCCAGTCCTGAGCATTTCAGAAGCCTGTCCATCCCCGAAGGGCTCCGACCCGCGCGCGCATCTCCCTGCGTGAGCACCAGCCGGAACGAGACCGGTCGGCACCCCTTCGGGGGGAGTGGCGTACCTCTAAGTGAGAGCGTGCCTGAACCCTCGCGAAGCGACCGCGCGTGCCCTGCCGTTGCACCTTCGAAAACGAGACCGGTCAACGCCCCTTTCGGGGGAGGGGGGACGGCAGTTGCTAGTCCCTTCGGGGCGTGCCTCGAGCGGCTAGCGGAGCGGCAGATGAGTAGGGCATATAAGTTGTTTCCCCCATTCGAGAGCGCACGCGTGCGCGTAGGCTGCCGCGGTGGAAACGCCTATTGCAATCAATCCCGCCAACCGCTGGGTTCTGCCCGGTCTGGTGGCGGCAACGTTCTTGAGCTTGCTGCACTATCTTGCTTTCAGCCCTCTGCTGCCCGCCATCGCAGCCGACCTGCGGGTCGAAGTTGGCCAGCTCGGCCAACTGCCAGCCGCGATCGGAGTGGGCGCGGCCATCATCGGTCTCCTCGCCGGGCCGCTTGCCGACAGGTACGGCAAGCGCCGCACGCTGCTGATCGGCGTGCTGGCGCTGGTCGCGAGCGCCGCGGGCCTGGCGGTCCTGCCTGGTCTGGCGGCGCTGCCACTGGTCGCGCTGCTGGCGGCAGTCGGCCGCGCAACCGTGTACCCGCTCGCCCTGGCCATCACCAGCGCTGAATACGAAGGCGACGCGCAGCGGGTGGCCGTGAGCCGCGTCACGTCGAGCCTCGGGGCGGCGCCCATCATCGGCGTACCTTTGGTGACCGCGGTGGCGACGGCGCTCGACTGGCGGGCGGCCTGGCTCGCGCTCGCCATGGTGACCGCCGTAGCGCTGCTGTGCCTGTGGCAGGTCTTGCGGGCAGCCCGAGCGAATCGCGCGCCACGCACCAGCCGCCGCGCCTCCGGTGGCCGACTTTTCGCGGCGTACACGCCGCTCGTCAGGCACCGACCATCCCTGGCACTCCTGGGTTCGACCTTCACGATGAGCGCCGGCGGCTGGGCGGTCTGGACCTACCTGGGCGCCTTCGTCGTGCAGCGCCATGGTTTTTCGATGCAGGAGGCGGGCTGGGCATGGACGGTCGTCGGCGTTGGCCTGTTCTCGGGCACGTTCCTCATGGGCGGACGGCTCGGACGTGGACCGCTGGACCGGCTGTTCCTGCTGGGTGCCCTCGGAGCGGGAGCGTTCCTGGGTGCCTCGGTGATAGTGCCGATGGCGAGCTGGCTCGCGGTCGGACTGATCGGCGCTGGAACACTGCTGCACGGTGTGACGCAGGTCATTACGGCCGTCTGGCTGCCGCAAAGCGCACCGATCGGCAAAGCGGCGACGATGACGGTGCGCGGCGCCGCGTCGAGCCTGGGAGCAGCGAGCGGAGCCGCGTTGGGCGGCCTTCTGCTGGCAAGTTCGGGGTTCGCGGCGCTGGGCGCGAGCGCTATCGCTTTCTGCGCCCTCGCAGCCGCGTTGACGTTGTGGGGACGCACGCCGAACAAGCGTGCGGATGAAGCTCAGGCGACGGCGGCGGTGCGACTGGCGGGCTGGCTGAGCATGCCCGCCAGGGCGACCCACGCGGCGACCTGGGCCCGAGAAGAGAGTCCGAGTTTGTCGAAGATGTGCTGGACGTGGTTGTCAGCGGTGCGCAGCGCGATGATGAGCTCCGCCGCGATCTGTCTGTTTGTCAGGCCGTGGGCAATGAGCACCGCGACTTCGCGCTCGCGCGCGGTGAGTCGCGCGGCGGAGAGTCCCCATGCTCGCTGCTCGCGATGATGTTCGGCCAGCCAGCGTCGGCGAAAGACCGCGGCGGTGCGGGACGTGTTGAGGAGCGCGGCCATCGCGCCCCCGGAATGGCTGTTCGACATGCCTGCCAGACTAGAGTGAGCGATCGTGGCTGCCCACGTCGGTGGGCAACACGCTACCCACGCAATCCCTGCACTTTCGCGCGGCAGCCGATGATATGCTGCCGTCGCTCGGTGGGATCGTAGATCGTGGTGGCTTCAAAACCGTCGCAGGACTTCGCCTCCCTGCTTCGGCGTCACCGATTGTTGGCGGGACTGTCCCAGGAAGCGCTGGCCGAGCGCGCGCGGCTCAGCGTGCGGGGCATCTCGGATCTCGAGCGTGGCGTTCGGCGGGCACCGCATCCGGGAACCATCATGCAGCTCGCCGAGGCGCTCGACCTGGACGCGGCGGCCCGTGAGGCGATGCTCCTCGCGGCGCGCGGTCCCCAGAGCACTGGGACGACGCACGAGCCCGCGCGTGAGGACTCGCCTGAAGAGTCCCGCGCGGAGCCGCCGAAGGCCGCGCTCGACGCGCGAGCTGAAGAGCGCCGCTGGGTCACCGTGCTCGCCGTGCAGTTGGGCGGCTTCGCCGCCTCGCCGAGCGGCTCGACCCCGAGGACCTGCGCGCGCTGGCCGATCGCTACGCCGACACCATGTCCGCCGAGATTCAGCGCTTCGATGGCACGGTCCTGCGCACCACTGGCGAGTCCATCCTCGCGGTATTCGGTGCGCCAGTAGCCCACGAGGACGATGCCGAGCGAGCGCTGCGCGCGGGCCTGGCCATCCGCGACTGCCGATTGTCGTTGCCACCCGAGAGCCGCGGAACGCAGCTCCAGGTGGGAGTTGGCCTGCACACCGGTGAAGTGCTGGCGGGTTTGCAAGGTCCCGATCCGCGGCGCCACTACGAGGTCAGCGGCGCGCCGGTGAGCGTTGCCATCGGCCTGGCCAGCTCCGGCGTGGCGACGGCGGTTCTCGTCGGCGAACAGACGTACCGCGCGACGTATCAGCATGCGCGATACCGGTCGATGCCGCCGGTGCAGGCGCGCGACTGGAACCGGGCCGTGGCCGCCTGGGAGGCGCTGGAGGTTACGCCCGACCCGGCCTCGCGGGCGCTCGGCCATGCACCGTTCGTGGGTCGCGACGCGGAGCTGGACGTCGTGGTTGGTGCGCTCGCGCGGGTCATGCGCGAACAGCGGCCCCACCTGGTGAGCGTGCTCGGCGAGGCGGGCATTGGCAAGTCGCGTTTGATCGCTGAATTCGAGCGGCGCGCGCGGGCATCAGCCGACGTCAAGCTGCTGCGCGGACGCTGCCTACCGTACGGCGAGGTCGTTGGCTATCGGGCGCTGGCCATGGCGTTGTACGACCTGGCTGGTATCACGCCAGAAGACGCCGCCGAGGAGGCACGTTCCAGGCTGCGCCAGGTCGTGAGCAGTGCGCTCGAGGCGCCTGCGACCTCCTCCGACGTGCGCGACATCGAGCGGCATCTGGCGCTGCTGTGCGGCCTCGATACCGAAACCGATCGCGTCGGCAGCCAGACCGACGAGCGCACCATGTACGTTGCGGTCCGACGCTTCCTGGAGGCGCTGGCCAGGGCTCAGCCGCTCTGTCTGCTGATCGAGGACCTGCACTGGGGCGATGAAGCGCTGCTGAGCCTGCTCGAGCACGTCGCGGAGCGCGCGCTCGCGACGCCGCTGTTGATCGTGACGCAAGCACGGCCTGAGCTGTTGGAGAAACGCCCGACGTGGGGCGGTGGCATCCGCGAGTTCACCTCGTTGCAGCTCGAGCCGCTCGACGCCGAGTCCGGTCGGGCGTTGGCTGGAGCGTTATGTCGCGAGCGCGGCCTGTCGGCTTCCGATGCGGAGCAGATCAGTCGCGTGGCCGGCGGCAATCCCCTGTTCGCCGAGGAGCTGTGCGCGGCGATGGCGGAGGGCAGCGAGACCGGGGGTGTGCC
>Ga0137374_10006431_pt1 | contig 13981 bp, 9 predicted proteins | sample SagtaG_20_FD_104811 | JGI IMG/M metagenome (GOLD analysis project Ga0137374, IMG submission 104811) | Vadose zone soil microbial communities from Sagehorn Ranch, Mendocino, California, USA - Sage1_R_100_16 metaG | ecosystem: Environmental > Terrestrial > Soil > Vadose zone | place: USA...
CTGACGAGCTGGGTCGCATCGTTCGGGGGAGTGATACGCGACAACGCCGGCGTGAAAGAATACGGTGTTCTATTCACCGTAACGCTCAAGGCATTCCCGAAATTTGGATTCGATTTGAATTTCGATCCCAGCTCCGAGGGACAATGAACGAACGTGCGCAAACAATGTTAGGCCCATTGGGTTCATTACGCCCTTTGCGTTGCGATTGAGTCACGGCGCCGGTTCCATCGCTTATGGATCTTGCAATTATCGGTTCGGGTTACGTTGGTCTTGTGACCGGCGCGTGCTTTGCCGATGTCGGTCATAACGTCATTTGCGTCGATAACGACGCGCAGAAGATCAAACTACTGCAAGGCGGCCACGTGCCGATATATGAGCCCGGCCTTGAAGAAGTAATTCATCGCAATGTCTCCGCTCAGCGATTGCGTTTCACCGGCAGCATTAAGGAAGGAGTGGACAACGCACAAATCATTTTTATCGCCGTTCCCACTCCTCAGCAGGCAGATGGCGATGTGGATCTGAGCTTTCTCGAGAAAGTCGCGCGGGAAATCGCGGGAGTACTGACTCACTATCGGGTAATTGTTGATAAGAGCACAGTGCCTGTAAAGACAGGCGAAAAAGTGGCTGAATCGATTAAGAGATACAATCGCCACGGCGCAAAGTTCGACGTTGTTAGCAATCCTGAGTTTTTGCGTGAAGGCTGTGCGGTTGCCGATCTGATGCATCCGGATCGCATCGTCATTGGAGCGCAAAGCGAGCACGCCATTGATCTCATGAAGAAAGTCTATGAGCCATTCATGGCGCCGATCCTCGTGACCGATATTAACAGCGCCGAACTAATCAAACATTGCGCAAACTCATTCCTCGCTTTGAAAATTTCATACATCAACGCGGTCTCAGCGATTTGCGAGGCGAGCGGCGCAGATGTCGAAAGAGTCGCGGATGGGATTGGAATGGATCACCGCATTGGCCGCGATTTTCTCAATGTGGGAATTGGATACGGCGGCTCGTGTTTTCCAAAAGACATTGCTGCATTCATCACAATCAGCGAACGGCTCGGTGTTCCATTCAATTTGCTGAAGGAAGTGCAACGAATAAATACCTCCCAAAAAGAGCGTTTTCTGAAGACGATTCGAGAAACGCTGTGGGTTTTGCGAGAAAAACGAATTGCGGTCTGGGGACTCACGTTCAAGCCGGATACCGACGATGTTCGTTCGTCCGTCGCGATCGAACTGGTCGCACACTTGCTGCGCGAAGGAGCGCATGTGGTTGCCTATGATCCCAAAGGAATGGAAAAGGCCCAGGCTGTAAAAGCGATCGCCGGCACCGAATTCGCTCCGTCCGCTCTCGATGCGGTGCACAATGCCGAAGCGCTGATCCTCGCCACCGAATGGAATGAATTTGCTAATGTCGATCTGGCTGTTGTGAAGGAAAAAATGATGACACCAATCGTCTTTGACGGGCGAAACCTGTTGGATCCTGAAACGATGAGACACCTAGGCTTTCATTACCATTCGATTGGACGGGCCAGCGTAAAGCCGGAATAAACTTTACTGGAGATTTATGGCGCAGCTCTCTGCTCGCCGAATTGCGCTGGCTGCGCTCCGCAGGTGGCGAAGAGAAAAACGCTTTGCCGATTCCGTCATCTCGGAATGTCTTGCAAACGCGAAGCTTACTCAGTCAGATCGGGCATTTGCTCTCGAATTGTTTTACGGCGTGCTACGCAACTTAACGTTGCTTGATTTTTGGATCAGCTGCCTGCGCGCGTCCCGAGTAGAGGTTGACCTTCGTGATGTTTTGAGACTTGGCTTGTATCAACTCTTCTTCCTCAAGACAGCTCCACACGCGACGGTTTACGAAACCGTCGAACTGGCGCCGAAGAGGCAACGAGCGGTAACCAATGGCGTGCTTCGCAATGCTGCACGACGGCGGGATGAACTGCTTGCACGAGGAGACGCGCAGCCCCTGTTCGTTCGAATCTCGCATCCGCAGTTTCTAGTCGAGCGCTGGCAACGGCACTTCGGCGCCAAAGCTACGGGAGAGTTATGCAGATGGAATAATCTGCCGTCGCCAGTGTATGGCCGAGTTAATCGGCTAAAAATCGATCGCGGAAAATTCCTCGATCAGTATCCAGACTCGCGGCCGCTAGTACGCAATGATGAGTTCTTAGAATTGGATGGGTTGCCTGAGCGCGCTCTCGACTATGGCCATTGCTATGTCCAGGATCCAAGCACAGTGATCGCCTGCCACCTTCTTGATCCCAAACCCACAGAAAAAATTCTCGATGCATGCGCCGCGCCAGGTGGAAAAGCCGGCTACATCGCCCAGCTCATAAAAAACCGGGGAACAATCGTGGCATGCGATCGCGATCCAGAACGGCTTCAAATCCTGAAAAATAACATGGCGCGCCTCGGCGCCAGGATTGTCCGCAGTTTCCATCACGATTGGACACACGACTGCCTTCCAAAAGAGATCGTTTCGATCGCGCCATTCGATCGCGTTCTGGTTGATGCGCCGTGCAGCAACACCGGAGTGATGCGACGCCGGGTAGATGTGCGATGGCGACTGCGGCCCGGAGATCTGACCCGAATGCCAGACGAACAATTTGAGATTACGCGCTCCGCGATCAGCTTGTTAAAACCGGGCGGCGTCCTCGTTTACAGCACGTGCAGCCTCGAACCAGAGGAAAATGAGCAGCTCGTCGAGCGTTTGCTAAATAAATTTCCACGGCTGCGGCTTGCGGACGAAAAGTTCTGCCTGCCATTTCGAGATCATTTCGATGGCGCATTTGCCGCGCGCCTCATCAACACCTGTCAAGTCTCAAACCATAAGCCGCTGGCTTTGTTGAAAGACTACGCGGCCGAAATGACGAATAACGAACCTGTCAACAGAACGTCATAACCACAGTTGCATCTGTTGTGGTGAGTGGAATCATAAGCGTCTATGCACGACGTCCGTTTTGACGAACTCGCCCAACTTCTTGTGGAATATTCCATCCGGCTCAAACGGAACGAAGCCGTGTTGATTGAAGCGTTTGACACCCCGGACGAAATGACGATTGCACTCATTCGAGCGGCACGTAAGGCCGGAGGCATCCCTTTCGTGCAGACTCAGCATGCCAGAGTCAACCGCGCTCTCGCGCTCGAAGCATTCGATCGGCAGCTGAATCTCCTGGCAAGCCATGAACTGGCGCGAATGAAAAAAATGGATGCGTATATCGCCGTGCGTGGGAGCAACAACATCACCGAATTATCCGACGTGCCACCCGACAAGATGAAATTGCTCGCCAAGAAAATGCGCCCGGTGCAGGACCAACGAGTGAAAAAAACCAAATGGGTGGTCTTACGCTGGCCGACGCCGTCAATGGCACAACTTGCCGGAATGAGCACGGAAGCCTTTGAAGACTTTTATTTCGAAGTCTGCACGCTGGACTATCGCAAACTCCAGCCCGGCATGAAGGCGCTTAAGCGATTGATGGAAAAGACAGATCGCGTCGAAATCAAAGGGCCCGGTATCGATCTGCGCTTCAGCATCAAGGGAATTCCGGCCGTAATCTGCGGTGGCGATCGCAATATTCCCGATGGCGAAGTTTTTAGCTGCCCGGTGAAGGATTCCATTGAGGGCCAGGTGACATTCAACGCGCCGAGTATTTATCAGGGCATCGGATTCGATGGCATTCGTCTCGAGTTCAAGAATGGAAAGGTTGTCGATGCGACAAGCAACGAAACAAGAAAGCTGAACAAGATCCTCGACTCGGACCCCGGGGCCCGCTATATCGGCGAATTTTCGCTCGGATTTAATCCCCGCGTCCTCCAGCCGATGCGGGACATATTGTTCGATGAGAAAATTGCCGGCTCGTTTCATCTTACTCCGGGACAAGCGTACGAAGAAGCGGACAATGGGAATCGGAGCCAGGTCCACTGGGACATGGTAAGCATCCAGCGACCCGAATACGGCGGTGGGGAAATCTACTTCGACGGGAAATTGATTCGCCGCGATGGTGAGTTTCTCCCGAAGCAACTGCGTTCGCTAAATCGGGGCCGATCAGGCAAACGCGTCTAAGCAAAAGCAAACTGAGCGAACAGCGCCATCACGGCACTGGGCGAAGGCGCTAACCTGGACTGCGCCAGTCCCGTCGATGAGCCTCTGCAATTACGCTCGCTTCGGCCCCTGGCCGAGGAGATTCAGCTGCATCATTCCGATGTCGCCGCTTTCGTTAAGCTCCAAATTCGCAATCTCGAACATCGGCGGTCCTTCAGATTGGTTCGGTCCCGCGCCAGGCAACTGAACGCGAACCTGTTTTGAATTCGAATTTAGCACTACAGTCGCAATTTCGAGCGACGGCGCAAACTCGATTGTCGTAATTTGGAACGGGACTGTAATGAAAACGGAAGCCCGGCCCTGCTGCGACGGCGTTAGTTGCACGGGCGCCGTCTCGAAATTAGAGACGACTTGCAATCCGGCGACTGCGAATGAGGGCGAACCGGTCGTAGTTGGCCTCTGCTGAGACGGAATCATCCGAATCGTGCCGAGGGCGCCTCCCATAGGCTGGACCTTGGCGATTTCAAAACTGACCTGCAAATTCCCCCCAGCCTGAGGTTGTTGAGACGCAGGCAAACGCATTGTGACAAGCTTGGATATGGGACGCACTTTTAGGACACCCATCTTGAAGCTCGAGGTCAACTGCACGGCTGCAATCTCGAAAGAAAAGGTGAGGTGCACGGATGTCTGCATCGTAGCGGCGGGTTGCGGTCTGGCCACGGTGGCAGGTGAAGGTTTGTTTGCTGGAGTGGTCGGGATTTCGGTTGTTTCAGGCATGGTTGCGGGTGTGGTTGTTTGCGGAAATGGAGGCTGAGTGGAAATAGCACTGGGCAAATCAGACGCGGGTTTGGTGATCGCTTCGGCAACGGAGGATTTGATCGCAGCCAAAGTTGGCTCGTACGAAACAGGCTGGTCTTGCTCGATCGGTTTTACCCCTCCGTTCGGGGCTGCCTTTGCGTGGACAGGCAATGCGACTTCCGCACCGCCGGGAATCTCACTGGGCTCTTCCGTCGTGATCACAGAAAGCTTGGCTGGTTCACCGATTGCCGAAACTTCGGCAATCTGAGGCGTCTTCGGAACTCCAGGCCGCGAGCTCTCTGCTGTTTGCTCGACGACTGCCTCTACCGATGATTCAAAAATCGGTTTAGCAAGCGGGAATTCGGGGACACTCGGCCGCAAGGTCTCCGCGATTTGTTTGACAACTGGCCTTACGGCTGACTCAAAAACCGGCTCAGTGACAGGTGTCAATTCGCTATCTGGTTCTCCGCTGTATGCAGGCGTTTGTGACGATGCTTTGCCTACCACATCCACCAGCCGGTCAGGAGCACCGCTCGGTTTTGCTGAAGGCAGGACGGTGCGGCCCAATGAGGGTTTCGATGCCACTAATCGTAGCGAGACCTGACGGGGCCCGCCAAAAAAGCCGTTGCCCTGACGACCGCTCCTTTTCGCCAGCGCCACGCTCGGCGTCACGCTTGGTTTAAACGCGCGGGAAGCGGTGGCCGGCCCGCTCTTACGGGAGGTCGAGACATTAAATACGTAACGGCGAAGCTTGGGAATGACCACCCAGGCTAAGAGAAAGATACCGGCTGCCAGGAATCCACCGACGAGCCAAGTTCGCCGACTCGCTATCCCATCAATGCGAGGCTGTGAGACGTTGGACTTGCTGAGGCTTGTGGCGGCGGCGGGCGCGCCGGATGATTTTGTTTGGCTCGTGGCTGCCTGCTCATTTTGTCCGGTGGAACCAGTTGAAGTGATTGGCGCTTCAGAGGGGGCGGCTGCTACAGATGTCGAGTCCGCGCCAGAAGACAACCCCGAAACCGTAGCTCCAGGCGCTGCCCCCGGCTGAGTGCTTGATCCCGACCTCGCCGACTCATTCGACGCGGAAACAGGAGGCTGTTCAGCCGTTCCTATCCCCTCATTTGTAGATTCCATCCCGGTAACAGACGAGCTCGGCGCTGGGCCCAACGAAGCAAAAGATTCGCCCTTCGATGTGTCTGCCTGTTTATTTGCAGCAAAAACACTGTCGGGGATGGGACTTGGTTCAACGGCTGGGCTGCTCTCTGCTTGCGACGCAACGACACTGCCTGTGTCAAACGCGGGCGCGGGCGCCGGCGCAGCCGCTGGGCCTTGCATCCAGCCAACGTCATAAAAAGCGTCAGCGAAAACGCTGTTGAGCGCTGGCGAATAAATCTTCGTCGCTGAGGCAGTCCAGTCGGCTGCCTTCTCTGGATTGTTATGTTTAAACTCCCACGCCGCCTGGGCATAATAGAGCGCGGGTGTATCGCCCGTGAACTGGAACTGCTCCATCATCGCGTGCGCGCGGCTCTCTTTTCCTTCAAGCAAAAGCGTCATGTAAATTTTGAATTTAATGAGCTCTGCCGCCTGATTCTTGTCGCCCCCTGGAGTTCGATCATACAGCGCTTCGAAACGCTCCCGGGCCTTTGCGTAGTCTTTCTTCTTAAATGGAATTTGCGCGAGGTTGTATTGCGCCTCGCGGAATTTCGGATCGACTTTGGCTGCTTTTTTGAAGGCCCCTTCAGCGCCGTCAAACTCCTTCTGCTCCATCAGAATCTCGCCACGCAAATTAAGAGTCGCCGCCTGGTTCGGCTCCGCCTGATCCGCTTCATCGATTAGTTTACGAGCCGCCGCCAAATCGCGCTGCCGCAACGCCTGCTGCGCTTGCTCGAATTTCGAATGAGCCAGCGCCTTCGTCTTTTCGACGCGCTCGGCAGTCGTCATCAGCGGCAGTGAAGGCCGCGCCTCGCCAGCTCGTTTTTCCAGCCACCCGACCTCGTATAGCGATTCTGCGAAAAGCTTGTTCAGTTGCGGCGAAAAATTCTTTTCCGCTGCGTCCATCAAATCTTTTGCTTCTTTTTGATTTTTGTGTTGGAGCGCAACGGCTGCTTTCACATAGTCAACAGCAGGCGTATCGCGCGAAAGTTCCAGCTTCGCCAGCATGGAATCGACCATGTTTTCTTTCCCCTCGAGCAGATAAGTCAAAAGGATCTTGTACTGAATAAGCTGCGAAGCTTCGCTGGCCAGATCGGATTCACTGCGGGAAAGCAGCTGCTGAAAACGGTTCCGCGCTTCCGCCCAATCTTTTTTGAGAAACGGGATTTCCGCCAGGTTGAAGCGTGCATTCCAAAACTTGGGATCGATCCGACCCGCGTCGAGCAATGCTGTTTCCGCCTTATCATAATCGCCCTGCCGCATCAGGATGACGCCGCGCAAGTTTTTCGACGCGGCAAGATCGGGCTGGCGGGCATCGATCGCGTCAAGTTCCTTTAGCGCTTCCGGAAAATTGTTCCCGTCGAACGCCCGGAACGCTTTGTTGTACATTTCCTCCAGTTCAGATTTGGTCGGAGCGACATTATCCGCTGCGAGGGATGTGACGGCCAGCGCTGCGATCGCAGCGATCTTCCAGATTCTCATGAAGTAGGGACTGAAGCTTCGATCGTGGCTCCTGACAAGTCCAAAGTTATATGAGACGCGATGATTTTCAGTCCGATTCGGAAAAATGGGAGGCCAAGTCGGAGCCGCCCCGGGATTGATCAATTCAAATTCGCGACGATCCGCAATCCTTCCAAAGTAAGGTGTGGACGAACCGCGCCGATCTCCGGCAACCGTGCCGCGATCAGCTGCGCGTAACCGCCCGTTGCTACGGTGTAAACTTTTTTGCGTGGAAATTGTTCTGCTCTGATCCGCGCAATGATTTCCCGGACCAATCCTCTATAACCAAAGACGGCGCCGGATAACATCGCCTCGATTGTCGATTTGCCGATCGCGCGTCGCGGCTCTTTCAAAGAGAGCTGTGGCAAGAGCGCCGTTCGTTGGTAAAGAAAATTCGTCATTGCTTCAAGCCCTGGCGCGATCACTCCGCCAATGTAAGTGCGGCGATCGGAAACAATGTCGAAAGTCACCGCCGTGCCAAAATCGACCACGATAGCGGGAAATCCGTAAAGAACTGTAACCGCCGCGGCGTTCGCCAGCCGGTCCGCGCCAATCGATTTCGGTTTGGGATAATCAATTCCTACTCCTAGTTTCCGCGTCGAATCCAGCCAGAGCACGTCAACTTTTCGGGCGGCCTTTGAAATCGCAAGATTTTTTGCCGGCACTACCGAGGAAACGACCACTTTTCGCACCCCTCGCTTTTTCAGAAATCTCGCAACGACGCTGCTTGAAAGCTTGCTCGTCGCGATCCGCTGGGGAGTCGAAATCCGCGTTGCCGACGCAAACGCCAGCTTGGTGTATGAATTACTGATATCGACTAAGAGGTAATCGGTCATTGTCGTAGAAGCTGTTATCATGTCGAGCGAAAGTCTTGCCCTGAGCGAAGTCGAACGGGTCGCGACAGCTTTCACTGTTACCCGCTCTTTCATACAGAGCGAGAGTTCTCCGCGGACGCGCTATATTAGAACGCTCCGCCATCGTCAAGTCCTCCGGGGCGGCTTGCGACGCTTCCCTCAACCGGATACCTTCATTCGTGAGAAGATTGGTGCATCGCCCGCGTCGTTTGCGGCGCTCCCCTGCCCTGCGAAACCTTGTCCGAGAGACACAATTAAGCGCTCACGATTTTATTCTCCCGCTTTTTGTAAGCGAAAAATTAGAGCAGCTCCGTCCGATAGCGAGCATGCCAGGGGTTTTTCAGTTCTCACTGAAGCAAATTGTCGATGAAGCCCAGCGCGCTCAGGACCTCGGGCTGCAAGCTGTCCTGTTATTCGGGATTCCGGAGCACAAAGACGAACAAGCCAGCGGCGCGTATGATGAAACAGGGATTGTTCAGAAAGCCCTACGAGCCATCAAAGCAAAATGCCCAGACCTCGTTACCATCACCGATGTCTGCCTATGCGAATACATGAGCCACGGCCACTGCGGGGTCACGCGGATCGATGGAGACCATTTCCACGTTCTTAATGACGAGACCGTCGAGCTTCTCGTCAAAACTGCGCTCTCCCACGCGGCAGCAGGCGCGGACATGGTGGCACCGAGCGACATGATGGACGGTCGCATCGGCGCTATTCGCGAAGCGCTCGATGCGAACGGCTTCGATCAAACTGGGATCATGAGTTATGCGGCAAAGTTTGCATCGGCTTTTTATGGCCCCTTTCGCGAAGCCGCCGAGAGCCCACCGCAATTTGGCGATCGTCGTTCCTACCAAATGGACCACGCGAACGCAGACGAAGCGCTGCGTGAGGTAGCTCTGGATATCGATGAGGGAGCGGACATCGTGATGGTGAAACCAGCTCTGCCGTACATCGACATTCTCTGGCGGGTGCATGAACGTTTTGGTAAGCCGACCGCCGTTTATCATGTGAGCGGTGAATACGCGATGATCAAAGTGGCCGCCGAAAAAGGAATCGTAGACGAGCGCGCTGCTGTTCTCGAGGTCATGACTGCGTTGAAACGCGCTGGCGCGGACATTGTCGTCACCTATTGGGCGTGCGAACTCGCGAAATGGGTGTCGGAGTAACGAACGCGCAGGGGGAAACCGCGAGGCACGCTCGGCTGAAACGTCTCGCCTTTCTCTGGGCCCAGGCGCACGGCTATTCCGCTTGCGCGATGGAAGTCAGGTTGCCTCAATGCCGATATCGCGCCGACGTCGCCGCTTATCGGCCACATCCAAAAACGATCGGATCGACAGCAATTTTTGAATGCAAGCAAGCCCTCTCTGATTTGCGAAGGGACAATTGCCGCAGCGAGGCAGCACGTCAACGCCTCGAAACAATCCGCCAACGCCGCCAAATTCTCGAAGCACGCTTGCGTGTGCACTATCCGAATTTGCGGATTACCGATTCGCTCTTTCCGGAATTCGATTCACATGACTTCACAGCGATCGGGCACCGCGGTTATGCGCGCGTTTTGCGTGAGCTGAACGCGCTGCAAAATCGTCTCTATGATTGCACGAAGTTCGACAAACTGACCCGCTACCGCTACGCCAATTTGTTTTTCCTCGTCCTGCCTGCCGAGCTATTCCGTGATTCAGAAATTCCAGTTGGATGGGGTGCTCTCGTGGAATCGGATGGCTCGCTTAGGCTCATGCGCAACCCGGCCTGGCACGAAACAACCACCGAAAATCGGATTCGCGTTTTGCAGCGAATCGCCGCGGCAGGGACGCGAGTGTTGAATCGGCAATTGGAAATCACATTTGACGACATAGCCGTCGAACGTTGCCGATCTACCTGTAGCCCGGATCGTTGATCCCGGCTGCTTACGCCGGCACAAGCAAATTGTGTCCGGTCATTTCCTTTGGTTGTGGCAGTCCGAGTAGAAATAGGAGCGTGGGCGCCACATCAGCGAGAATCCCGTCTTCGCAGCGAAACTTTCCTGCATCATTGGCGACGTAAATGAAATGCACGAGGTTGCTCGTATGCGCAGTGTTCGGCGACCCATCAGAATTGCGCATTTGCTCGCAATTTCCGTGGTCCGCCGTGACGATGCATTTGCCGTCGAGATCCAGTAGCTTGGGAATAATGCGGGCGATGCAATCGTCCACCGTTTCGACGGCCTTGATTCCGGCCTCCAGAATTCCGGTATGGCCGACCATGTCCGGATTGGCGAAATTAAGAACGATCAAATCGTAATTTGCCATGCGCGCAAGGACTTGGTCGGTAAGCTCGCGCGCGCTCATCTCCGGCTGAAGATCGTAGGTCGCGACTTTTGGCGAAGGCACAAGTTTTCGGTCTTCGCCGGGAAAAGGGCGCTCCATACCACCGTTAAAAAAATAAGTCACGTGCGCATACTTCTCCGTCTCTGCGATGCGCAATTGTGATTGGCCTGCCGCGCTCACGATTTCGCCCAAAATGTCCGCGAGCTTGGCGGGCTCAAAAATGAACGGCGAAGGATAAGTCACGTCGTATTGCGTGAGAGTGACGAAATGGACTTGCGGCCACACTTCGCGGTCAAAACCATCGAAGTCCTTCAGCAAAAACGCCTGGGACAATTGCCGCGCCCGATCTGCACGGAAGTTGAAAAATAAAACCGAGTCGCCATCACGGACGCGCTGTTCATTTGCGTAAGAAAAAATCAGCGGTGGCATGAACTCATCGGTTTTACCATCTTTATATTGCCGACCCACAGCGGCAGAGGGGGACGACTTACAGATTTCGCCGCGTCCGAGAACGATCGCGTCCCACGCCTTTTTCGTGCGGTCCCAACGCCGATCGCGATCCATCGCAAAGTAGCGCCCTACGACTGTGACGATCCGCCCGCCGCTTTTCTCAAGTTCCTCCTCGCACGTTTTCAAGAATCCGGCCCCGCCAGTGGGAGACGTATCCCGCCCATCCGTGAACGCGTGGACTAAAATCTCCGCAACGCCTGATTCCCGCGCGGCATTCGCAAGCGCGATCATGTGCGAGTAATGGCTGTGAACGCCACCATCGGAAATCAGCCCGAGCAAGTGAAGCCGATGGCCGCGCGCGTTGGAAAGAGTTTCCCGCAGAACGCCGCTGCGGGTCAATTCGCCTTCCGCGATGGCCTTGTTAATTCGCGTCAGATCCTGATAAACGATCCTGCCAGCTCCCAAGTTAAGATGGCCAACTTCGGAGTTGCCCATTTGGCCCTTGGGTAAACCGACATCGGTGCCGCTGGCGCTCAATTTAGAGCCCGGATAATCCCGGTAGAGCTCGTCGTGAAACGGTGTTTGCGCAAGAAGCGTTGCGTCGCTGTTTTCTTCCCGTTTCTCTCCACCACCGGGATTAACGCCCCAGCCATCGCGAATGATGAGCATGACGGGTCCGGCCATATGCAGGGCACTTTGCCGACGATTGCGAAGATCGACAAGCGGTTCTTTGTTCTGCGGAGACCGCCCTATTGGCCGTTTCTGTTCTTGGACAGCGCAATGCGTTACATAGGCGACACTATCTTTTCCGACGTATCGCCTTAATCCAAAGCCCCAAAAGCGTTCAGGTTGCATTATTTGCCGGGCGAGATTTGCGACGGTCACAGACCGCCACTACAGGGAAGAGAATGAAATGGCGCAACCAGTTGCTGGCGCTTTTCTGTTTGCTGGCCTTTGCCGGACTCGGCGTGCTTTATTTTCAACACTGGGTCATTCGAAAACCATTCGGAATTATCTTATTTGTTGGAGAAGGCCTTACGCCGGCACGACTTGCCCCGACACGCGCGTACGCCGGTGGGTCGGGTACACACCTGAGCCTGGATTCCATGCCTCGTGCAGCTTTGCTAACGAACTACTCCAAAGATTTCGCGGCTCCGGACCAAGCGGCCGCCGCTACTGCAATTGCAACAGGCGTCAGAACGATTAACCGCGCGATCGCGATCAATGCCGATGGGAAACCGATCATGAGCATCGTTGAATTGGCACGCGAACACGGACGAGCCACCGGTCTGGTGACAGACGTGAAACTAACTGACCCGACGAGCGCGGCTTTTTACACGCACCCGGCCGATCCGAGCGATCTCGAGAAGATTGCAGCTGAGTTCGTTGATGGAGGAAAGATCGACATCGCAATGGGTGGCGGCGCGGCACAATTTCTTCCCGCTGCAAAGGGCGGAGAGAGGCAGGACCGGCGCGATCTCTTCCTCGAGCTCCGTGGCAACGGTTTCGACATAGTTCAAACGCGAGCCGAGTTGGAAGCGATTCCCGCATGGCGTCGGCCGAAACTTTTTGGCGCTTTTAGCAAAGTGGATCTTGCATTCGTGAACCAAGTCGAAGAGCGGAGCCAGCAACCCAGTCTTTCGGATATGGTGCGTCGGGCGATCGAATTACTTCAATACAACGCTGGCGGATACTTGCTCGTGATCGATGCAGGCCTAATGCGCAAGGCGGCACAGGAAAACAACGGCGAAAGAACGCTCGGCCAAACGGTTGAATTGGATCGCGCAGTCGCCGTTGCCCGAAATTATGCCGGGCCCAAAGCGACCATTATTGTCTCCGGCGATGCCGCAATCGGCGGATTGAGCTTAAATGGATTTCCATTTCGGAAAGACAGCGGCATCGCCCTGCTCGGATTTAACTCGGCCGGCCAGCCGTGGATTACCTGGGCAACCGGTCCGAACGGCACAAAATCATACGGAACGGCGAAAATACCTGGCAAGCTGAACGGAGACTATAGCGAATCCGAAGCGGAACGGCCGGAGCCAGCGGCATTCTACACGAAATCCGCGTTGGGCACTGTCGAAGACGTCGTTGCGTTCGGCAGCGGGCCTGGAACAGAGGCATTGCAAGGCGTGCTCGATAGCACAACCGTTTTCAACATCCTACGCAACGAGCTCTGATGACCGCGAGGTCTGCCGATAAGAGACTGGCTGAAAGCCGATGCCGCGTCGCACGCAACCTTTTGTCGCATATGCAACAAAAGTTAGTCACTGCTCAAGCTACTTTGGCGTTTCGCGATAAGGCAACGCCAACTCATAAAGCGCAATTTGTTGCTGAAGCGCGCCGGCCAAGGAGTTGTCGACCTGGGTCCGCGCTAATTGCATCGCAGCCCGCGCAATTTCAATAGCTTTTCCAAATTGCCCACTCTCCGCATACGCGGCTGCCAATGTGCGCAGCACAAGCGTGTTGGTACCGCCTGAAAGTTGATTGGCTTGCCCGGCAAGTTCAATCGCCTTGGTCCCGTTCCGGAACGACGGGTTGGAAGATGTCGCCATCAGCCACCCCAGATTAGTCAAGGCAGAAACGGACTGTGGAGAGATCTCCAAAGCTTTTTGGTAATGTTGAATGGCCTCCGCTGTCTGGCCTTTTTCATCGAGGGCAATGGCCAGGTTTGTATGAGCATCTGCATTTTCAGGTCGGATCAACAACGCAGCGCGGCAATGGAAGATCGCAGCATCGATTTCGCCTTTCTCAAGAAAAGCATGGCCAAGACTGTGGTGGGCAAGAAAGTAATCAGGTCGTATTGACAACGCCTTTTGGTAATAAACAATCGCGTCATCGATTCGCTCTTTTTGAAGAAGAGCGTTGCCAAGAGCGACCAGA